>Ga0208691_1000153_pt1 | contig 22690 bp, 19 predicted proteins | sample June2015DPH_20_1_FD_184719 | JGI IMG/M metagenome (GOLD analysis project Ga0208691, IMG submission 184719) | Peatland microbial communities from SPRUCE experiment site at the Marcell Experimental Forest, Minnesota, USA - June2015DPH_20_10... | ecosystem: Environmental > Terrestrial > Soil >... | reverse complement strand
CCGCCCGTCTCCTTCACCGAAACATGGTAATTCTTCACTCCGGAAAGCTGCTCAGCTAACTCGGTTAGCTCGAAATAATGTGTGGCGAACAAAGTCTTGGCGCGCACGCGGGCATGGAGGTATTCGATGGCCGCCCAGGCGATTGCGAGCCCGTCGTACGTCGAAGTGCCGCGGCCGACCTCGTCGAGAAGAATCAGCGAGCGCGGCGTCGCAGTATGCAGAATGGCCGCGGTCTCGGTCATCTCAACCATAAAGGTCGAGCGTCCGCGCGCGAGATTGTCGCTCGCTCCGATCCGCGTGAAGACGCGATCGACCACGCTCAGCCGCGCCGAGCGCGCCGGAACGAACGACCCCATCTGCGCCATGATCACGATCAGTGCGGTTTGGCGCAGGTAAGTCGACTTGCCGCCCATGTTCGGTCCGGTAAGCAGCAGAATGGTGTGCGTGGTCGAATTCAGGTGAAGATCATTGGGAACGAAGCGCTCGCTGCCGCCGGCCATCTCCTGCTGCTCGATCACGGGATGGCGGCCTTCAACGATTTCCAGATCGCCACAGCGGCCTTCCTCTAAAGTTGCGAATTCCGGTCGGCAATAGTTTCTCAGCGCCGCGATGTGCGCCAGCGCCGCCAACACGTCAACTTCCGCCAATGCCAGCGCGGTTTGACGAATGCGCTTTGCATCGGAAGCGATCGCCGTGCGCAATTCCGCGAATAACCGCCGTTCAATCTCGACTATTTTCTCCTGCGCGTCGAGAATCTTCGCCTCGTACTCCTTTAATTCGAGAGTAGTAAAACGTTCCGCGCCAACCAGCGTCTGCTTGCGTTCGTAATCCTGCGGAGCCAGATGCAAGTTCGCCTTCGAAACCTCGATGTAATAACCGAAGATGGAGTTGAACTTAACCTTGAGCGAGGCAATGCCGGTGCGTCCCCGCTCGCGCTGCTCAATCTGCGCCAGCACCTGCTTGCTGTTGCGGGAAAGCTCACGCAGTTCGTCGAGATCATGATCGACTCCCGGCGCGATTACGCCGCCATCGGCAAAGCTCAGCGGCGGTTCGGTCACGATGGTCTTCTCGATGCGCTCGCGAAGATCGGCCAGTTCGTCGAGCGATGCGTGCAAAGTCTTGAGGCGATCTGTGGGCAAACGGGCGACTGCATTCTTGATTGCGGGAATCTTTGCGAGCGACGCCCCCAGGGCCAGTACATCGCGCGGGTTCGCCGCTTCGAGAGTCACGCGGCTTAACAGCCTCTCCAGATCGAGCACGCCATCCAAAGCGCGGCGCAACTCTTCGCGTGCAATCGTGTCTTTAACGCCCGCCTGAACTGCATCTAAACGAGCGTTGATTTCGGCAAGATCGAGCGATGGGCGCAATAACCACGCGCGCAGCAGGCGTTTGCCCATCGGAGTAACGGTGGCATCGATCGAGCGATACAGAGTAAGTCCCGCATCCGCGCCTGCAAAGAGCGGCTCGATTAATTCAAGATTGCGCACTGTAACCGCATCCAGCACGAGGCAGTTTTGCCGCTCATACCAGCCGATGCGATCCACGTGGTCGAGGGTTCCGCGCTGCGTTGAGCGCACATAGTAAAGAATGGCGCCGGCAGCGGCAGCCGCGGCGGGGCGGCCGGCAAGTCCAAAGCCCTCCAGTGACAACACGCCGAAATGATTCTCCAGCAGCGGAATGGCATGATCGGGAGCAAAAATCCAGTCATCAAGCGGGGTGTCCGTACAGCTTGTCGATCCGCGGGGGGCAGATTGCGTGCGCGACGCCTTGCTTTCAAACAAAGGCGCTGCCGATCCGTACAGCAATTCCTTCGGCCGCAGTTGCTCCAGTTCTTCCTGCACGCGCCGCAGCGCATTCTCGCCGGCGAACTCGGTCGCGCGAAATTCTCCAGTCGATAGATCGAGAGCCGCGAAGCCCACGCGATCTCCCGATTGCGCCAGCGCCGCCAGAAAATTATTTTCCTCGGAGCCCAGCATGGAATCGGCAGCGGTTCCCGGCGTGACCACGCGAGTGACTTCGCGGCGCACCAGCTTCTTGGCCAGCCGCGGGTCCTCCATCTGCTCGCAGATGGCAACTTTAAAGCCCTTGCGAATCAGCTTGCCGATGTAACCTTCCGCCGCGTGGTGAGGAACGCCGCACATCGGCACGGCGATGCCTTTTTCTTTGTTGCGCGCGGTCAGCGTAATCTGCAGCTCTTTGGCGGCTACGATTGCGTCTTCAAAGAAAAGCTCATAGAAATCTCCAAGACGAAAGAACAGCAGTGCGGTGGGGTGATCTTTCTTGACGGCGGCGTACTGACGCATCAACGGAGTGGACGGCTCGGTCATCGCTTCGGTCAAAGTGAGGGCTTGGCGCGGATTATAGCAGGGGTGAGGTTTAAAAGTTCCAGCGTTTCAAAGTCTCAAAGTGGAACGCGGCGTAATTTTGTCTTTGAAACCTTGGAACCATGAAACCTTGAAACTTTACTTTGAACCTTCCCTTGACGCCGCTTCTCCCGCAGTGTTTACCTACTACATGGAACTCCGCAAGGATCCCATTACGCGCTCCTGGGTTATCACGGGAGACGACCCCGTCGAAACCAGTTCGCGCGCGGAAACTGCCTGCCGGTTCTGTCCTGATGCTGCCGATGTTCCGCAAGTTATCGCCGCCATTCCGAGCGCAGGTAGCTGGTCGACCCGCGCGGTGGTTCATCCCACACCGCTTTACCACATTGAAGGCGAGCCCGGGCGACGCGGTGACGGCATTTACGACCGCATGAGTTCCATTGGCGCGCATGAAGTGCTGGTGGAAAATCCCCGCCATGATCGTCATCTGTGGCAAGCGAGCGATGATGAGATCGGCCAGTTCCTGCGCCTGGCAGCCGAGCGCATCATGGACCTCAAGCGCGATCCGCGCATCAAGTATGTGAGCCTCTTTAAGGATTACGGGCCCAACGCCGGCCAGGAATTCCAGCATCCGACTTCGCAGATCACCGCGACCATGTTTGTGCCACGGCGCGTGCTGTACGAGTTGCGCGCTGGACGCGAATATTACCAGGCGAAAGAACGGTGTGTCTTTTGTGACATTCTCACACAGGAGGAGCGGCAGGCATCGCGGGTGATTGAAGCGCGCGGGGATTATGTTGCGCTCGGTCCTTATGCCCCGCGCGTTCCCTACGAAACCTGGATTTTGCCGCGCAATCATGAAGCCTCGTTCGAGCGCACAGGATTATCGAAGCCGGGCCTGCGGGTAAATCTTGCAGCGCTGCTGCGGCGCACGCTGCAGCGGATTCGCACCGTCACCGAAGGCTTTCACCTCGTGCTACACACTTCGCCGAACAGCTTACACCCCTCGAAAACGCTGGGGTATTGGAAGACCATCGACGACGACTACCACTGGCACATCGAGATTATGCCGGTGATCGCGACGAAAGCACGCTCGTATACGTTCAAGGAAGTTTATTATTCGCCGGTCAGTTCGGAGACGGCGGTAAAGCAACTGCGCGAAGCCAAGATTGACGGGTAAGAAGATTGCTGGATCAAGATGCGGGGCAGGAAACGGTTGGGATCATCGGGGGGCGTATCAGGGAACGCCTCCAAGCGTGCCGGATCGGGGAGACGAAGGGTGCGCTTTTAGGCGCTGAAGGGGCTAAAGCCATTATTGTCGGCGGCCATCGGCACGGCTGAAGCCGCTCCCTGATACGAAACTTCCTACCATCGAACCAGCCCATCTGAATCCTCCACCAGTACTACTTCATACTTCTCCAACATCGGCATTAACTGATTTTCCAATTCGTTTTTCCAGAGTTCACCGTCATAAAACTTTGCCTTCAACGGCTCGCGCGATGGCAAGTCCGGAAAGCCGCGCATAAAAAAGAATACGTCCGGATTTTCGATGGACGGAAATGGTCCCAATATCTTTATGCCGATATCCGCGTGCGCCGGAATCGACTTAGAGCGAAATATCTGCAGAAATTCGGAACGTCTACCCGGTTTCGTGGTGTAAGTGCGCATTTCTATGATCATAGACACTCCTGTACCAGCATCTTGAGACGGAGTGATGGATTGCTGCCAACTAAGGCCTAGCGCCAGCTTTGCGCAGCAAGCGGACAACCTCGGTCTGATTGCGGGCGAGAGCCCAGGTCAGTGCAGTATAACCGTTGCGGCTGCGCAGATTCACATTCGCTCCCGCGCCGATCAGCGCCTTGACCACGCTGGCGCTCGGCTTCTGGCTTTGGCAGGCGAGAATCAGCGCTGACTGTCCACCCTGGTCCAGCGCGTTTACACTGCTCTCCGTCCCTGCCGACAGAACTTGCTGCACCGCCTTCAAGTCCCCCTCCACGGCTGCTCGCATCAGCGGAGTCTCGTCCGGGTCTTCGAACGTCTCACCCCCGTTGCCCAATGCCACCGGCCACGCGGCGGGAATAATTCTGGCAACCCTGATCCCGAGATCGCCATTCATCCTCTGCCAATCGTTTAGTTTGAAATAGCCGCGCAACAAGGGCTGAATCTCAAGCCCGATCAGCGACTGCAACGCCTTTGGAGTCTCCGCAGCGCGCCACGCCGATGCAGATTCGTCCCAGGATTGCAGCCGGAAGACCGTGAAGCCGTCAGCCGAGTTCCATTCAAAGTGCGCATCGAGATCCCGGACAAAACCGCCCGAGGCGACCCACGTGACAATGCAAACCACAAGCAAACCTGCCAACCAGAACGGCCAGGGTCGATGGCCAGCCAAGCGCGAGACAATCGCCGCGATCAATCCCAGGAACGCTAAACCGGCAATCAGCGAGCCTGCGCCAATGAGCAACTGACATCCCAGGCTCCACCAGTGCACGCGCCAGTCCAGAAAGCCGCCTTCGTCAATATGCCAAAACGGATTGAGGTAGAGCAGCGTCAAACCAACGGCAAACAGAACTGCGCCGGTTTGCAGGCTGGTGAGCGCCCAACTGGTGCGCCGCCGCGGACGCCTGGACGTCGGATTAAACGTGGTCGGTGTGAGCATGGCAAGCCGCCAGACACATGAGTATAGACACTGTGGCGTGAATGGGAAGAAAAAAGCAGCGGAACCCGCTAAGCTCCGGCCACCTTCGCCTGAAGCAACGGCGTGTGCTCGCTCAAGAGTTTGCCGGCGGCTGCGGCCTCGATGGGCTGAGAGAAGAGATATCCTTGTCCGAGATCGCAACCGAGTTCGCGCAGGTGCTCGAGCTGCTTTACGGTTTCAATGCCTTCCGCGATCGTTTTCACTTTTAATTTGTGCGCCAGCACGATCATCAAATCAACCGCGTCAGCACTGGAGCGGTCGGACAACATTTCGCCGATGAGGGAGCGGTCGATCTTGAGCGCATCGAGCGAAAACTGCCGCAGGGCGCTCAACGAAGAGTTTCCCGTTCCAAAATCATCCAGAACCACTCCGACGCCGAGATGCTTGAGGCGGGCAAGAACTTCGACGGTAAGTTTCGGATCAGCGGCGGCTACGGTTTCGGTCATTTCCAGCAGCAGACGGGCGGGTTCGACGCCGGTCTCGCGCATCACCGACTGGAGTTCGGCGACGAAGCGCGCATCGGCAAACTGCTTGGCCGAGAGATTCACGCTAATACACACGGCCTTGCGGGTGGGATGCTCGATCTCCCACGCCCGCAACTGCTGGCAGGCCTGTAGAATCAGCCACTGGCCGGTCGCGAACAGAAGACCCGTGTCCTCGGCCGCATCGATGAACTTGAAGGGAGAAATCAAACCCTGTTCGGGATGCTGCCAGCGGAGCAACGCCTCGAAGCAGGTAATCTGCTTCGTCTTCAGATCGACGATGGGTTGGTAGCATACGCGAAATTCGTGTTTGCGCAACGCCTGCAGCAGTTCATCCTCCAGCTTCAGCCGATGGACGGCGCGGCTGTGCATCGCCTCGTCGAAAACCTCGCAGCGACCGCCGCCGAGAGCTTTTGACCGCCGCATGGCGACCTCGGCATCCTGCAAAATGTCCTCCGCTTTCTTGTGCGCAGACGTGCCCAGGGCAATGCCAATACTGGCGGAGGTGCGCACCTCGCGGCCCTCCACCATGAACAACGCGGCAATCGATGAAAGAATTCGTTGTCCCACGCGCATCGGCCCGGCCGGATCGTCGACGCTTTCGAGCAGAATGGTAAATTCATCCCCGCCCATTCGCGACAACACGGCATTTCTGGTCACGAGTTCGTCCTGCGGCCGGGAAACGGTATCCTCATCGCGCAGGCACGCACCCAGGCGATGGCCGATTTCAACGATCACCTGGTCGCCAACCACCGGCCCCATGGTGTCGTTGAATACTTTGAAGCCATCGAGATCGACGAACAAGACGGCAAACTGATGCTCACCGTGCCGTTGGGCTCGGGCATAAAGGTGCTGCAACCGATCCAGAAAAAGATGCCGGTTCGGCAAACCCGTCAAGCCGTCATGATAAGAATTGTGCTCCGCCAGTTCTTCGGCTCGCTTTCGCTCGGTGATGTCGCGATTCACGATGACTAGCTTCGCAACCTCACCTTTTTCATTGCGGATGGTTCCAGCCACGGACTCCAGCACCCGCCAGCTCCCATCTTTATGGCGGATGCGATATTCCAGCTTCTTGCCCACTCCGCTGGAGCGCGCCTCGCGCGCCGCCTCCAGCACCTTAAAACGATCGTCGGGATGGATCTGATCAAAAGCGGAAGTCTCGCCGAGTTCCGCCGCAGAGTATCCAAGAACACGTTTGTATGCGGGGCTGTTGTAAAGGCGATTTCCTTTTACGTCGACCAAGGCAATCATGTCGGCGGCGTTTTCGGTAACAATTTGAAAAAGTTCTTCGCGCTTCTTCGATTCCTGCGCGATCTTGAAGATGCGGATCTCCTCAAACACAACGAGCAGGGCGAGGGCGGCGAAGGCAATGGTTTGCCAGTGTTCGATGATTGTGGGCACAGGGGTCAGACCTTCAGGAAAGATATCGGCAGATTGCGGAGAACATTTAGGGCCGGAGCGGTCCTGGGAACTTGAGGCGGAGGAACTTATTTCTTGCTCACCAGCTCAACTTCCTCAAATAACTCGGGCAAGCGCTGTGCGTTCTCCGCAGAATTGCCAAAGCGCGCCGACTCGTAAGCGTCGGTGAACTTTTCGATGGGAATCCGCAGATCATTGTCAGGGATCATCCGAACAAACTCTTGCGCCGTCTGCCCCGCGGATTTCTTCATCCCCCGGCGCGCCAGGAAGCGCGCCATGCGCTCGTACCACATGGCGGCAGCGTGCGCGGGCGCTCGCTCCGGATGCGCCTGCAGTTCGCGTTCGTTTATTAGTCGCGCGATTCGTCCCAGGTTACCCAGCAGGAGCAACAACACTGCAATCGCAATCCCACCACCCAACCATCGAGTCGGAGCTTTCTCCGCGCGCGATTGCCCGTGCCGCACATAGTCCAGCAGGCGCGCGTAGCGTACATAAGCCCAGGTTCGCGTCCGGTCCCACCAATCGCGCGTCCCGCCAATCGCGGCTCTGCCGAGAACATACTGGTGCGACGCGTCGTAGCTGATTACCCACTCCCGCCAGAACGATTGCGCGGCATCCAGGTACAACATCGCGCGCTCCCAACCTTCGGGAGTTCCAACCTCACCGCCCGGAGTGGGATCGAATGTGATCCATCCATAACGCGGAAAATACGCCTCCACCCACGAGTGCGCATTCTTCGCACGGACGATATAGTTTCCCGTAACGTCATTGAACTCATCGCTGCGGAAACCGTTGACCACGCGCGAGGGAATCTTGAGCGTGCGCAGCATTACCGCCATCGCCGAGGCAAAGTACTCGCAATGTCCCTGCTTGCGATCGAAGAGAAAATTCGCGAGCGGATCGGCGACCGGAGCCCGCAACAACTGCAGCGTGTAACCGTAACGCGTGTTCAAATATCGTTCGATCGCCGCCGCCTTGTCATATTCGTTCGAGGAACTCCCGACAATTTGATTCGCCAAACGCGGAATACGAGGGTCCAGCGGCGGCAGTTGGAGGTACGCTGCTGTGAAGTTCGGAAACGCACCGTCGGCCGCACGCAAGGCCGCGGCAGAAGGCCGGCTCAAGTCGGACTCCGCGCTGTACACACTCACGGGATGCTGGATATCGGCATCGTAGATCGCGCCGTTCGCGTCTACCGTGAGCGCGTGATACCCGCCCGCGATGCGTCGGCCCCACGGAGCAAGAAAAAACACATTCGTCCCGATCGGCTCCAGAAGCACGCGATAACGAATCAGGCTCGATCCACCTCTGCCAACGCCTGCGCTGGCTGACGAGTAGCTCGCAGCCGTTCCCTGCGCCAGCCAGGGAACCAGAAATGTGCCATCGGGCTCCTGCCCGACTTCATACTGCTGGCGCGCGTTGGACCAGCTTCGGCCATCAAAGTTCGCCAGCGCCACTCCGCGCCAGTGCAAGGCGTGCTCCCCGCGGGTGTCCCCGTCGATCTGTATATGCATCACGACCGCATTGGACTGCTGGATCTGTCCAATCCGTCCCAGTTGCACACGATCGCTGAACCCAGTGGAGAGGTCGGTGCCGAAGGTGTAGGCGCCAAGATAGCCTGCCGACATTCGCGGCATCAGAAAGAAAACTGCCGTCCCACCCGCCAGAATCATCAGCACCAATGCCGGAGTGATTCGCGCCAGGGAAAAGGCCAGGTGCCGGTGCTCGTGGTCGTCGCTGGAGTGCCGCGCCTGAAAACTGGCGGCCCGGCCTGATCGCCGCATCTCCATCAGGATGAATGTTGCCACCGCCAGAACCATGAATCCGGCGAAGAAGAACAGGAAAACGCTGTCGACCGTGAGCACGGCCGAGGCCAGCACCATTAAAAACGCCAGCACTGCCAGCATGACGTAGTCGCGGTCGCGGCGGAGAGAAAAAGTCCGCACCACCACGGCAAAAAGCACCAGGTGGACGGTGGCGGGAAGGAACGCGCGGGAAAGCAGAAAGTAATCGCCCGCGTAAAATACCACATACAAAATGGTCAGCGGCGTAGTCCACCGTTCAGAAATGACGATCCTTCGCCGTTTCCCCAGCAGATAGCCGCGGAAGGCCAGCGCCGCGCCCGCCAGAGCAATCGTGGGTGCATCCAATCCACCGGTGCTGGCCAGCATGCCAAATCCAACCAATACAAGCATAAACAAGCAAAGTTCAAGGTATTTGTTTATCGCGTGCTGCAGCGGGATGATTGCGGAACGCGGGCTAGTTTGCGGCATGGATTCGGCACAATTTCGGGGCAATGGGGAGGGGACGGCCCGGCCTGCATTGCTTCCTTATTCGATTCCCTATTGTTCGACAACGACCCTCCGAAAGGAAAGCTTTCCCTGGCATTTCTTGCACCGGAAGTCACACGCCTTTTGCCCAAAAAGCCTCGAAGTCTTCCTCTCGCCCGGATTTCTCATGCGATATGCAGCCGAATGTGACTTTCGGAACCCCCATTTGCTCTCGCCCGCGACTTCCGGCTCAAATGCAGCCGATACGGTTCGAATGATCGCTTCGGCGACAACGCATGCAATTCTTCCTGACCGAGGTATTTCATGAGTACATCAGGTTCCAATGGCATTCTTCTGGGCGATCCGGTTCCATGGTTCAGGGCGCGGGAAATCTCGGGCCGAATGGCCGATCTTCATGTCTCTGCCGGACGCTGGATCTTGCTTGCTTTCCTGGACTCTCTTGACGAGCCGCCTGCGCAGACGCACACCCAGACGCATTCCGAGAAAAGACTGGCAACGCTAATCGATCTGGCAACTGTGTGCTCTGACGACCACCTGGTGATTTATGCGATTCTGGCCACCCCCCCTGACGACCACGCAGCTTTAATTGCCTTGAGCGGCCCTGTCTTGAAATTTATTGCCGATTACGACGGTGTGATCGGCGCATATTTCAATGCGCATCGTAGCCCGCGCACCGTGGTGCTGGATCCCATGCTGCGCGTGGTCGCGAATATTCCCAGCAGCCCTGCACAACAGCATGACAGCACACTGGAGAGCTTTTTGCGCCAGCTGCCATCGGTTGACAATTCCGCCGGCGTGCCCTTGAGCGCACCTGTTCTCATCGTTCCGCGCGTGCTCGATTTTCCGCTTTGCGAGCATCTCGTGGGTCTTTTCGACAAAATTGGGGGCACCGATTCCGGCTTTTTGGTGGAACAAGACGGCAAGCCGGCAACCATTGTCGATCACGCCAAGAAGAGTAGACAGGATCTGCTGATCGTCGCGCCCGCACTGCGACAAATCATTCGAGATCGCATCGTAAGGCGGCTGTTGCCTTCGGTCGAACTCTATTTCCAGTTCAAGGCAACGCACCTGGATCGATATATCGTCGCCTGTTACGACAGCGCCCGTGGCGGTTGTTTTTTCCGTCACCGCGACAATATGAACCCCGGGGTGGAACACCGGCGTTTCGCTGTCTCTTTGAATCTGAATGGAAACTATGACGGTTGTGACTTGATCTTTCCCGAATTCGGACGGCGAACTTACCGCGCACCCGCGGGCGGTGCCATCGTATTCTCCTGCGGCGCTCTGCATGAGGTGACGCCGATTACGAAGGGACGACGCTACGCGTTCCTGCCGTTCCTGTATGGCGAATCCGACGTGAAGAAGAGTGTCGAGAATAACGCACTGTTACATGAAATTGGCGTTGATTATCAAGTCGGTCAACATAATCTCTATGCCGCGCAGCCGAGTGCCGCAGAGCAGCGCGAGAGCCGCGTTTAGGCCTCGAAACGCCGACCGATATGAAAGAGATGAAGCGGAGTTTGCTAGAATAGCGAGTCAGGCATCGCTCTCACGCGACGTACTCTCGCCAACCCCGCCAGGTCCGGAAGGAAGCAACGGTAACGGGCTCTTGCGTGTGCAGTGGGTCACCGGTGCCTGGCTTATTTTTCCACTCGCAATCGCTTCTCATCGAAACGATTCCCAAGCGTTATTCTGTTGTGAATTCAACTTTACAGAACCTTTACAACTCTATTCGCAAGAAATTCCATGCGCATCCGTCTCTTCAATAAGAGCATCAATACAGGGAGAGTCGGGAATCATGCGCAAGCTTTCAGAAAAATCGGTTTCGCCGTCAATCACGATTCGGGTAGCGGGATCACTGTCGCAAGGCCATTTGTCATATCTCGATCAACTCGTCGCCTCGGCGATCGACTGCGCTCTGTGGCCGCTACTCGATCTCGCGAATCTGGAAGAGCTGGATCGGGTGGCATTGATGTATCTCGTCGGCGGTGAAGGCCGCGAGTTTGGCATCGTCGCGTGCCCGAATTTCGTTCGTGAGTGGATGCAGCACGAGAAACAGCGCTTCGCAGCTTGAACGCGAGCCGTGCCTGCAGACACTCCTAACGTAGGCGTCACCCCGAAGCCCCGCGTTTTCACCAGCGGGGCGAGGGGTCTCGCTAAGCACACAGCCGTTTTGACCAGGCTGCTCGCGCGAACCTGATCGGAACCACGCCAGTCCTGAGTCCGCGTTAGACATTCCACCCTCCAATCCTGCAAAATACTGAGTTCTTATACTCAGGAGCTCTCATTGACCACACCAACCCGCGTCAGGGCCAAAATCAGCGCCCTTGGCACCTATGTTCCGCCCCGCCTTCTAACCAACGCCGACCTGGAAAAGATGGTCGACACGAGCAACGAATGGATTTTGGAGCGCGTGGGAATCCGCGAGCGGCATGTCGTCGACAAAGGTATAGCCACGAGTGATCTCGCGGTTGAAGCCGCAAAAAAAGCTCTGGCCCAGCGTGGCCTGTCGCCCAGCGACATCGATGCCATCATCGTGGGAACAGTTACCCCTGATATGCTTTTCCCTTCGACCGCGTGCCTGGTCCAGCACAAGCTCGGCGCAACCGGCGTGTGGGGATTCGATATTTCCGCAGCCTGTTCGGCTTTTATTTACGCAGTCCAGACCGGCGCGCAATTCATCTCCACCGGCACACACAAGCGAGTTCTGGTGATTGGCGCGGACGTAATGTCCTCGATTATCGACTACAGCGACCGCGCCACCTGCGTGATCTTTGGCGATGGAGCAGGCGCGGTAATCCTCGAAGCCGCGGAAAACGACTCCGAGGGCCTTATCGACTTTATCCACGAGATCGACGGCTCCGGCGGTTGTTATCTCTACATGCCGGGTGGCGGCAGCCTGAATCCTTCCACGCACGTCACCGTGGACAATAAAATGCATGTGGTTCACCAGGATGGCCAGCAAGTCTTCAAGTTCGCGGTGCGCAAGCAAACCGAAGCTTGCCTGAAGTTGCTGGAACGCAACGGCCTGAAGGGATCGGACATCGACGCTTTCATTCCCCATCAAGCCAATCTGCGCATCATCAACGCCACGGCGGACCGCCTTGGCCTGCGCAACGAAAGCGTGATCGTAAATATCGACCGCTACGGCAATACCACAGCCGGCACCATCCCACTGGCAATGAACACAGCGATCGAAGAGGGCAAGCTGAAGAAGGGAAGCCTTGTTCTGATGGCCTCGGTCGGGGCGGGATTTACGGTAGGTGCGGCTTTGCTGCGGTGGGCATTCTGATTGTTCATGTCATTTTGTTCATGTCATTCCGAACCGGGCTGAAAGCCCGGTGAGGAACCTTGATGTAAGTTCGCAGCACGATGGCCCTGAAAAGGAGAACTAGGTGATCGGCAAGACGACGCTGTACGTGCCGTCTACTCACCCCGCCAACAGCGCCACTCCTGCCGCCACAAGCAGAGCCGCAATCCAACGTCGCTGGTCGACGCGTTCGTGCAGAAAAACTTTTGCCGCAATCGCGTTCCCGATAAAAGTAAGCGATGCAGCCGCAGGCGCAACCAAACTCACATCTCCCCATGACAGCGCAAACAGCAAACTAAAAAACGCTACCGCCATCGCCATGACCCCAAGCAGAAAGCTGGAGTTCCCCAAAGTCCGTCCGATCACCGCCAGAACGCCCAGTCGCCGCCGCAACTCGCCCACATCCCCAACCTGCTTCATAGCGCGCGCCAAAAGCACGTCGCCAACGACCGACGCGAACACAATCACAAGAATGGCGTCCCAGGTATAAACACCCTTCATGATTCCACTCCGCTGACGGTTTGTTCAGTGGGTGCCCCATTTCTCGCATCTTTTGCGAGAAGTGGGGAAGCTACCACGGAACGAGGTTCGTCCACAGCATGCGGATGCACCGTAATCTCCGGCCCACCAGCGATGAACCCGACGCCGCCAGTAATCAGCGCAATCCCCATCCATCGCATAGGGCTCACGTGCTCATGCAGAGCAAACCGGGCGACCAGCGCCAAAATCACGTATCCCAGCGAAGTCGCAGGCAGCACGTAAGTAAGATCGGCCCACGAAAGCGCATTCATGTAAGTGGCGAAAAACGCGAGCAGAAGAAGAATTCCAACCGCAACCCAGGGATTAAGAACGGCGAAGATCACACCCTGCAGATGATGCAGCGAAATGCTGCCCGTCTGCTTCATTCCGTGCGAGAGCATGGAATCACCCGCGGCGGCGAATGCCGTGACTCCAGCTAGAACGAGATACTTTCTAAAATTCATCTAAAGGAGCGGTTCCTGTTCTTCCGATTTACGAGGAAATTAAGATCCTGAACCCAGTATAGCGAACAGGTACGGAAGGAGCCGTCGGAGAATCCGCGACCTGGACTCACGACACCGGCAGCAACTGCAGATCAAGCACCCGGCTGTAATGAACAAAGTCTCGATCAGTGCTGAAAATCTCCCAGTGACGCCGCCCACTGACCGCACAGATCAACATATCGGTCGAGGACCATGCAACGCCGGATCGTTGGCATCGATTGCTCATCCGCGCCGCTTTAGGGGAACCTCTTCGAAGGCGCGCAGATAGGCGCGAATTCTCTGAAACTGACTTTTATCACGAATGCCGGAAAGGATTTCCTGCCGCGTGGCCCCTAGCAATTGGACACGAGATTCTTGCACTGAGCCGTAAAAGACTGTGATCAGGAGGCGTTCATGCTCGGAGAGATCTGCAGCGCGTCTTCGCAAAGCGAGCGACCACGCCGGCGTATCGACCAGGACCGTCACCGGCGTTTGCGCCGGCGTTCTGCCTTGTAGTCATAATCGGGATCGAAGTCGACCGTCCCGAAAGCTTCGATGATCGCTAACTGTTTGCGCCGCCGCACATACTCTTCCAGAGCCTTGGTCACGGCTTCCTTTTTTGTTTTGTGGCCGCCGGTTTTTCGGGCCTCTTCGATCAGTTTGTCATCGAGCGCAAGATTGGTCGCCATGCATGAAGTTTTACACAATCGGATGGTGGAACAAGTCAATAAAAAGGCCGAGGCTGTAAAGCCCCGGCTCTTTTTCGATCTTAAGCCTTCGCCAGTTCCGCCGCCGCTTCCGTCTCGTGCTTCTTGACCAACTTGTTCCGCGCCGATCGCAGCTTCATGAAAGTCTTAGCCTCGCGATAAAGCCGCTTGCGGTCATTACTGTCAAAGGCAGCCTTCCTCAGAATACGGAACACAGCCTTCGGCCGGAAGTAGTATTCGTCATAGAAGCGATGCACCGCCGACATAATGTCATCGGCCGGCAGCCCCGGATACTGGATATGCGCCAACTGGTGGCCGCCTTCGTCCACCATCTTGTTGTCGCCAACCATAAAACCGTTCTTGACCGCGTAGTCGTAAAGTTCGGTGCCGGGATACGCATGTGCCACAGAGACTTGAATGGTTTCCACATCCAGTTCCTTGGCGAACTTGATCGTGTTATTGATGGTCTCGTGCGTCTCGCCAGGCAGACCCATGATGAAGTCGCCGTGGACGACTAGCCCTAGCTTGTGACAATCTTTCGTGAACTGCCGCGCCCGCTCAACAGTCGCACCTTTCTTGATGTTCTTCAGAATCTGCGGATCGCCCGATTCATAGCCAACGATGAGCAAGCGGCATCCCGCTTCCTTCATCGCCTTCAGCGTTTCGTAATCGGTGGTCACGCGAGAGGTGCATGACCACGTAAGCCCCAGCGGCTTCAGTTTCGCGCAAAGCTCAATGGTCCGCGCCTTCTGGATGTTGAACGTGTCGTCGTCGAAGAAAAATTCCTTCACTTCGGGCCAGTACTGTTTCACCTTCGACATCTCGGCCGCCACGTCATCGGTCGAGCGCTTGCGCCACGGATGCCCGCTCAAAGTCTGCGGCCACAAACAGAACGTGCACTGTGCCGGACATCCCCGGGTGGTGTAAAGCGAAACATACGGGTGCAGCAAAAACGGCACGTTATAGCGCGTGACATCCAAATCGCGCTTGTAAATATCCGTCACGTGCGGCAGGGCATCGAGATCCTGAATTTGCGGCGCATCCGGATTGTGAACGATCTTGCCGTCCGTCAGGAAAGAAACGCCTGGAATCTCCTTCAGCGGCTTGCCCTTCGCGTAGTCGACGACTGCGTAATCGAACTCTTTGCGGGCCACGAAATCGATCGCGGGGCAATCGCGCAAGGATTTCTCCGGCAGCACGCTCACGTGCGGTCCTACAAAAGCAATTTTGATCGTCGGATTCGCCGCCTTGATCGCCCGAGCTAATCCAATATCCCCGGGAAAGCCTGGCGTGCTGGTGAACAAAACGAGAAACTCGTAATCCTTGGCAATCTCGATGGTCTGCTCCGCCGAAACATAATGCGGCGGCGCATCGAGCAGTCGCGCACCCTCCAGCATCCCTGCCGGATAAGCCAGCCACACCGGGTACCAGTAACTCTCAATTTCGCGGGTAGCGGGCCATCGCGAGCCGGCTCCGCCGTCAAAGTTTTCAAAAGAGGGAGGGTTCAAAAATAAGGTTTTTAGAGGCATAGTAAGTGATGGTTTATTCTAACATCGCATGGCGCAAGACCCCGCGCAAAAGCAGTGTTTATGCAGGTTCGTGGTTAAACATGGTGTTTGATGCATTGAAGGGCATAAGCGACGCATCGGGCGAATCACTTCGTCCCCAGCGCCCAGCTTTCCAGATCGCCCGTGGAGCGCAACAACTCGACCTGGTTCCGCTCTAACTCGAACGTCACATCCTGCAGCGCGATCAGCTTTTCGTTCTCCTGGGTGCGCGCATTATCCAGATCGTGCAGATTCACGCCGCCAGACTTCAGTCGCGTTTCAACCGTCTGCACGCCCTTCTGTGCGATTTCGTATTCGAGCTCGGCGACATCGCGGGCGGCTTCCATTTGCGTGACCGTGCGCTGCAGCCGCAACGTTTCCTCCGAAGCCTGATTGTGAACTGCGTCGGCTTGCTGTCTCGCCTTTTCTGCATCCGCTTCCGCTGCCTGCGCGCGCGCTCGCTGCGAGCCATTGAAAAGCGGAACGCGAATGCTGACGCCTAGAGTAGCGTTCGATCTCTGGAACGTGCCCGCAGGGCACAGTACGGTGCCGATGCTTGTCGCGCAGGGTTTGGCTGGCTCGAAATAGTTCTGATAATTGTTAAAGGTGGAGAGCTCGGCGTACTGCGCGGCAAAATCGATGCTGGGCATCCACATGCGGTGCTCTCCTTGCGCCCGCAGATACTGCGCGCGTGCGTGTTCAATGGCAGCTCTGAATGCCGGACTGTCATTCGCGGCGCGCTCGGGTGCGCCTTCGTCGGCAGCGGCCGCAGGAAATGCAGGCAGTGTGTCGCCCTCCGTCTGAATACCCGCCGCCGGAAGTCCGGTGAGTTTTGCGAGATGCTCGCGCAATACATCCACGGAACCCTGGGCCTCTGCCATGCGCAGGCGCATGCGCGCCTTCGATAAACGCGCCCTGGTTTCGTCCAACTCGCTGTCGATGCCCTCTTTCACGCGCTCGGAAACCGCAGCTTCCATCTTTTGAACGTCCGGATACACTTCGCGCAGATGATCCACGCGCTGCTCCCATTTCTCGAGTTCGGCATAGGTAAGCACCGTATCCTGGATGATCTGATTGCGCTCGTCCTTGGAGCGGAAGCCAGCTGCGGCAAACTCGCTATGGGCGGAATGTATGTAAGACTGCAACTCAGGATGAAAGAGCGCCGACTGCGCCGTGACGTTGAAAATGGCGGGTGCCGAGCCGGCAAGGGCAAGCGGGTAACCATAAGATGGTCCCAGGCCCGAGCCCAGCACGATTTGCGGAAGGAAGTTGTCGCGTAAGTCGCGATAACCGGCCGATGCGCTCTTCTGTTCTGCCACCGCGATCGCTGTTCCATTCGAGTGTTGCAACGCTAGTTCTACCGCGCGCTTCAGCGCAAGGGGTTCAGCCAGAAGCGCTGCAGGCAGGAAGAGAAGCTCCCCCAACAAAAGCCAAAGGACGCCCGCAAAGCTTGATCGTTTCCTTATCATTTTTCTCACCTTGAAGATAGCTAGGAAGATTCTACGGAGAATCTGATGCCAGAGAAATGATAAGGATGGGTCGCAAGAGGAATTAGGAACTGCGATTGAAACAACTGCTTCCATTTCCTTCTCATGCTTGGAGACCTCGGAGCCGACGCGCGGTCTTAGCGTCGCTGCACGACAATCAGTTCTACAGCGTCCGGCGGGAGCGCGCTCGATAATTTCAATCTGTCTCCGGAGCCCTGTTGTTCGTCGACCAACTCCAGGTTCTGAGTTTTGCTGATGCGATACCGCTTCACGCTGTACGCCCTCGCGCCCCAAGGCAGGTGATCGATCGTCAAATCGTAACCCGCATTGTTTTTGTAAACGATGTCCCTGCGCGGCGGCAAAGGTTTGAACTTCGAGTAATCCGTGGGCGGAATCGACTTCACCACTTCGGCCGGCATCTTCATATCTTTCGGCTTCCATCCCGCCGCAATCGCGTAATTGCTGATCAAAATCTGGATCGTGTTTCCATCCGCCGATTCTCCTGCAAGCGCCGCAAATCCGAACGTATCCACTCCCTCCACGCCGAGCCGCCGCGTTGTTTCCTGCATTTTTCCCATAGCTTCGAATGCACGGGCGCTTTTGAAATAACCGCCATGCAAATCGAAAAGTCCCATCCACGCCGCATCGCCGCGATAAAACTCCGCATGATCGAGTGGTGCATCCTGAAAATACGTGAGCGCGGCGCCGATGAACGCGGCATTCTCGGTGCCCTGCAACCGCACCGCTTCTCCCGCGGTAAAGTCCGGCGTCAAGTTCCACTCCGAGAGAATGCTCTCTGCCTTCGGGAAGCCATGAGTGTCAAGCACACCGCGAATTTCGCGCGCCAGCCTCACCCCGTCGTAAGGGTCGGCGGAATTGATCGCGTAAGTATGCCAGGAATAAAAATCCAGCGGCACATGATGCGCCGCACAATAATCAAGAAAGCCCTCGCGATAAGGCCCGTCATCCGAGGCGATGGCCCGCGCATCGCCGCCCACTTTCAGCGTGGGATCGACTGATTTCAGCGCCCGCGCCGTTTTTTCGTACAGCGAATAAAATTGTTCCGGCGTCCCAGTCCAGAACAACGCCTCCGGCTCATTCCAGAATTCCCAGTAGCGAATGTGATAGCGAAAACCATTCGCCCAACCCTGGTTGTAATGCATGGCAACATGCTTCACCGCGCTGGCATACTTATCGAAATCCGGCGGCGGATCGATATTCGCGCCCCAACTGCGCCCGATGCGATAGTAAACTTCCGCTCCGCTATCGTGAATTGCAGCCAGCACTTTGTCGGTTGGGCCAAAGTTATAGCTCTCCGGTTTTTCCGGATCGGCATTCCAATCGGGAAAGATGATGCTGGCATTGCCGGCCTTGACCACACCGGCGCGCTGCGCCGCATCGGGAATCAGCCACGCCAGCAGGGCATTGTCCTCGGTAAAATGCGAATCGATTTCTGTGGGGCCCATGAAATCATGCGTGCGAACCATGTTGATATGCAGCTCTTTATATTGCTGCACGAGGTTCGGAAGGTCTGCCATTACTGGGCTGGGTGGGCCGTTCAATCCCTGGAAAGATCGAATCTCGCCGATCACTTTGCCGGCGTCGATGTATAGAGAGCGGAATCCTGAAGGTACATCCTGAGAAAATGCGTAGGCGCAAACGAGCAGGGCAGAGAAGCACAGCCGGGGAATTTTCATCGCCTTTATTCTAGTCCGAGAAGCCGGCCGGCTCGTCATCTCGCAGCCCCGTGTTTTCACCAGCGGGGCGAGAGATCTCCATGAGCACGCTTTAGCTCCGTCCGCGGAACTGAATAATATGCCGCCGATCCCGCTTCGAAGGCCGCCCAGCGGGCAACTGCTCAAACTCCCGCGCCGCCTTCCGCTCGGCGGCAACTTTCTGCCGCAGTTCACGGCTGGGCTCGGTCTCGCGATACAGAGTTTGCGCCACGGACGCGGGACCGCGCACGTCGCTCAACAGCAGAACTTCGATTTCGAAATCGCCGCCGTCATTCGAAACCTGCAACATATCTCCGATGCGGACTTCGCGCGCGGCCTTTGCGATCTGCCCATTGGACCGCACCCGACCCAACTCACAGGCGCGCGTAGCCAGCGAGCGTGTCTTGAAAAATCTCGCAGCCCACAACCATTTATCGATCCGGACGGACGTCATAAGTGTTTCTGGCGCAGTTTAGAACTGAAGCCGCTTCAATCCTTCTTGCGCGCGTTTAAAAGTGCGCGCCAGGCTGAGCGCCGCGCGATACTCATCCGCCGCCCCTTGCCGGTCTCCCTGTTTCTCCAGCAATTCCCCAAGCATCGCGTGAGCTTTGAAAGCTGGCCATTCTTCGACGGTCGACGAAGAAAGATAGCGCCGCGTCAACCGAATCGCCATAGGATACTCCCGCGCGCTGCGCAGCAGCAGTCCGGCGCCATCCATTAATGCCGCAGGACGATCGAGAGGCTGAGTCTCCATGGTGCGCAACGCCTGCATCATTTCATCCAGTCGATTCGTGTGCCGGTAGAACCCTGCCAGATTCACCCAGGCGCGCACTCCGCCATGGCTGGCCTCGATCTCGGCGCGATACTCCTTTTCTGCGGTAATGTTGTCTTTGTTCTTCTGCGCGATGCGTGCCCGCACCCAATGAGCCATTCCGGGATTCAGCGACAGTAACAAATCCGCTTGCGCGCGCGCTTTATCTTCGCCGCCGCCCATAATGCCGGGAGCTTCCACATAAAACTCCGCGAGGTCGGTGCGCGCCTGCCAATTCTCCGGCGAGATTTCAACCGCGCGTTCGAATTCCTTCCGCACCTTTCCCGCCAGGCCTATCGCCTTGAAAAAGGTGACACGATCCGCCTTCTCCCCGTAAACGCGTCCCAGCCACAAGTGAAATAGACCGTTATTCGGCGCAAGCGAGACGGCTTTTTCGCAGGCCTGAACTCCGGAATCCCAGGAGTCGAGTTCGAAATAAGCGCGGCAGAGCAGATTGTAGTCTTCCGCGGTAGGGGAGCTGCGAATTTGCCGATCGAGAATCTGCAGCGCGTCATCTACCCGGCCCGCTGCGAGAAGATCTGCGGGATGGTCGGCCGCAACGGCCATGGGCGTCAGTGAGAGCGAAAGAATCGTTGTGAGAAGGAGTAGCGATGAATTCAGCCAGGAAATTTGCTTGACTGGATAGGACAAGCCCCACTTCTCGCAAAGGAAGCGAGAAAAGGGGCACCCAGATTTACACAACTCAATTTTATGAAGACGCGACGAATGTCTCTTGCACTCACGCAACCGCGCCATTCGCTACGGAACCACCTTGACCCGCGCACCCTCCGCCAAGGGCTTGGCATCGGCGGAGGAGAGTACAACTTGAGAGTGCTCCTGCAGTCCGCCCACGATTTCCACTTCGGTGAGATTCTGCAGAGACACCGAAACGGCGTGGCGCTTCAGCTTCCCATTCACGATCTGATAAACGTAGGGCTGGTCGTCGTCATTGCGCACGGCTTCGCGAAGCAGGGTCAGCACGTCCTTATGTTCGGCGAGAATCACCGTGACGCCCACATTGACATTGGGAAGCAAGCGTAGGTCGTGATTATCCACTGAACACGTGACCTCACCGACGTTCCGCGAGCCACGAAGTTTTACCGTGGCAGGAACCGTGCTTACGTTGCCATTCCAAATCCGGTCGGGCAATGCGTCCCAAGTAACCTCGACTTTCTGCCCGATCGTGAGCCGTCCAATGTCCGGTTCGTCAACGAAGGTTCGCACCAGCATTTGCGACAGATCACCAACCTGTAATAACAGGTCTCCAGTTTGCACGAACGCACCCTGCTTCACCGGCAGAGCGTAAACAATACCATCAAAAGGCGCGCGCACACTGGATTTGCCCAACGCATCCTCGGCGGCCGTATAAGCGGCCAGCGCCTCGGCGCCCTGCGCCTCCACTCGCGCCACCTCGGGCTGCGAGTAACGGTCTTTCTTTTTCTGCCGCAGCAGGCTCACGTCGGCCTCGGCACGCTGCAAAGCTTCCTCCGCCTGTTGCACCTCACCGGCGGAGGCCGCGCCTTGCTGCTGCAATCGCCGGTAAGCATCCAGATTGCGCTGCGTGTTGTCGCGCGCGGTGCGGGCTTTAATTAATTGGGCATCCAGGGTTATCACTTCTTCCCGTGTACCGCCCGTGGTTAAATCCGATTGATCGGCCTGCGCCGCTTTCATCTGCGCCTGCGCCCGCGCCGCTTGGCTGCGCAGGTCGGCATCGTCGAGCTGCAACAGCACTTGGCCCTGCCGCACATGGTCGCCTTCCTTTACGAACAGGCGCTTCACCGTAGTGGCAACCGGAGCGTGAGCCTCGAAGTTTCGAATAGGCTCGACTTTCCCATTCGTTGAGATGAGACTGCGAATCGGTCCGCGCTCCGCCGTCGTGGTACGCACCTTGAGCGGCGCCTGTCGCGTGAACATGGGAATCACTGCCAAAGCGGCGACTACACCGATCACTAACCAGGTTCGATTCTTGCGCGGGGCGGGATGTCCGTTCGAATTGTTGTTGGCTGCCAACCGGTTTATCTTTCAGGGTGCCGCAAGCACAACTGCAAGCTTTAATTTACCACTCTGGCGGTTGCGGAACGTAGGCACGGCATCCCAAGCCATTGCTCGTTTAGATGCGCAGCTGCCTGCGCCTGATGCGTATAAAACGAGAACGTAACCCGCGGGACGCCAACCGGAACCCGCTACAATATTTGCATGACCAAGTCGCCGCGTTACACTCCCGAGCACGCCGCAGCCGGGCTCGACGCCAACTTTCCCGAGATTGAAACCTGGCCCAACCAGTTTCCCGGATACGAAATCGTGATCGACGATCCAGAATTCACGTCCGTGTGTCCGAAGACGGGACTGCCCGATTTCGGTGTCATCACGCTTCGTTACCAGCCAAACAAACTCTGCCTGGAATTAAAGTCCTACAAGGAATATCTGCAGACCTATCGCAACCTCGGAATTTTTCAAGAAAACGTCGTAAACCGGTTGCTGGAAGACGTAGTCCGCTGGGCGAAGCCAGTGTGGGCCGAAGTGAAAGGAGACTTCCGGCCGCGCGGTGGAATTTCAACGACAGTTGTAGCACGCTGGCCAAGGGCAGGGAAGTCGAAGCAACGATGAGGGCGCGGCCTTGAAGGTCAGCTCGACAGAGAAGCGGTCCGGGGTTCAATCCGCTGAATTTCGGCGCCCTGTTCAGCTCTCACGCGGCTCACTTCGTAAGCATCCTGCAGATTCAACCAAAACTGTTCTGTTGTGCCAAAGAAGCGCGATAAACGCAGAGCAGTGTCCGCGCTAATGCCGCGGCGCTCAAGGACAATGTCATTGACCCTCGGCGCCGGAACGCGTATCCGCTTCGCCAGTTCGTACGCGGACATTTTCAGCGGCTTAAGAAACTCCTCACGAAGGATCTCACCC
>Ga0208691_1000152_pt1 | contig 22751 bp, 18 predicted proteins | sample June2015DPH_20_1_FD_184719 | JGI IMG/M metagenome (GOLD analysis project Ga0208691, IMG submission 184719) | Peatland microbial communities from SPRUCE experiment site at the Marcell Experimental Forest, Minnesota, USA - June2015DPH_20_10... | ecosystem: Environmental > Terrestrial > Soil >... | reverse complement strand
TAGCTGGGCACGCATTAACCCTTATTAAAGATCTTGCTAATAAGCGTTTACCAGACTGTGATTTAGTATTTCCAGGTAAAGACTTAAAAAATCCAATTGATATTCGTACTCCTTGGGAAAATGCATTAAAACGTGCAGAAATTAGCGATTTTAAATTTCATGATCTGCGGCATTCTTGTGCATCTTATTTAGCTATGGATGGAGCTAGCCTTGCTGAAATAGCAGAAATTCTTGGACATAAAACTTTACAGATGGTTAAACGTTACGCGCATTTATCTGATTCGCACACTAGCAAGGTAGTAGCAAGGATGAATGAAAAAATTTTTGGTTTAGAACCTGCTAACTAGGGATAAAATAATGACAAGAAGAATTTTTACAATGAGTTCTCGTACAAGACAAATAGCCTGCATGAGCGAAGAGGTGTACGAAAGTTTTAAGCCATCACAAGAATATGCGAGAACAGGTTACGAAAAAATGTATAGTCATGTATTAAAGAAAGGTAGGCAATGGATACATAACATAGCTGCCCATCTGCTTGTGCGAGAAGATCCAAATGATTATCATTGGCAGCTTAATTCCGGATACCATAAATCCCAAAATTATAAAACTATACTGAAGGCTTTGGAAGAAGATTATCTTGCGGGTAACATTTTATTAATGGAACGAACTATGTCTGAACGAACAGTGTTAATTGCCGATCCTATTATTTATATTCGATGGGCATTTGATCGAGGTTTTTCTAATATTCCAGAAATGTTTATAGAATTTTTAGGTGAATCATCAATTAGCAATGAAGAAAATAATACATTAAATGCATTTAGAACTGTAGTTAAAGATGGTAAAGAGTCAAAGCAAAAAAGATCGCATTTGCATGCATTACATCTAGAGATAGCTAGAGCTTATAACGAATCTAAAGACAAATCACCTAGGACAATATGGAATATATTAAAAAAATGGGTAGATGATGGGATTTGTCAAATTATTCAAGAAATGAGCCCTTGGACGGAGCATAATGCTAAGATCAACTGGATCTCACATAGAAACGTGGAGCGAACAATGCAGAGGGCTACATTTGAAAATTATATCTCTAAGATCAAGAAATCATAAAAAATACTTTCACTACTAATTTCACATCTTCATAAAGTGAAATTAGTCGTGAAAACCGTTCAGCATAATTTCTCCTGTAATAGATGGCAATTTGCCACCTAAGTAAATCAACTTCTCTTACAGGAGACTATTTATGACGATCTATATCAACAAAAGACTGGCTACAGTTAAAAAAATCCCAGAATTATATCCAGGGGTATTCACTGAATCATCTATTCGATGGCTAATCTTTAACGAAAAACAAAATGGGTTTTCTTGTTGCATACGCAGGTTGGGTAAAAAAGTTCTTATAGATCTTGAAAAATTTGAATCTTATATAGATCAACAAGGCCAAGGAGGTGTAAATCATGCATAAAGATTTTGATATTAAAAATCAGCACTCTAAGCTTTTGTTAGAAGAAATAACAGTAATACTTGAAGCATTTTGGTTAAGCCATTCTTATGCCAAAGCCCCAATTGAAACACATTTACGTTATCAAGGTATAAACAGCCAAGTATTTTATGCTTGCAGGTTTAAGCAGATCCTTTGTGAATTGATACAACTTGGGGAAGAGATAGAAAATCTAGCTAAGGAGGCTCAATTATATGCGCTATAGATCTATTGATGTCCGTATATGGGGGGACAAAAAATTTTGTTCCATTAGCCCTGTTAAGCCAAGTGGGCAAGCATTATTTTTATATTTACTAACAAATCCTTACACAACATCTATTCCGGGTTTATACAGAGCTGGAGCAGCCGCTATGGCAGAAGAGTTAAGATGGTCTATCAAGGGCTTTCGAAGAGCCCTTGATGAACTTATAAAGCAAGATTTGATAAAAGTAGATTTAAATTCACGAGTTATTTTTATACCAAATGCGATTAAATTTAACAAGCCCCAATCACCAAATGTTATAAAAAGTTGGGCATCGCATTGGGATGAGATACCTGAATGTGAATTAAAAAATATTGCTTATCAAGAGTTTAAAATATTTATTGAAGGTATGGGTGAAGGCTTTCTGGAAGCCTTTCATGAAACTTTCTGGGAAGCCTTAGATGAAGGCTTACCAATAGCTTTAGCTAAGCTTTTGGTAAAGACTATGCCTAATCAGGAACAGGAACAGGAACAGGAACAGGAACAGGAAATAAAAATTACTGATGTTGTTATTGAAAGAGTATTTTCTGATCCAGTTATTTTAGCTGCTACTGATACGAGTGCTCAAAGTTCTAAAATTATGGATGCAAGTCTAGTGTTCGATTATTGGAAGTTAGTTATGAATCATCCTCGTGCAAAATTTGATCCTAAACGCCAAAAAATAATAAATACTGCTTTGAAATTAGAATTCACCATTGATAATTTAAAAAAAGCTATTGATGGTTGTGTTAAATCTGCATTTCATATGGGTGATAACGATCGGAATACTAAATACAATGGCATCTCTAATATTTTTAATAAGGGTGCTGAACAAATAGAGAAATTTATACAAATTGCTGACAACCATAATAAGCCTCCATTTTTTAAAAATAATAATTTAGTTAATGAATGGGAAAAAGGATTAATTTAACTAAAAATCATTACAAAGGAGAATTTTAAAATGCAAAATTATGATATAAAAGAAATTAAACTAAAACTTCAGAACAGAATATATGATGTTGTTAGATATTTGTTGCCAAATGGAAAAAAATATGGTTCTGAATGGGTAACTGGAGATGTTAATGATAGTGCTGGTAAATCATTAAAGGTTAATTTAAACAGAGACAAAGCTGGTGTATGGTGTGATTTTGCAACTGGTGATCATAAAGGAGATATAATTAATTTATGGAGTGTTGTGCGTGGTTGTAATTATTTAGATGCTATAGAAGAGATTAAAAAATATTTAGGGATAGCATTGTTACAATCACAATTTTATCCATCGCCATGCAAAAAAAAATATGTAACGCCTCAGTTAAGTTCTTCAGCTGTTTGTACATTAATGGAGGCAGGTATTAAGTATCTTATTAATGAACGTAAATTAACGCAAGAAACTATTAATAAATATAAAGTTGTTACAACAAAAGAAGAAATTATTTTTCCTTATTATAGAGATAACAAATTAATAATGATAAAATATCTTAAAATAAAGCGTATTAATGGAGAAAAAGAAATGAGAGCAGCTCCAAATTGTGAACCGTGTTTATTTGGTTGGCAAGCAATGTTAAACGATGATATACGTTCAGCTGTAATAGTAGAAGGCGAAATAGATGCAATGACATTACATCAGTATGGTATACCGTATGTTATATTTTCAGTTCCATATGGAGGAGGTAAAGGTGCTAAACAGCAATGGATAGAATACGAATTTGATAAATTAGCTAATTATGAAGAAATATTCTTATGTTTAGATTTTGATAAAGAAGGGCAAATAGCAACGCAAGAAATAGCTAAACGTTTAGGCATGCATCGTTGTCGAATAGTGAAATTACCTTATAATGATGCTAATGAGTGTTTACAGAACAATGTTACCAAACAAGATCTAGAAAAATGTTTTAATTTAGCTGCTACTCTAGATCCAGCAGAATTAAAGCCAGCATCTATATTTTTGGAAGAAACAATTAAAGAATTTTCTTCTATAGATGAACAAGAGAATGGATATAGGCTTCCATGGGAAAAAACATTTAAAAAAGTTCAATTTAGATCAAATGAATTATCAGTTTGGACTGGTATTAATGGTCATGGTAAGAGTTTATTGCTTGGGCAAGTAATGCTAGGTTTTATGAAACAAGGAGCTAAAGTATGTATCGCTAGTTTAGAAACGCGCCCTAGAAAAGTATTGGTTAAATTAATACAACAAACTGCTGGATTTAAAGAGCCTACAAAAGAATATATAGATGCTATCTTTAAATGGTATGATGGTAAATTATGGTTGTTTAATGTAGTTGGTAATGCTAAAACTGAACAATTATTAGAAATATTTAAGTATGCTGTAAAAAAATATAACATCAATGTGTTTTTGATAGATTCTTTTTTGAAATGTGGCATTAAAGAAGATGATTATAATAATCAAAAAATATTTGTAGAACAACTCTGTGATTTTGTACATGAATATGATTGCCACATCCACTTAGTTGTTCATCCTAGAAAAGGTGATGATGAAGGTAATATTCCTGGAAAATTGGATATTAAAGGAACTGGTTCTGTTACTGATTTAGCACATAATTGTTTTTCTGTTTGGAGACATAAAAAAAAAGAAGAAATAATTCAGAACATAGTCTTCCCAGAAATTCCCACAATAGAATGGTTAGAAAAATGTGATTGTGTGTTAAAGTGTAATAAACAAAGACATGGTGATTGGGAAGGCTCATTTAGCTTGTGGTTTCATGCTGATTCATATCGATTTATAGAGAAATATGGTGAGAGACAAAAATCATTGGTAGATTATTTTAATCCAATTAGTAATAATGCTGTATACTAAATAAAGTTATAACAATTTTTATTATTATTAAAAAATTTATAGTGATTAGATTTAATTAATACTAAAACATAAATTTCAGTATTAACTATTTGTTAATTAAAAAGGCAGAAAAATTGATTACTAAAAAACTAAAAAAAGGTAGGCCAACAAATTATACTCTAGCAATAGTCAATGAAATCTGTACTGCTATTGCTTCATCGAGTAAAGGCATAGGAAGACTCTGTAAAGACAATTCAGGCTGGCCTAATCAAGATACTATATTTACTTGGTTAAAAATCCATAGCGATTTTTCCGAGCAATACGCGCGAGCGAAAAGACTGCAAATAGAAGTTCTGGTAGACGAAATTATTGAAATTGCCGATGATTCATCACAAGACAGTATAATTAACAAGCAAGGACAGATTATTTGTAATAATGCAAAAATTAATAGAGCACGATTAAGAATCGATACTAGAAAATGGATTGCCAGTAAATTAGCACCAAAAATTTATGGCGATAAAATTGATAATACGCACAGCTTGGATATTGTAAGCCATGAAGAAGCACTTAAACTATTGGCGTAACTTTAATGTTTTTTAAATTTATTAATACTTCAATCAATATTGACTAACTAGTATTGTGTGTAAATAATCTTACAAAAATAATAGTCAATATCTCACACGAAATAATGCTTTTCTCCCGCAATATTACAATGTTTTGTATGAAATAATGCAGCCAATTAAAAAAAGTATTTTAAATTCAAGAACATGGATGTTCTTTAAGAGGAGCATCTTATTCAATGAAAACGATTCAAGTATTATTACAACAACTAGAAACAACAAATGATATATTATCAAAATTTCAATTAGGATATTTGTACGATAAAGGTGAATTGGTAACTAAAGATGATGCTAAAGCGTTTCAATATTATCAACAAGCTTCTGAAATGGAGGTGCGAGATCAAAATAGTCTTGATATGAAATATAAAAGTTTAGCCATATATAACGTGGGGGTTATGTATTTCTATGGTCGTGGAGTACAAGAAAATAAACAATTAGCCTTGGAATTAGTACAAAAAGCTGCGGAATTTGGGGTTGCAGAAGCTAATTGGCGGTTAGGACAAATGTATCAGTTAGGAGAAGGAGTTGCTCAGAATAATGAAAAAGCATATAAACATTATTTATTGGCAGCTAATCAAGGCCATGCAGATGCACAATTTAACTTAGGTAAAATGTATTTTGAAGGATTTCAGGCTAAGATTGAATGTGAGCTTTATTTAATGCTATCTTCCACGTTTGATCGTCAATATAGTAATAATTTAGACAAAATAAAAGATACGCTTCCATTAGTAATTTTCGATCAAGATAAACGTCCAGTTAGGTTGTTTATTCTCAATACTGAAGGGGATCCTCAAAAAGTAGAATTGTTATCAAACAATTGTCCAATGGGACTGCTGGAACAGTTTATCTATGAATATCGTTCAAGCGGGCATGGATTTCTAAAACAAAATAGTCCCATACTAGATTGGTTAACAACATCACGAGTAGGCCACACTACCAAAAACCTCGGGGAAGCAAGAAAATGGTTTAAGAAAGCAGAAGAAGGTGGTCACTCTCAAGCAAAATATTTTCTTAATGAAGATTGGCTAATAAGTATTTGGCCTAGAGAAAACGGTACCATATATTCATTTGAGAATAATTGTTTTGGATATGACTCAATAAGAAAAACGATTGATTTATGTAAAAAATTACTTTTGGATAACCAAGAATTGTCTTTTGAAAGAGATATAGGAGATGATGGGTATTGTTATGGAAAATATATTAGTAAAAATATAAAGAATTGGATAACTATGGTTGCTATAAGGAATAACATATTTGAAGGATTTTATGCTGCAGGTAGTCATTATTTAAGCAAGATTAAAGGGTGGGGACGTATTGATTCTCGTACAGGCCACTGTGCACGGATAATGGAAGGAGATAGGGATGCTATGATGGAAGAGGCTAGAGAAAATGAACACAAAATTCAGTGGAAAGTAGGGTACAAATTAGAGCCTGAATCAATGACCTGGGAAAGATTTAGAGATGCTGAAAGCGGGGTGAAGGAGCTAGAAAACCATATTGACTTGTATGCGCTAGCAAAAGCAAATTTTACTAGCGCTTTAAAAGGTGGAGTAAAGAAAGCAACGGAAAGGTTACAATATTTAGAAAGAAGGCATGGATCATTAATGAGTAAATTTGGAAGCATTTTAAGTAGATACAATTTACGTTATCAAAATGCTTTAAATGAACACGTTGTTTTAAATGAGATTACAGATCTTTTTGAAGCTAATAAGTTGTATGAAAAAAAGCAACAATTACGTCAATTTACTATACCATGCGAATATATTCATCCTTTATTATCTAAGTGTATAAAAAACAGTAATATTTATGAATATATGGCATGGACTTCTTGTGTTTTGGATGAAAATGTATTGCAAGATATTAATAAAAGCACACTAAATAGTGTAATAGAATTAAAAAAATGGGATACAGTAAAACAACTTTTATCTTTAGAAACAATAAATATTAATTATGTAATAGAAAATCTCAACATGTCTCCATTGGAAGCCATAATTGAACAAGGAGACGCCGTTACAGTAAAAACATTATTAGAACGGCCAGATGTAGATGTTAATTTCAATAAACCATTATTGAAGGCTATAGAAACAGAACAAAAAGATATAATTACTTTATTATTAAAACATACACAAATTGATATAAATGCATCTCAATTATCCGGTTCTCAAAATCTTTTTCTAAATAAAGCAATAGAGTTAAAAAAATGGGATACAGTAAAACAGCTTTTATCTTTAGAAACAATAAATATTAATTATGTAATAGAAAATCTCAACATGTCTCCATTGGAAGCTATAATTGAACAAGGAGACGCCGTTACAGTAAAAACATTATTAGAACGACCAGATGTAGATGTTAATTTACATAATCCTTTATTTAAAGCAATAGAAAAGAATAACAAGGAAATAATAACGTTACTATTGGCACATCCCAAAATTGGTATTAATATAGTAAAAACACCAGGCGCTCAAAATCTTTCGCTGAATCGTGCAATAGAATTAAAACAATGGAACGTAGTAAAACAACTTTTATCTGTAGAGACAATGTATATCAATTATGTAATACCAAAATTAAATATGACTCCTTTAGAACTAATGATAGAACAAGGAGATGTTTCTACTGTAGAGGCATTATTAAAACAAAAAGATCTAGATGTTAATCTTAATTATCCATTATTTAAGGCTATCATAGAAGGCAAGTTAGATATTGTGATGTTATTATTAGAGCGTTCAGATATTGATATTAATATAATAAAAGAACTAGGTAGCCCAAGTCCATTATGGTTAGCAGCAAAATATGGTTATAGTGATATTGTTCAAGAATTGTTATCGCATCCAAATATTTATGTTGATTATCAATGTAGTCAATTATCTACATACGAAGAAGATAAAATTAAATCGACAAGTAGAAAAAAGATAAACGCACAAGAAGTAGCAAATATTTATGGACATACGGAAATTATAAAACTTATCCAAGACTATAAAGATTTACGAAGATCACAAAGAGTAGCTCAAAAAAGACAAAGGGAAAGTGTCACAGAATTAAATGTTGATAGTAGTGCAAATATTATTAGTATAGGTTCTTGTTCTAATTCAGGCTCCACAAGTTCTGCTCCTTCTGTAGGAGGTTCACTTTTTTATAGTAAATATAACGCTGCGCCATCAACAACCTTTCCTAATCAATCTACAAATGTTGATGATATTGATGAAGATGTAGTTGAAGTTGATTCAAAAAGAAGAGAAAGTAGTCCTTCATTAAGAACGAATTATTAGGAATTAAAATATGTTTAATGCTCACGAGATCCTTGGCATAGAAGAAAATGCTAGTAAGCAACGTATTATTCAAGCTTATCGAGAGAAAGCTGCGTTACACCATCCTGATAAAGGTGGTAGCGTAGAAATGATGAAGCTAATCAATCAGGCTCATACGGAATTATTACAGCAAGTGGAAGAGTCAGATTTTATAGAAACATCTAGTATAGACTTAGATGAAATTTTAAGAAAAAAAATATTTGAACATATAGATACCGGAGAAGAAAGAATATCTAAACACTATAAGGAATTACATAGTTCTCTTGTTAATCAATTTAAACTAGAGGATATAAAACCAATACCAGTATATTCTTGTTTTAAGAAATTTGAAACCGACTTATATTTTGACATTACACTTGATAATGGCGAAGTGCAGGTGATTGAGTACGAAGATTTATTTGCTTGTATTGCTCAAAGAAATTTAACAACTGAAGTTGAATTTAAAGAACTAGAGCAATTATCTAAACCATTAACTCCGCAAACAGCCGTAGAAATCTTTATTAAATTTATTGAAGGACAATGTTTTGGTAATAATTTAATTAAAGCAAAAGAATTAATTACAGAAGGTTTAAATCAGCTTGGCAAGATCCACCCGGTACATAATTTATATAGTGGTATATTAGAAATTTTAAACATTGGTGGGATTACTAAAGGACAGGAAGGTAAATTATTAGAATCATTAAACAAAATAACTGCTTTTGTGTGCAATAATACTCAACAATCTATGCCATATGTTGCTCCATTATTACAAAACAAATATTTTCGTAAGTTGTTTTCACAAGCATTACATTTATTTTGGCAAGAATGTAGTCTTGGTTTTAAAGAAACAGATAGGTTGTCTTTAAATAATACCAGGATAACTAAAAATTATTTAAGCATACTAGCAAAACAAGTATTAGCAAATGTAAAAGATAATATAGAAAATGATAGGTTACTAAGAACTACTGCTTTTCTAAAAAAATTGTATGAATTTGAACAATTTGCTATGGAAAGTGCGGGCGAGCCTCATACTGCTGATTTCTATAGGGAACGTGGTTTTGATACTTTAAATTGGTTAACGGTATTAATACCATTTGCTAGTAGAGAAATTATAGTCAATGTGCTTATACAGGCTGGAGCTTATTTTCAACAAGCATCATGTAGTCCGCAAGACGAAGTAAGTGTAAAAAAAGCTGATGAAAAATTAGCATTACGTGCTTATAGGGAAGCAATTGCTTTATCCAATGATTCAGCACCAGATTTAGAAATATATACCCATATTAATTGTCTTAAATTTATTTCGTCATTTAGCTATCAAGATGAAGATGTTACAAAATTAGTTGATGCTATTCAAACCAGGGCGTTGTTATTAGCAGATCTATTTCCTTTATATATAAAGCTACAAGCCAATATAGATTTTTTGCGAGATAAGGAACAAACTCTAGGAATAATGCGAAGTTTTTTACATGCATTAGTTGCAATTATAGAGCAGAACAAATCTGCAACTAATAAAGTTTCTATTGAACATGAACACGTTAATGTAATGTATCAAGCATATGAAGCATGTGTTAAGAACTGGTATCAAGAACGTTATGATCCAGTATTAGAAAACAAATTTAGGTTAGAATTAATGCAATTATTACTTGAAAATAATAATTGGAGGTTTACAGATCTTAATGAACAATTAACAGAACCAGTAATGATTAAACGAGATGCTGATGGCTGGATGCAATTAATAAAACCATTAAGGTTTGTCGAGCATTGTATGCCATCATTTGCTTCGTTAGAAGGAATTGAGTTTAATAATAAAACTGGCGAGATCAGTTTTACTTTAAACAAACTGACTAGCTATTGTCTTAGTGACAAAAAGAATGCTTTTACAGTTTATGATTTAAATGAGATGCTAGAAAAAAATATTACTGAAGCTTATTTTAGTTTAGATCCGGTAGATCCAACTATGATGTATCATCCGTTTAACGCCATATGTTTTGAACCAGAAGATATCTATCAAACCCAATTTTTAAACACTATGTTGTTGACTGATTATATCTTAAAATTTTTAACTGTAGGACAAGAAGTACAAGGAATTTATCCTTATAATATGCGTTCCATAAAAGAAGCAATTCAACATTTACCTAATAATTTACAAAAAATTATTGATGATTTTCATAAAGCCAATCAAGACTCAACTGGTTCTATTCATCGTTTTTGGATAGAAGCTGAACAAATAACCGAAGCTACATTAGATGATGGTGACGTAGAAAAAGTTGCTATATCAGATATAAAAATGGTAGTTAAAAAACATACTATGGAGCGTGATTTACATGGTAATTTGGTAGATATTCCCAAAGAACATGAAGGTTGGGATTTATATGTGCTACCACTTTCACAAAAATCAGATCTTTATGAAGGTCGTATAATTATTAATGGGCCAGCTATGGTATTCGTACAAGATAAGTACGAAGTGCTTTTTATAGAAAAGCATAAAGTTTATAAAGTAAAGGATTTATCTATTTTTAATATGGAAAAACAAATAGAATTAGAAAAACATCCTCGTGACGCAAATGGCAAGGTTATAGTAACAATAAACAATTCTATGTTTGTTTATAAATTAATTAAAGCCATGGCTGATTTAAGTAAAGAACCAACATATTTTTCTCCTGAATATATTTTTGCCCAAGAATTTACTGATCACTATGATGAATTTAGTAAATATATCTTAGAGTTTGCTCGTTTAAGAGAATTGAGTAAAATGACGGTAGCCATAAAAATTCTTAATGGAAAACAACAGCAAACAAAACGAACTATTAATAATCTTGAAAAATTATTATCTGCTTTGCCAAGTTGGGAACAAAAAGATTCTCACGCTAGTAACCATAGTGATTATTTTGATATACCTAATAAAAGGATAAAATTAGATCAAGACGAAGTAGACTTTGCAACTTTTAGATATCACAATGCAGAGTTCATTAAAAGCATATTGCCTAATAATCTCTATCAGCAAAATTTAGAACGTTTAGCTAAGATTTCAAAACAAATCAAAAAACTTATAGTTACTGTTGATTCTGCTGATGTAGATAAAATTTGTAGAGATCTTTACCAGGAAAACAGTGTTGATATCACTAGGAAACACGGCAGCCATGCTTGGAATCAAAATAGCGGTAAGATTTGGCAACAAATTTGTAATCAAAAACATGATATTGCCCAAAAGATTAATGCTGCCAGAATAGAGCAAATGCAAAAACAATTATATGAAGCTTTTAGCAAAAGATTAAAATTATTATTACCGGCAGAATTAAATCGTTTAATTAACGATACGATGCGAGGTTATACGAACGAACTTGCTGTGGAGTTAACCAAACAAGATTTTATTGAAGAAAAAGAAAAATTACATCAAAAGATTACCAATCTTAAGAAATTACTAGAAGGATTTAAGAAACTTGGTTTAGGAGCAGAAGAAGGAAAACATACTGATTTAACTAAAGAATGTTTATGGGTTCCTGCTAGTGTAAGACACCATGTGGCCGATAATAGCTCTCGATTTGTTTATGGTGGAGTTATGGTTGCGCCTAGGGTTAATTCTATAGATAGAACCAACCAGAATTTCAGTAGGATGATGGGCAATGCTTTTACTGGACAAAATATAACAACAGTTAATACAGCTGCTCTTAGTACAGCTAGAAATTTTCAAAACATGGCCGCAGCAAATAGCAATGTATCTATGAGATCACAAGCTAGTAATAATTTTAGTAGGAGTGGATTTTCTAATCAACAAGCAACTAGTACCCCAGCTAGAAGTTTTCAAACTACTAGTGCTAACACTAGCATGCCAGCTAGATCTCAAGCTAGTAGTAGTTCTGGCGCTACTAGTAGTAATGCTGGCCGAGGAAGTTCGTATAGCCAACAATCAACTAGTAGTAGTGCTAGAGCGCCAGCTACTACGTATACAAGTAGTGGCAGTGTGCCAGTAAGATCTCAAGCTGGCAGTAGTAGTTATGGTGCTACCAGTAGTAATGCTGGTCGAGGAAGTTCGTATAGCCAACAATCAACAAGTAGCAGTGCCAGAGCGCCAGCTACTACGTATACAAGTAGTGGCAGTGTACAAGTGAGATCTCAAGCTAGTAGCAATAGCAGTTCTGGTAGCGGTGGATTTACTAGATCTAGTGGTAGTAACATAAGTAGTAATGGCAATAGTAATTCATCAGGAAGTGGCGGAAATAGAGGTGGCTTTGGTGGCGGTAGGAATACCTCGTCAAATAGTGGAGGAGGTGCTGGCGGAGGTAACAATAGTTCTGGTAGTAGTAAATATGGAAATAATTCTGATTTTAGAGATGGACTAAAATTAAGAACAGAATTAGCCTTTAAAGAGGCTGGCTTATTAGATAGCAGTGGAAAATTAACTGCAAAAGCGTTAGAGTGTACAAAAAATGCAGATAATCGTTTAAAAGAAGGTTATGATTTAAAAAATAAAGAAGTTATAGCTGCTCTTACTAAAAATGGGCAATCAATTGCAGATTGGGCAAAATATAGTACTAATACAGCGACATTAGGTACTGGGAACAAAGCTAGTATTCATTTTTATTATAACGAGAAAACCGATGAAGTGATGTATGAACATGATTTTAAAGTTAAAGGGGGCTTTGCTGCTGCTACTAATACTACTCAGCATAAAAATTGTGATGAATATGTAAACACTAGCAAGTATGGTGGTGATGACGTTACACTTTTTACAAATGCAAAAACAGTAAGAAAAACTGGACAAGAGCCAGTATCGCAACTTGATCCTTGCCATAGATATGATGGGTCTCAAAAACTAAATCGTTAATTAATATGGTTATATAACCAGTACAGTGCCATATAGAGGCTAAACTTACTGTAGGTTAGGAATGGTTGGCTTTTTAGTTATGCGAACGTGTAGAGAATTTAAATGTATGTAATTAGGTATTGAAAATTTTTTATGAAAGTAAAATGTATAAACATAATGTTAGATGGTAAAAAAACACAGGAATTAGGAGCCAGTAATGGAATCTTAACTGTAGGGAAAATATACATAGTATTATCAGTTAGCATGAGTAAGCGTGGTCTAAGGTTAAGGATAGAATGCGACGAAGGAGAATTAAGGATACCTGACGCTAATAGGTTTGAATTATTATCTAACTATATTCCTTCTAATTGGGAAATAAAATTTGAAACAGAAGATAGTAATTCATATTATTTAAAATTAGCTCCATCAAAATGGGAGGAGGCCCTATTCAATATTGGGGCTCCTAATGAACAAGGCTTTTATGAAGAAATAGAAAATGTTAATACTCCCCCCTTAGAAGGATTAGAAGGCTGGCGTAAGTATCCTCCAGACCAAATTCCAGAGGTAGTTAAGTTATACTTTCAAGAAAAAGATATTATTTACAAAGAAGAAGAAGCTTATGAAAGATCTAGCGCAGCTGGATTTAGTAAGCCTAGCTCTATTTTGTTGGAGCTTATAAAAGGCAGTAATTCAACTCGGTAATTTTGTATTAGCGTTCAAGAATCAGTGGTTTAGCTCAGCAAGCAGCATTTGTGGGTAGAGCTTAAGACTAGAGAGACACAATAATGGATCAAGAAAAATGGCATAAACAACTTTTACAAGAACAAATTTGCGCAGCTATTAAAAATCATTACGGTCTATGGAAAATATTTAGCCTTACAAAATAAGGTGTTGATCTTAGTGCTGTAGCTGAAAAAGAAGATATAATAAAATTTGTAGACAGAAGCATTAATCTTGGTGCTGTAGTCGAAAAAAATGAGTCATTGTTGCATGATGGCGTCTTTTCTCAAAAACGAAATATGAACTTAACTCAATATTCAATTGAATTACAATTAAAGCAAGCATTTCCTAGTTTTTTACAAAATGATGTTAATTTTATTACTAATTTAATAGATTTCTCATCGAAGTATCCTATTAATTATAAAATTGAAATTGTTGTTGATAATGAGCTTTTATTGATACCTTACAGAATTTATTTAAATGTGGATGCCTGTAAAAGTATATCAACAACTTCGTTATCGGATATACAAAAAATTATTATTAACTGTATTATGACTAGACACCACAATGGATATATTAGAGAAGAATTTTTAAAAAGGATCATTCTGTGTAAACATAGCTTCGTAGTAGCGTTTGTGCTGCAATTACTGGGAGAATATGTTATAGAAATATTAAATGAAATTTACAAGCATTTGTGTAAGTTAGATTTAGCACTTTATAAAGAAGTTATTAGTAATAATCGTAAATTTTATGATTTGATAAAAGAAAGAATTATTAGTTATTCTACCTATTATTACCCAGGGAAGTTCAAATATAAAACAGACTACGTGGGGCTTAAAATTTTGAATTTCTTTGAAACATATATAATCCGTACATAATTACGTAAGTAGCGATGAATTAAAGGCTTTTTTGCATATACACCTGCTGTCTTGGAAAAATGTTTTTTTAACCAAATTCCTTGGGGCACTCCTGGGGCAATTGCAAATAAAAAATGGCAAATTATTACAATAAACAGCAATTATCGTTTACGGCTAAGTCATTGATTTTATTGTTGATATTTATTGTTACTGATTGTAGAATGAAGTTAGAATATAACTTAAAATCCCTCGGAGCTCACCCTCTGTGCCGGTTCGAGTCCGGCCCCGGGCAAGTTATAAATGACTTTAAATCTATAGGAGATAGTCAGTCTGTGTCTCTAACATTAACAGAATCAGCAAAATTACATTTTACTAATTTAATAAAGTTGCAGCCTAAAAAAGCAAAAACAGAGCAACTAAATTTGCGGATTAAGGCTATAGCTGCTGGCACAATTAATGCTAATATAGAGTTAAGTTATTGTCCTAAAGATAAGCAAAAATCTTCAGATTTACCTATAGATTGTGGTAGTTTTGTTGTATACATTGAAAAGACTTCTGAACAAGCATTACTAGATGCTGTAATTGATTATAGAGAAGAATTAGGGCTTGCTAGCGATAATAATATAGGTAAGTTGCATATTAAGGCGCCTTATTTAAAAGATTTACCAGTTAATACTGATTTATTTAATAGAATTAGCTTTTTTGTAGAGAAAGAAATTAATCCATTATTAGCCAGACATGGCGGCTTGGTTAAATTGTTAACGGTAAACGAAGCAAGTGGAGAGTTAGTTTTACAGTTTGAGGGTGGTTGTAAAGGTTGTAGCATGGTAAGTTTTACCTTGAAGCAAAGTATAGAAAAATCTTTAATGGCTAAATTTCCAGAGGTAGTATTAATTAAAGATGCTACTGATCATAAAACCGGTAAAGATCCTTTTTATTTATAATATTTTGTTTATAATTAATAAATGGTTAATTATAAAATTAAAAGTATTGCATTTTCTTTAATAGAATTAATGATAGTAATTGCTATTATAGGGGTGTTAGCATCAATAGCTATCCCATCTTATGAAAGTTATACTATTAAGGCAAAAGTAACGGAAGGATTAAATATTTTAGATCAATTAAAGACCAAAAGTGTAGATTATTATAATCAAAATGCCATGTTACCTGGTGCTGGCGGTGGAAGTGATAACGGTTTAACTGATTTGAATGTCAATTCACTTTCATACTCCACCAGTAATATTGCTAGTATTAATATAACTTCTAGTGGGGCTATTCAAGTTTTGTATACTGGGGTTGTTCCAAGTGTTGGTTCTGGTAGTGCTATTTTAAATTTAGTGCCAACAGTACCGACTGCTATTTCTGGCGGTAGTGGAGCTAGTAATGTGACAACTTCGATTATACAATGGCAATGCGGTTCTGCGTCTATAATACAAAGTTACTTGCCAGGAGGATGTACTTTTTCTGGTTCTTTTCCAGGTTAAGCTTTAAATATTGATTGCTTTTTAGTTATTTTTAATTAAAATATTATCTTTTATTCTTTTATAAAATATTGGGGGTAATGGTTTAGATGCCAACTGTTAGAATCAGAGAGGGCGATAATTTTGAAGGAGCGATGCGCAAATTTAAAAGAGTTGTAGATAAGACGCGTATTTTACAAGAGTTACGGTTAAGAGAATTCCACTTAAAAGGCTCTGTTTTAAAGCAGAGACGAAAAGCAGCTGCTAAAAAAAGGTGGGCTAAAAAGTTGGCTAGGGAGAAGACGACTTTCAAAGAAATGGTAAGAACGGTTTGGCATGGCAAATCTTAAGGAGCAAATACAAGAAGCAATGAAAGTTGCTATGCGTAGTCAAGCCAAAGAACGTTTAGGGGTAATTAGGTTAATTTTAGCGGCTATTAAACAACAAGAAGTAGATAAACGTATTCAATTGAACGAAGAACAGGTGTTGGAAATTCTTGCTAAAATGGTTAAGCAGCGTAAAGAATCAATAATTCCCTTTCAAGCAGCAGGTAGAGAAGATTTGGTTGCTAAGGAAAATTTTGAAATAACAGTAATAAATGAGTTTTTACCTGCAAAATTGTCAATAGTTGAGATAGAAAAATTAATAGAACAAGCATTAACAGTAAATAATGCTAGCTCTATTAAAGATATGGCCAAGGTCATGAAATATTTGCGTGAACAGTTAATTGGGCGAGCAGATTTAGAAGAAGTTGGTAAATTAGTAAAAGATCATTTACTAAGAGTGTGAAGGTTTCAGAACAATTTATAACAAGTTTGTTAGCTAGAATAGATTTGGTAGATTTAATTGGTAAAAAAATTAATTTACGAAAAGTAGGGGCTAACTTTATTGGTTTATGTCCTTTTCATCAAGAAAAGACTCCATCTTTTACAGTTAATCAAGCTAAACAATTCTTTCATTGCTTTGGTTGTAAAAAAAGTGGTGATGCTATTCAATTTGTTATGGAAATAGATCATAAAAATTTCATAGATACAGTAGAAAGTTTAGCAGGTCTCTATGGTTTATCTGTAGAAAAAGAACTGCACCATGAAACTAATCCATTAATTGAAAAAATTTATAAAATTTTAAATATAGCTACGGATTTTTATCATCAAGAATTATTTAAAGATCACATTGTTGCTAAAACAGCTCTTAATTATTTAAAGGATCGAGGGATTAATTTATCTACAATTGAGCATTTTAAATTAGGTTTTGTTAATGCTGGATGGACTAATATCTTTGATTTTATGTTACATCAATCATTTGAGCCAGCTTTATTACAACAAGCGGGTTTAGTTTTAGAAAAAAATGGTAAATTTTATGATAGGTTTCGTTTAAGAATAATTTTTCCTATTCGTAATAAATTTGGTAAGGTAATTGGATTTGGAGGTAGAGCATTAAATGCCGAACAAGTTCCAAAATATTTAAATTCTCCAGAAACTTTAGTTTTTAAAAAAAATCAAGAATTATATGGATTAGATATAGTTAAAAGTCAGCTTAAAAATATAAATAACTTAATAGTAGTTGAAGGTTATGTTGATGTACTAACATTAGTACAAGCTGGGTTTAATAATGTAGTTGCCACATTAGGTACGGCGTTTAATGAAATGCATTTAAAAGCTATGTTTAGTGTAGCTTCGGAAATAATTTTTTGTTTCGATGGTGATATAGCTGGCTATAAAGCAACAGTAAGAGCCATGGAGTTATGTATCAATATGATGGCAACAGGCAACATGCAAAGTAAGCATGTTGTAAAATTTGTGTTGTTAGCAAGCAATTATGATCCAGATTTATTAGTTAGAGAAAAAGGTTGTCAAGAATTTAAACATTATTTAGAAAACGCGAAAATTTTATCTGATTTTTTCTTTGAATATTTAGCTAAAAAATACCCAGAAAAAAATATAGAAAGCTTAAATCAATTAGCACAAGAAGCTAAATTGCAAATAGTTAAGTTTCAAGATAAATTATTGCAAAATTTATGGTATGAGAAATTAGCTGAATTGTTAGGAGTAGAAAGTAATACTTTAAAACAAATTAAACAAAGTAATAATACTAAGACAATTAATAATTTTAAAAATAAAACAAATTATAATTATTTAATATCTAATGCTTATCGAGCATTAGCTATGTTACTTATTAAACCTAGCTTGTTAGAATTTTGTAATTTATTAAGTTATGCCAGGTTTGCTAATCTAAAATTGCCACAAGATGTAGATTTATTTATTAAAATTATAGAATTAATGAAGTCCTTGCCGTCGCCACAAGATTTAAAAGATGTTAATATTGAACAGTTAGCTGCTAATTTAGATCCTGTATATGCACAAAAATTACTATCAATTGAAACTAAAAAAATAGTTCAATGTATTCCTGAAAAAGGAATTGAACAAGAATTTTTGGGAGCAGTCAAAAAGATTAATAGAGCATTAATTGAACAAACGGTGGATGAGTTGTTGCTGGTTGCTAAGAATAGGAATTTAGAAAACCAAGAAAAGTTGTTGTTACAACAAATATTAAAAGAACTGTAAATAAAAAATAAATTTGGCAATAATTAGGTTGCAAAAAAATGATCCAGTGCTAGATTAAACTGATTATTAAAGTATAAAATGCATATTAAGAGATGATAGTTATTGAAATTTAAATTAAGAAATTAAGCGAGTATGTGGTAAGAGGTATGAGTAATAAATCTATGAGTAATATAAGTAACAATAATAGTACAGTAATTCCAGATAATGATAAAGAGAAACAAATTTCTCAGATAAGAACGTTAATTGCCTTAGGTAAAGATAAAGGGTTTTTAACTTACGAAGAAGTTAATGATTATCTTCCGAACGATATTATTGATTCTGATCAAATTAGCGACATTATTCAAATGATTGGTGATATGGGAATTCCAGTATACGATATGGCGTCTGATTTAGAGGTACCGATGTTAAGCGAGCCAGGTATGCACGAGTTACCGGCCGATGTTAGCGAATTGGATGAAACCGCAGCAGTAATAGCGAGTGGTGATTTTGGTAAAACCACCGATCCGGTTCGCATGTATATGCGCGAAATGGGTACAGTTGATTTGTTAACTAGACAGGGTGAAATTGTTATAGCTAAAAGAATTGAAGAAGGTACTCGAGGAGTAATAGGGGTTTTAGCTCAATATCCAAGAATTTTAGATACACTAATAGAAGAGTTTAATAAAGTTATAGTCAGTGAAGAACAAAGAATTAGTGATGTTATTAATGGATTTTATGATGATAGCGAACATGAAAATAACGAAACAATAGTAGCGGTGGATGAACAGTTGTCATCTGTAGCTGAGTTAGAGCTGGAAGCAATAAGCAGTGATTCTGACATCATTAGAGAGGATGTTTTATTAGATGCAGTAGAAGAAGTAGAGGCAGATGTTGTTGATGAAATTGAAGCGCCAGAGCCGATAGCAGTTGCAGTTTCCGAAAACGAAGATGAAGAGAGTAGTAGTAGCGAGGAAGTGGTTTCTTCTTTTGATGCTGAATTGAATTTAGAAGAAGCAAAAGTGCGATTTAGCGCTTTAGCTTTAGCTATAGAGCATGCTAAAAAAGTTGAGTTTGAAAAAGGTAGAGAGCATAACGATACTAAGTTAGCTTTTGAAGAGCTAAGCAAAAAATTATCAACTTTTAAAATAGCACCAAAAATGTTTGATAAGTTAATTGCTAAAATGCGTAGCATGTCTCATGCAGTTAGGGGATTAGAGCATATTATTACGGAATTTTGTTTGCATCGTGTCAAGATATCTAAAAAAACATTTTTAAAATCATTTGTTGGACAAGAACTTAATGTAAATTGGGTCGATGATTTTATAAGCAAAAATAGCAAGTATATTAAGTTGGCAGATTATAAAAGAGAAATAATAACTGCTCAAAAAAAATTACAAGATACTGAGCGTCAATATGGTTTACCAATTAACGATATAAAAGATTTAAATAAATTGATGTTAATCAGTGAAGCTAAAGCCAAGAAAGCTAAAAAAGAAATGGTAGAAGCAAACTTAAGATTAGTAATTTCAATAGCAAAAAAATATACTAACAGAGGTTTACAGTTTTTAGATTTAATTCAAGAGGGTAATATTGGCCTCATGAAAGCAGTAGATAAATTTGAATACCGTCGTGGTTATAAATTTTCTACTTATGCTACCTGGTGGATCAGGCAAGCAATTACTCGCGCTATTGCTGATCAAGCTAGAACTATTCGTATACCGGTACACATGATCGAGACTATAAATAAGTTAACTAGAATTTCTAGAAGACTACTACAAGAAACTGGCTCTGAGCCTACCCCAGAGGAATTGGCTAAAGAAATGTGCATGCCAGAAGATAAAATTCGTAAAGTTATGAAGATTGCTAAAGAACCAATTTCTATGGAAACTCCAATTGGTGACGATGAAGAATCTCATCTTGGAGATTTTATTGAAGATAAAAATATTTCGTGCCCAGAAGAATTAGCGGTTTATCAAGGATTAAGAGAAGAAATTATCTTATTATTAGATAATTTAACTCCAAGAGAAGCAAAAGTATTAAGAATGCGTTTTGGCATAGAGATGAATACCGATCATACTCTAGAAGAAGTTGGACAACAGTTTGGGGTAACTAGAGAGCGTATTAGACAAATTGAAGCTAAGGCCCTACGTAGATTGCGTCAACCAAGTAGAGCAGACAAACTAAAAAGTTTTGTTGAAGAAGTTTTTAATAAAGACTAATAAAATAAATAGTTTAAGTTGCCCTAGATAATTTTTATGTTAGAATAATTCTAAATTTAAAGGGCCTATAGCTCAGTTGGTTAGAGCAGGGGACTCATAATCCCTTGGTCGTAGGTTCGAGTCCTACTGGGCCCATCACAAAAACCTTGAAAATTACAGCCTTTTTGTAGATTCATCGTGCTACCCTTTTGTCCCTAAAAAAATCATTGTGTCCATTTCGTGTCCATTGATATTTCTAACTTCCTTATCTGCTACTGGCTGTTGGATCAGCTTAATAGTATTGTGAAGTTTTGGATTGCGTAATAAGGTTAAAGTTACGCCACTTTGTCTTGCTTCACACACTCTGTTTGCAGCCTGATAAAGATTTTCTAGTTCGGCAGTTGAATAATGAGTAGTGATTTTTCCAGATCTATGCCCTAGCAAGTCTTGCCGATCTTCAAAATTCACTCCTAAAGCACGTAATCTTCGACCAAAGGTGTGTTTTAGATCATGAACACGAACGTTAGATAATCTAGCTGAATTTCTAGCTACGCGCCAACCTGTCGATAACATCCTAGCTAATTGTTTACCTCGAAAGCTGAAAACATATATAGGATGTTTACCTCTTTCTGCTTCAACAACAGCACATGCTGTATCATTACAAACTACCAAGCGATCATCTCCATTTTTGACTAAAGTTCCAGGAACAATAAATACCATAAGATGTGGTGATTCTGGAATCTTAATCTCCCATTCCCAGCGTAATTGACAAACTTCTTGATCCCGACACCCAGTATTAACGGCAAATAAAGCCATTTTTTTTAAATGTGGTGGTAATTCATTAAAAAGTTTATCTTGTTCCTCCCAGCTTAGCGGATATGGTTTGCGTAAATCATGCTCCGGTAATAATTTAATTTTAGGAGCATTGGCTAACCAACTAAGCCCATTCTCATCTATCCATTCGCTAGTTGCAAGATTTATGATCCGACGTACAATCTTTAATCCATGATTAATGGTTCTAGTTTTTATACCAGATTTACGACGAGCATCTATAAAAGGTTGCATCATTCCCATATGAATAGCATCTAGAGATAAGTTACCAATGTATTCGACTAACAATTTAAGTCTTCCCGCATCAGATCCAATACTTCGTTTATGCTGGTTCTCCATCAAAAATTTAGTTGCTGCTTGTTTAAAGCTACGTTTAGGTCTAACTCCATAAATCGCAGCCTCCCTTACTTCCTCGATCCGCCTGTTGAGATATCGCTCTGCTTCGCTGAGTGACTCAGTGCCAGCGCTTTCTCGAAGTCGGTATCCGAGTATTCTTTTACTAATGTGCCAGAGCTTACCTCTTTTGATAAGTCCTGGCGATACTTTGCGTCCCATAGTTCTCTCCTATTAAGTACCGCAGGACGCCCGCTACACCCCTTATAATGATCTACCCAGGCGTCCAAATCAAGTCTATCGAATGCTACTCCTTGAGTGCCAATAGGAATTTCAATTAATTGTGGTCTTACTTCAGCATTAAAACGATTTCGATCCATACCTAAATAACTAGGTGCATCCCTCAATCTAATAAGTCTTGGTAAAATTGTACCCATAATTAATATTTACCTTTTTAATTGGATTTTTAGTATTGCGTTTAGTTTTAGTAAATAGCCGCAGAAATAAATTTTTTCTTTTAATTGCAAAATTAGTTAATCGTTGTTTAGCATTAATGTAATCAGAGGTAATTATATAGTCTTTTCCT
>Ga0208691_1000149_pt1 | contig 22897 bp, 16 predicted proteins | sample June2015DPH_20_1_FD_184719 | JGI IMG/M metagenome (GOLD analysis project Ga0208691, IMG submission 184719) | Peatland microbial communities from SPRUCE experiment site at the Marcell Experimental Forest, Minnesota, USA - June2015DPH_20_10... | ecosystem: Environmental > Terrestrial > Soil >... | reverse complement strand
TCCGGCGAACGGTGCTTTCGCGCGCCTGCTGACGGCCGCCGCGGACCAATTCGTTGTGGCGCGTGGCGAGCAGAGATCGGTGATCGCGGGCTATCCCTGGTTTGGCGATTGGGGCCGCGACACGATGATTTCGCTGCCGGGACTCACGCTGGTCACCGGGCGCTATGACGACGCACGCAGCATCCTGCGGGGCTTCGCCGCGAACATCGACCGCGGCATGCTGCCGAACCGTTTCCCGGATGCCGGCGAGGCGCCGGAGTACAACACCGTGGACGCCACGCTGTGGATGTTCCATGCGGTTTTCGAATTTCTGCGTTACACGCGCGACTACGAGTTCGTGCGGACGGAATTATATCAGCCGCTAACCGAAATTCTGGCATGGCACGAGCGTGGAACGCGGTATGGGATTGGCCTGGATTCTGATGGATTGCTGCATGCCGGCGTTCCGGGCGTGCAACTCACCTGGATGGACGCCAAGGTGGGCGATTGGGTGGTGACGCCCCGCATGGGAAAGCCAGTGGAGATTCAAGCGCTCTGGTATAACGCGCTACGGGTGATGGAACGGCTGGCGGCGGGATTCGCCGACCATGACCAGGCCGCGCATTATGCCGCCCTGGCCGAACGCGCCCAGTCTCGATTCCAGGCAGTCTTTTGGAACGAGGAGTCCGGATGTCTCTACGATGTGGTGAGCGACAACGGGCCGGACCATTCCATCCGCCCCAACCAGATTTTCGCCATCAGCCTTCCGCATCCCATTCTTGAGCAGCACCTGGCCCTACGCGTAGTCGATGTGGTGGAGTGGGAGCTGCTTACGCCCTACGGCCTGCGCACGCTTTCTCCGCGCGATCCCAACTATCGCGGCAGATTCGGTGGCGATCCATCTACGCGCGACGCCGCTTATCATCAAGGCACGGTGTGGCCCTGGCTACTCGGACCATTCTTAACCGCGTACGTGAAAGTGCATGGCGATGACCAGGAGGCGCGCCACCGCGCGGACAAATTCTTGGATGCCCTACGCTCTCACCTGTGGCAAGCCGGTCTGGGACAGATTTCAGAAGTCTTCGATGGCGATCCGCCGCATCAACCAGGAGGCTGTATCGCGCAGGCCTGGAGCGTGGCGGAGATCCTCCGCACTTACGTCGAGGACGCGCTGGGGAAGAAACCCGGTTTCTAGCTTCTGGTTTCTGGTTCCGTCAGGATTTTCGGATTCGTACGCCGCCATTGGTGGTTGTGACCCGAATGGTCGGGCCGCCATTACCGACATCGAAGGACAGATTCTTATCAATGCGCCCGTGGAGGGTTATGGGGAAGTCAACATTGACGCCCCCGTTTATAGTCGACGTTTCGATATGAGCTGAATAGCTGGAGGGGACGTCGAGCTTGACGCCGCCGTTGGTAGTCTCCACATCCAGGCCCGAGCCATCCCAACGATCGCCGGCCAGTTCAACCGTCAGCCCTCCGTTGGTGGTGCGGCCGTGGACTTCGCCCGCCAACCGTATCAGCGTCACGCCGCCGTTCAAAGCTTCAAAGTCTATGCGGCCGCGCAGGTCCGCCAGATGAATTCCACCGTTGAAAGTCTTCAGCTCCAGATCAGTTTGGCGGGGCGCGAAGATCTCGTAAGAAACCGACCAGTTGTGATGCTGGTCCATCTCAGGGCCCTCGGCGTGGATTTGGCCGGATCCGGACGCGAAGCGAATTGCTGAGACCATGCTCCGGGCTTCCGAATCCGTTTCCGCCGCGGTATCGATGCGGGCGCGCACCCACACGTCCGGGCGGTCCCAACCGCTTACTCTGATTCCGCCGTTCATGCCCGGATCGATCCGAATGGCGCCCTTCGAAGCTGCGAGAGTCTGCTCCTTCATTTCGCAATGGCTTACCAGGTGATCGTTGTGGTTTCGCTCGTCGCAATTCAAGCGAGGCGTGGGGGTCTGGGCCAGAACCGGCAGGCCGGAAAGCGCTAGAACAATCCAGAAATTTTTTCGCATGATCTTCCTCTTGCGGTTTAGACGGAGTAATCCGGATTCGGTGCCTAACACATTTATCCTGCCGGCTCGACAATAGCCGACATGGACCCCTTCGACTTGGGCATGCGCCAGTCGGCGCCGTAGGCATGGATCTGGTCCCGGCCAAATTCAGCCTGGGGTAGTTCGCAAGTCATAACGATGGTCCGCCCCGTGGTATCCACCTCCACGGCGTGGTTCCAGGCGCTCGTTTCGCCGCAGGCAAACAATTTTTGGAGCATCTCAACCACGTATTCGTAGGTGTGCTGATCGTCATCCAGGAGGACGACGTTGTACAGGGGTACTTTTTGGACGTGGATTTCCTTCTTGATTTCAGGAACGGAAGTGACGCCCGGCATGTCCGTTTAACATCGTAGCGCAGGTTCCGGAACGGGCCGCGGTGTTATGATTGAACTGAAGGGGGGCGCAACGGATTCGACGGGATTGAATCGTTGTGGGAAGGCGTGCCGGGTTCCGAGCTCCCGTAAAACGATCGGAAAACCAGAACTGCCAATCAGCAGTTTGCATACGCTGCCTAATTAGTTAGGTAGCCGCCCTGGGTGCTGGGCCTCGACGGCATCCTAAGGACGTCATCTTCGAGGATTGGGCCGAGAGCTTCTGTCCGGAGCAGCAGGCTGACGACAATCGGGCTAAGCCGTCGTTTTCTTGCCGGTTCTAATGCGGCGGCCGACAATCACCGAATCGGAAACGCACGTAGTTCTTTTCACGGCGGGCTTTCTCGGACGCGGGTTCGACTCCCGCCGCCTCCACCAATCAAAAGCCAGCCAATGTGGCCGCGTAAAAAGGCGCCACGCCCTTGCTCTAGGGTGAGGAATTGTGCGCAGAACTGGTTCTCCCCGCGCACGGCGATCTAGCCAGGCGAGTAAGTTACCTGTGGTGATCGACGTGCCATTGATCACGGGAGCACGAGAATGCGCATCATCTTCCAGGATCTGCGCTATGGCATCCGAGTTTTGAAGAGCAGCCCTGGTTTCGCGGCGATTGCTGTGTTCACGATGGCGCTGGGGATAGCGGCGAACACTACCGTTTTCGGTTGGATGGACGCCTTGCTGGTGCATCCAGTTCCCGGAGCCAGCGCGGGCGACCGGCTGGTTTCGATTGAAACTCTATCGCCAACGGGCGAGTTCAGCACCACAGCATGGCGCGACTACCTGGATTACCGCGATAGTCTGACGCTGACTTCCGGTGTTGCCGCGTCGTTGTTCAACGCCTTCGCTGTAGGCGACGAAAATCCACAGCGCGTCTCGGGCGAGTACGTCTCAGCCAATTACTTCAGCGTCCTCGGCATCCATCAGGAGCTCGGCCGCGCGTTTCTGCCCACCGAATGTGGCGACACATCCGGATCGTGTCCAGTGGTAGTAATCGGACACAATCTATGGCAACAGCGGTTTCACGGAGATCGTACGGTGCTGGGTCGGACGCTTCGCGTCAATCGGCATGAGCTCACTATTATCGGTGTCGCTCCGAAAGAATTCCGGGGCTCCATGCCCGGCATGGCTCTCGGGATCTGGGTACCGATGGTAATGGCGCCTGCGCTGAACGGCCAAGGAACATGGCTGCTCACCGATCGCACCGAACATCAGATGTGGATCACCGCGCGTCTCAAGGCTGGCGTCGGCATGGCACAGGCGAATGCGGAGGTTGAAGCGTGTGCGCGCCGCATCGCGAGTCTGGCGCCTCTGACCAACGGCGGCTTCAGCGCCCGTCTGATGCCGGTGTGGAAAGCCCACGTCGGCTTACAGGGATACCTGCTCACACCATTGCAAATCCTGATGGCGGTGTGCGGGGTGGTGTTTCTGATTGTGGCCGCCAACGTGGCCAATCTGCAACTCGCGCGCGCCACAGCTCGCCGCAAAGAATTCAGCATGCGCCTGGCGCTGGGCGCCGGACCAGGGCGCTTGATCCGCCAACTGGTGACCGAGAGCCTGTTACTCGCGGCAGGCGGCGCGGTGGCCGGCGTGGCACTGGCGTTGTGGCTGGGCCAGTCGCTCGAATGGATGCTGCCCCGCACGGAGTTTCCAATCAATCTCGACTTCAGCCTGAACCCGGACATCTTGGCTTTTGCGATTGTGCTGGGCGCCGTTCTGGCGGTGCTGACCGGCCTTGCGCCCGCACTGCAATCGCTACGCGTGGATGTAAACGAGAGCCTGAAGGAAGGCGGCCGCAGCGGGACTTCCAGCGCGGGCCTTCAAAGGCTTCGCGGAACGCTGGTTGTATCTGAAGTCGCATTGGCAATGCTGGCGCTGGTGGGCATGGGGCTGTTCACGCGCAGCTTCCTGAATGCGCGGGCGATGAATCCGGGCCTCGATACCCGCAAGCTGCTGTTCGTGCAGTATCATGTGGATACTTTTTGCTCCACCAGCGAGCAGCGTGAACAGTTCTGCGTCCGTCTGCATGACCGCCTGATTTCGCGGCCGGGGATCGCCGCAGTCGGCTATAGCTTGGACATCCCGCTCGCTTTCGGCAACAGCTCCTCGGCCGAGCTTCAGATTGAAGGATACACGCCGCGCCGCAAGGAAGACACGCGGGCCGGCAGCGCCACCGTGTCGCCGGGATACTTCGACGCGCTGGGCATTCCGCTGCTGAGTGGCCGCGACTTCAGAGAACAAGACACACCAGAAAGCGCCCAAGTGGCCGTCGTGAACCAGACCTTCGTCCGCCGATTTTTCGCCGGCAGGGACCCGGTGGGCGGGAAAATTCGAGGGAACGAAAACGGCCCATGGGTCAGCATCGTTGGAATGGTGAAAGACAGCAAGTATCGCTCGGTGACAGAAGCGCCCACTCCATATTTCTATCTGCCGTTTCGCCAGTCGCACGGTGGTGAGTTTTGGACGGCATTTTTCATCCGAACGGTGGGGCCGGCTCGCGATCAAATCGCCGCGGTACGGCATGAGGCTTCGCTGGTGGAACCGAGTGCGGCGGCGTTCCCAGTGATCCCGTTCGAGCAACATGTCAGCGCCTCGCTGTTTCCGCAGCGGGTGGCCGCGGCTCTGTTAAGCGTCCTGGGCGCCATGGCATTGCTGCTGGCCGCGTTGGGGCTTTATGGCGTGCTGGCCTTTGCGGTGGGCCAGCGCGAACATGAGTTCGGGATTCGGATGGCGCTGGGCGCGCAATCGCGCGACGTGTTGGGAACGGTTGTGAGGCAAGGTTTGTTGCTCGCGCTCGCGGGCGTCATAGCGGGTGCGATCCTGGCGCTCGGGGCCGCGCGGATGATTGGCGGGTTGCTGGTGAATCTCAGTACGAGCGATCCACTGATCCTCGGCGGCGTGTCTGTGTTTTTGTTGGTGGTGGCGCTTGCAGCCAGCTACCTGCCCGCGCGCCATGCAACCAAGGTGGACCCGCTTAGTTCACTCCGGCAACAGTGATCGTCGCTTCGAAACAATATTAGCCAATGCCTCTCGGGACATCCGGCAATTGATCGATGTTAGAGGAACAATACAAACAAACTCCTTGACATTCGCCTTCGAATCGGATCATCATTCTCTTCTTACAGTTGTTTCTTCGGTGCCACTTAGGAGGCGACCCGCGTGAGCTATCTCGATTCTCCGCGCCTGCATTTCGTCGGCTGGTTTCAGGCTGATGTTTCCACCATCAACAATGATGTGCGGTTCTTCCAGAATGCGTCGTTCGTACCGGAATATCAGCAACTGGAACAGAACCTCAGTTGGAATCCCGAGGGAACGGGCATCTTCCGGGTATTGGACTGCTCGGTAACTGGTGCGTTCCTCAACGGAAAGCAGTTGACTAGCCCAACTGATGATCCGGTGATCGGCATGACCGTGCAGAATGCTGCTGACCGCGCGCCGGGGAAGCTGGTGGATCTGGACCCACAGCAGCAAATGGTCTCCCAGATCTGGGGCATGCAGGTACGTATAGTCGATCAAACTGGGCAAACACTGCTGGCCGGGGAGTACAAACCCGCGGCATTCACTAATCTATGGCAGCGGCAAAAAACAGGCGTTCGCCGGGACCAGCAATATGCCGCCTGTTACCAATCCGTGCTTCAGAATGTCTCTTGGCCGGACGCTTCCAGCTCTCCTCTGCTGAAAGCTTTGCAGGCCGCTACCGAGGACGGCATGCTCTCGATCGAGTTCAACGTCTACGGTTACGGGCGCGATTCGACGATTCCGCGCTACACCATGGGTCACATCGCCGGCAGTATCGGTCCCTACAAACACGGAGAGCCGAAACACTTCGTACTGGGGCGCCAGATGATCGCTGTTGCACCCAATTTCACGCAGCCGCCCGCGGGTGTCAATAACCTACAGGCCAAATTGGCGCACGACGGCCTCTCGCTAACGGCCGATTTTGGAAATACGTTCCCCATTCTTGACGCCAACAGCGGGCCGATGGATATCGGGCTCGTACAACTCGGCGTCCTCACCGAAGATCGGGACGACGTTCCGGCAACGGTGGACGGCACGCACGCTTTGGTGATCGGCGATGTGCCTTATCTTTCCGACGGCTGGTACACCGAGACCGCCGGCGTACAGACGTTTGACCTGACGAACAATCCTGTCGCGACGCAACTGCTGGCCAAGTGTCCACTGGTGCTTCTGTCGCCGGTGTCGGGCTCGAACGGGTACAAGGTACTGCTGCAGGAATCCATCCATGGTGTATATGTGCGCGCTGACTCCTACGTGTTTCGCATCGATCCCGGTGAAACGCAGCAGGTGGAGTTTTACGCTTCACGCTTCGGAGTTCCACTGGCGAACGCCGCTGTCACGCTCAGCGCGACACAAGGATTCATGGGTGGGAGTGGCGGCGGAAAAGACATAAGTCCACCGATGCGTCCAGCGGCGGCGATTCCTAATATCGGGACGCCCGAAAACGCCATCAGCTATACCTCCAGCGTTACCTCGGACTCCAACGGCTATGCAGTCTTGCCATTCACCGCGTCCGCCGATGGGCCCGGAATGCCGCGCGGCTATATTTCGGGACAGCTCTATGGCATCGCTTACCAGTTAGCGGAACAGCCCGCCAGTTACGTGAGTAATCCGTTGAACTACGTCAGCATTCTCGCCTTCAGCAAAAAAGATGCACCCGACAAACCCACCTGGTACGGCGACATCCAGCAGCTGTTTACACAATACGGCAACCTGTACCCGATCATGGGCCGCTACGTAGTGAACCTCGGAGACTATCGATCCGTTGTTTCGAACATAAAAATTCTAAAGCTGGCCTTCGCCTTGCCGATTGAAGATCCTAACCACATGCCGGTGACGCGCGACCTTGGCACAGGCGATCGTGACACGATTTTGAGATGACTGAACACCAAAGGCCCGGACGGCCTGCCGTTCCTAGGAACGCCATCGCAATCGCCCGCCGTCAAAATGCCCGCAGCCGTGGACGCGCTGGCTTCGGAAGCCTTGGCAAACCTGCTGCCGGAGCAGGGGGCGGGTAAGACCGCCGTGATCCTGCAACTGGAGCGGCGCGGCAAGATCGCGCCGGGAACCGATGGAGGTGAGACCAAATGATCCAACTCGATCGCAACATCGTAAGCGGAATTCTCGCCGCCCAGACAGGCCCGGACTTGTATTACTACCTCAAGGAAGCCGTCAAGCTGGAGCACAGCACCATCCCTCCTTACTTGACGGCAATGTTCTCACTCAAGCCCGGGGTGAACCAGCGCGTCGCTCAACTCATCAAGAGCATCGTCGTGGAGGAGATGCTGCACATGACCATCGCCTCCAACATTCTGATCGCCATCGGCGGACATCCAGAAATCAATACCCAGGGCTTCGTTCCCGACTATCCCGGACCGTTGCCGCTGGACATCGGCGGCCTGAAGGTCGGAATCGAGGCGTTCACCATTCCGCTCGTGGATAAAGTGTTCAGGGCCATCGAACAGCCGGAAGAGGAAGTTCCGGTGCATCCACCGACGCTCGGGCTGGCGGAAGTGGAACCGGAGTTCGCCACCATCGGTGCGTTCTACGATGCCATCAAGAAAAAGATTGTGGATCTGGGGCCAGGCATCTTCGTGCATAAGACCGCACCGCCGCAGGTGGTTTCAAATCGTTGGTTCCCGAAGGAGAAGTTATTTCCCATTACGGACCCTGTTAGCGCCTGCCGCGCCATCGACCTCATCAAGCTCGAAGGCGAAGGCACCTCAGTGACGCCTTTCCAAGCGCCCGGCGATCCGGCGCACTTCTACAAATTCGGCGAAATTTTGGAAGGACGCGAAGTGGTTGTGACACCGACGGGGTTCAGCTATAATGGCGCCGCTGTCCTATTCGATCCCTCCGGCGTATGGCCATTACGGCCCAATTGCAAGATCGCCGATTTCGCCGCGGGTACCCAAGCTCGGACGCGCATCGAGGCGTTCGCTTACAGCTACTCCACCTTGCTGAACGCGCTGCACGATGTATTCAACACCAAGCCGGACACGCTGGACGCGGCCATCGGGATGATGTACGATCTGCGCGTTTTGGCGGTCGCGCTGTTCCAGACGGACACCGGCGATGGCAGCGGCCAGACCGTCGGGCCCAGCTTCGAATACGTAAATGTGCAGGGCGGAATGCGGTTTTCCTAGTATCGCGAAACCATGCGTTCGCATGAGTGCGAACGCGGCAAACACGAGTGTTCGCGCTACGCGCGTAGCGCACGCACTATTGCGTGCCGCGTCGCCACTCATGGCGACGCATGGCAGTAATAAAGATTCAGCAACGACAGCCCACTAACGTCGCCGCTTCTTCCCATCCCACATAGGCGCCTGGTCGCCCAACTGCGCATCGGCTTCGGACGAGCCAAACAGATTGCACGCCGGAGGAATCCCCTGGCCGCCCGAGAACTTCGCAACTAGATCCCAAGTCTCCGCCGGGTCCGGACGGATCATGGCGAACTGGGTGTAGTTTTGACTCACTATCGGCGCGTCAGGTGGGTTAAGCGGAAAGCCCGAGAAATAGAATGAATGCGGATGCCGGTAGGGCGCGGCGGATTTATCGGCAGCGTCCGGCTCCCATTCGCTCTTGAACGCGTAGCCAAACAGAATCGCCTTGTCGGCGGTGCGATCGGGACTGGCGCCCACCTGGAAGGGCGGCTTGTCCGAATCCGGATTTGTCCAGAAAGAATATCCCTGCACACGGCCTCCCAGCCGTTGACTGTCTCCCAAACTGTAGGGCAAATGTTTGATGAAATCCCGCCGCGGTGGATGGTTTAAATCGGAGAACATACAAATCGGCGGCATCCCTTTGGGACGGTCCTTTTCGTAAGTAAGAAAATACGCTTTGTCGCCGAGCGAAATAAACGACGAGCTGAAGTGATTGTCCATCGGAAAAATGGGCAGGCTCCATTCTTCGTAGTGCTCCATCATGGCTCCCTCTTCGCCGTTCGGCCCGCGCCAAGTGCTGTCGTAGTAGGTTGCTCCGTAAGAAACCTGGTAGTCGACGCCCGGTTTCAGTGAGGCCGGCGGCTTGCCGTCGTAAGGCGGAGGGTTCTCCGCGTAGTGATTGAAGACGCGGTACATGGTCCACTTGGCCGACCAATACAAGGGATATAAGGGATCGGACGGCTCACCCGGGCCGCGGGGATAGAGACAATCCGGACACTCACAGGGGCTGTATTGCGGTGGATTGTGAACGCCGTAAGTTGGATAAACGACCTTTGGTTGCACTGAGCCACTGTTGCTCATGGGAGCCTCCTAGATAGATTATCCAGGACGCGTAGACTAAGCGCTGGGGCTCTTAATACCTAATACCCGGGCGGCGTTCTCGTTATAAACCTTTCGCAAGATCGGATCGGGTAATTGTATCCCGTAGATGCGCCAGCGCCCTTGCGGCGGCACGCGCGCGGGAGCGTAGTCGAAATATTCGTCGTCCGTTTCCAGGAACCGGAAATAAATTTCGTACAACTTGTCGTTGAAGACTTGCTGAGGAAATTCGTCTCCGTGCGGCACCGCGTCGGTGCCAAAAAGAATTCGATCCTGGTAGCGTTCGAAGAACTTGCGCGAGGCGCGGGGCTGGCGGCCCAGCTCGCCGATGCGCGCACCAATCTCCACGCTCATGTTCGGGAAGCGGTCCAGATTCCCGGAAACATTTTCCAGATCCTCGGCGAAATTGCCTACGTGCAACACCACGAATTGCGTTTTCGGATGCCTCGCAATCACTCTGTTACGCGCCTCAAGAATTTGAGCGTTGCTCGGAAAATCCCTGCCATAGAAGGACCAGTCGGGATGGTTGTTTAATTCCTCATAGCGCTCATTGAACCGATCCGTAGGCGTGAAGAAGGCCACCGGATCGGAAACGTGAATCGCCACCGGCATATTCAGTTGTCCGCAGGCGTCCCACATGGGATCGAAGCGGGGATCATCCACCGTCACCAGCTTTCCCGAAGTGATGTTGTCTCTGAGATACAGGCCCAGAGTTTTCAGGATCTTTAAACCCTTGGCTCCGGCGCGATGCGCCTCCTCGATTGCGCCAGCTTGGAAACTCGGGTAATTCGATTCCTTGAAGCGGCTATACCAGGGCTCCGTGAAAGTATAGAAGCGTCCCGGAAACGCATTGTCGTAGCGGGCAATGGCATCCTGCAGCCCCTTGCCATAACCGCCCGTGAGATTCACCATGGCCGCAAGATTTTTCCGGTCCATCACTGGGAGCAGCTCCGGCGGAGCGCCCGAATAATTACGCTCGTCGGACATCTGGACGCCGTTGGTGGCTAATTTCGAGAACGAGAGATGCGTGTGAATGTCGATCACTGGAAATCGGGCACGCTCCACCCGCGTTTCCTTCACGCGAAGCATGCTCTTCGGTTCGTACTCGGAAATATCCAGCGGTTTCCGCGCGGATTGCTGAGCCGGGGCCGGAGTGGACCCCACATTCGCCGCTGCAAAACCCAGACCGGCTGACGTCAGGAACTTTCTACGCTTCATGTCGTTTTTCCGATCGGCTGCGCCTCGCGTTCGGCCAGGAACCGACGCGCCTCCTGCTCGGTGGGCTGAGCACTGGTTCCTCCCGACGAGAGTGTGGATAACGCGCCGCATGCGGCGGCGAAGGTCATGGCATCACGAAGAGGCGCACCGCGCAGCCAGGCGTGCAAGAACCCTGCGTTGAAGGAATCGCCCGCGCCGGTGGTATCGACAGGTTGCACCGGAAACGCGGGGACTGTCACGATCTTTCCAGATTCGAATGCCATGCAGCCATCAATACCAAGCTTCGCAACCGTAAGAGTCCGTCCATTGGCGATGCTCCGCAAGGCCTGCTCGCGATCCCGCAAACCCGTCACACCTTCCAGTTCAACTTCATTGGGAAAAAATATATCCACTTCGCTTAGTGCGTCCAGTAGATCGCGCCCCCATTTCTCATCTGGATCGTAGCCTGGATCGAGCGAAGTTGTTAATCCGCATTCGCTGGCCAGACCTAGTAACTGTTTAATGCCCGGCCGAAGCCCCTGCTGGATGAAGAACGAGGAAACGTGCAAGTGCTGAAACCCGCGAAAGCTCTCCGGCGTGAAATCCGACGCTGCGAGCGCGGTACTCGCTCCCGGATAAGTGACCAGGGCGCGATCTGTGGCCGATGTTATGGATACCGTGATTCCAGTCTTGAGCGCTGTATCCACCATGATCCTGGAGATGTCCACGCCGCACGCGGCGAGTTTATCCTTGCACAGCTCGCCCCAGGAATCCGCTCCCACCTTGCCCACGAAAGTGACGGCATTGCCGAGTTTCGCTATTCCGCACGCGCAAATCGCGGACGCGCTGCCCATAGTGAGCGTGACATCCTCCACCAGAACCTCGCGTCCCAGCGCCGGAAAGCTGCGATAGTTTTGCAGAATCAGGTCAAGATTCAGTTCGCCGGCGATCAGAATCTTCAAGGGGCGGTCTCCGTGCGATGCAAGGCGAAATTTTGGACCACGCGCTGGATCACGCCGTCGCTCGAAGGTGAATCCGGCTGCAAACCTTCTTTGCGGCAGCGGAAAAACGCCAGAATCTGGCCCACGATAACATCCAGAACCGGCCAATCTTCATCTCCCAACGATGCGCTGCCTGTCGACTCCACCAGGACATCGGCCGGGCCAGCGAGATCGTGCGGTATATGTTCGCCAAAAATCAATTTGCCCAGTCCGAGTTGTTTGCGGCTCAGCTCGCGGATCAAGTCGGACTCGTAGCCTCGAATCTGAGGATCGGAGGAGAGGAAACAAACCACCCAAGTGTCGGAATGAACCAAACTCATGGGGCCGTGCCGCAACCCCAGATATGTCTCGCTAATCGCGATAACACGGCCGGCCGTCATCTCGAGCATCTTGAGGGCGGATTCGCGCGCAGCACCGAAGCGGGAACCGCTTCCAAGGAACAGGACTCGGTTGAAGTCTTTTTCCGCCACGCGAGCCAGCACCGGAAAGCTCGTTCCCAGCAGCCGCCCGGCTCTCTCGCTCAAATCCCGGCACAGCGCCCGATAACGATCGGGAGCTTGTAACAAACCGAGCGCTCGTGCCGCGAGCACCATATTCGTGAAACTGCTGGTCATCACCAGACTACGGTCATTGGTTCGCTCATCCAGCGCAATCACTTGCACCCGCGGATCGTCCCGATAAGTTATAGCCAGCCGCCCTTGCCGGTTGCAGGTGATTACCAAATGCCGTATCCCGGGCTCCACATCCAGCATCAGCGAAACGGCGGCCACGCTTTCCGGGCTGTCGCCGGAGCGAGCCAACGAGATCATCAATCCTGGCCGTTCCGGCGGAATTGCCCTGGCGCCGTGGGTCAACAATACTCCACCTCCCAGGGTTTGCGTGGCGACGCTGAGCGCATTCTGAAGAACCAGACGAACGCACGCACCGGCGTACTCGGAACTTCCTGACCCTGTGAGCACCAGCGACCGAATCCCTTCCACCCACGGTGACAATTCCGCCGCTCTTGCGGTCATCCGCTCCGCCGTGTCGAGCCATGTGGAAGGCTGCTGGAGAATCTCGCGCAGGGTATGAAAGTATCCGCCGCGTTCCTGCTCTTCCCGGCTTTCGCTCAGCAGATCATTGACATGCAAGGTCGCTCCATCGACCGCGCACGGGGCGGTTGTAGTTACTTCGGGCAATTTTCATCTCCTCCGAAAAAACGAAATCAAAAGATGATTTTAGCAAGAGATCGAAAGGAATGATACGGTATAATCGCTGGACGGGGTCGTTCGTAAGGACTGGAACACGGACAGCTATGAAAGTTCGAGGAAATGCGCTGGTTGCGCACGGCGGGGGCCCGACCACCGTTCTGAATTCCAGCCTGGCCGGAATCGTGGAAGAATGCCGCAGCTCCGGGATAGAGAAGCTATACGGCGCGCTGGGTGGCGCAACCGGGATACTGGAAGAAACTTTCGCCGACTTGTTAGCAGAGCACCAGTCGTTCTGGGCGGAGGTTGCGCTTGCGCCAGGATCGCTGCTCGGATCTTCCCGCGCCAAAATCGCGGAGCCGGATTTCGACACCATCCTGCACGTTTTGCGCAAGCATGACATTCGTTACATCTTCCTGAATGGCGGGAACGGCACCATGGAACTGTCGCTGCGGCTTTCCGATGCGATCGCCAAATCGTCTTATGAAGCTTTCGTGGTCGGAGTGCCCAAGACCATCGACAACGATCTGGCGATCACCGACCATAGTCCAGGCTACGCGTCAGCCGCTCGTTTCTTCGCTTACGCCGTGCGCGACATCGGAGCCGACAATCGCGCGCTGCCAGGCATCACGGTAATTGAAATTCTGGGGCGCAATGCGGGCTGGCTCGCGGCCGCTACTATTCAAGCGCGGCGGCATCCCGATGACGCACCGCATCTAATCTACATGCCGGAGCGGGCGCTACCATTCGATCAGTTGGCGGAAGATGTCGAACGCTGCTACCTCCGCTTGGGCCGGGCTGTAATCGCCGTTTGCGAGGGTCAGTTAGACCCAAAGGGCGAACCCTTCGGCGCGGACCAACGCGTTTCGAGTCGCGCGCCGCTGGCGCTCAACCTCGCACATGTGCTTTCGCAGCGGCTCTCGAAGACGTTGAAGGTCAGCGCGCGCAGTGAGAAGCCCGGATTATTGGGGCGCTCTTGCTCGGCGCTGGTTTCCGAAGTGGATCGGGCCGAAGCTCGCTCCTGTGGCCGCGCAGCAGTCCGCGCCGCATTGGCCGGAATCGGCGGGAGGATGATCACGCTCGAACGTAAGCCGGGCCCCGCGTACGAATGCACTACCGGCTTAGCCGATCTCGCCGATGTGGCCGCGCAAGAGCGATTATTTCCCAAAGCTTGGATGCCCGAGGAACCAACCGATGATATGCCGGCCTTTCGGGCATGGCTCGAACCGTTGACCGGAGGAATCCCGGCGCTGCCCGCGCTGGGCGGCGCGGTTTCATCCTCCTGCCTTACACTGAAAGACTGAATGTCCGGTAAACGCTCTAATCTGCTGGCGGGAGAAAGACGACGCGAAATCGTGCGGCTGCTCAAGAACGATGGACGGGTGTCGGTGGGCGATCTGGTCCGCCGCTTCGGTGTCTCGGCCGTGACTCTGCGCGGCGACCTGGAACAATTGGCCGAGAAGGGCATCCTGGTGCGATCGTACGGCGGAGCGATGCTGCCGCAGGAGCCGCATCAGGATTTCCCGCTCAATATCAAGAAGACCATCTACCATGCCGAAAAGACCCGCATCGGAAGGGCCGCGGCGAAGCTGGTGCTTCCGCATCAGACCGTAATTCTGGATTCCGGCACCACCACGGCGGAGGTGGCGCGCGCGCTGAAGCGAACCAACATCGAATCGTTGACGGTGATCACTCACGCGCTGAACATCGCGGACGAATTCGTGGACGCGTCGAACATTTCGGTGATCATGATTGGCGGAGTGATGCGCCACGTATCCGGATCGTTCGTGGGTCCGCAGGCGGAACGGTTCCTATCGGAATTGCACGCCGATCACTTTTTCCTGGGCGTGGATGGATTGGATCCGGAAATCGGATTATCCACTCCCGATCTGCTGGAAGCGTTGCTGAACACCACCATGATGCGGATTTCGCACGAGGTTACGGTGGTGGCGGATGCCAGCAAGCTCGGGCGCAGAAGCTTGTCGGTGATCGGCGCCATCAACAGTGTGCGCCGCGTAATAACGGATGACCGGGCGCGCCCGGAAACGCTGGAGGCCATTCGCAATAAGGGTGTGGAAGTGATCGTGGCGTAATTCAAAAGTGCGACAACGCCGCCACATCCCAGGCGGCTTTCTCGCGAACCTCTATGTTGGAACCTGAGTAAGATTGCCGTGCTTCTAACGTGGGAACCGGCTGGCCGGCGCCATCCAGAATACCTGCGATGGTGATCTTGCGCGGCGCGAAGGCGGACGCAATCTCTGGCAGGTCGGTGGACCGAAGAACATTGGGAACAAAGTTAGCGAAGGGGTGATCATACATCTCGGTATCCGCCAGACTTCGCCAGCTGATCAGGTGCTCCGCGAGGTACAACCCGGCGATCTTTGGCGCAAGAGACGCTGCGCAGAGCGCCGGAATAGTTAATTGCCCACGAGCCGCCAGCAGTGGCCTTCCTCCCCACTCGCGAGCTGAGAGAGCATCGATCACCGCTAATAGATCCGTCACTCGTTGTCCCAGCAAACTTCGCCCGAGTATCAGCGATGCCCACGCATAATTCTCTTCGTTCGCGCGCTCACCGGTGTAGGCTGGTGCGCCAGCACTGTATTCCGGCCGCAGATCGCCGATGCCGCGCAGATCAGGAGCGCACACAACCGTCCCTTCCGCCGCCAGCCGTTGGTACAGGCCACCTTCCTGCCACGCGGAATTGCGGCCCCCGGGCTCAACGATAATCGATAGTCGCCGCACGGGTTGCTTCGGCACGAAAATCCAGGCCGGGACCCAAACCTGTTCGGCGCTCGGAATTTCCACGGCGAGAATGTCGCAATCGCGCGATGGCACGCGGCTGAGCTCGCGCATTCGCGATCGACCCTGCATTGGTGCCATCCCGAGCAGGCTCGGCAAATCCGCCGGCTTGGATGGCGTTTTGATTGCCCGCACTTTCTCCCGCGTCGACTGGAACGGCGTCCGGCTTCCTAAATCGCGCGCCACGCTTCCCGATTCGGTTGCCCACAGATTGCGTTCCGATTCCGGTGCCACCGGAGGCTCCTGATCGATTTCCCGGCCGTCCTCGAGCCAGCGCGTGAGCCACCGATAAATCTCCAGGCGCAGCACATAAGAGAGCCCGTGCGGTAGCGGCGACTCGAAGCGCAGCAAATGATCGGACTTCCCGAGCAATTGATACGCGGCTTCGAGGCGGCCGTATTCTTCCAGGCCATTGTCCTCATAGTTCGGTGAATAGGTGCCGAAGGAATCCTTCGCGCTGGTGAGGATCAGCAGAGGCTTGGGTGCGATTGGCCACAGCAGGTCCCACCGGTCTAACCCCAGCGGAGCGGAGCCGACCAAATTCTGCTCCGCATCGTCCGTGGATCCGGGAGGGTGAAAGTTAGCACAGGCGAAGTTTTCCGTGTTGCCCGATGAAACTGCAGCGCAGGCCAACCGGTCGTCCACGGCAGCCAGCATCATGGTAACGGTGGCTCCGCCTGACTGCCCAGTGGATGCCAGACGTTTCGGATCTACCAGCGGATGCGATGCCAGAACATCTAAACTTCGCACGGCATCCCAGGTTTGCATGCCTGTCGCCGTTTCGCCGATCAACAGCATCTGCATTCCGGCTTTGGTGTGCTCGTCGTCCGCGGAAGGCAGTCGGGACTGACCGTTGGGCCCTGGATAATTGATGCGCTCACCCTGACCCATCGGATCGAACGCGAGCACCAGAAATCCAAGCTGTACCAATCCTTGGCAGCAGCGTTGATAGGTATCCCCGGCTTTGCCGTTATTCGTGTGGCCCATGTGGAACAGGACGCCGGGAAATGGGGCGCTGCCGTTCTTGGGGATGTAGAGATTGGCTGAAATCCACTCATTCGGACGGCCTTGGTAAACCAACTTCTCTACGCGATATTTTTCCCGCTCGAATGAGCCGGTGGTGCGGACATTCAGAGGCGTGTGCTCGGGCAACGCGCCGGCAATTTTCCAGAAGGTCTCGCGCGCCCACCGCTGCCGCTCGTGAATCGCGGCGGCGTTGGTCAGCTTGCGGATCTCTGCGGTGCGGCGTTCGTAAGCCTCGGCCGCGAGCGTTCGAATCGCGTCCGGCAGACATTTCGCGTACTCGCGATAGCCGATGATGTTTGGTTTTCCCGCGTGCTGGCCGCGCAGCGCTAGGCCCGTGCCGGCAGCGATCGCGAGCAGCATGTCGCGCCTATTCAACATTGACTCTTTCTTTTTCTTTCGTTATACTTCCTTTGGTTATTCTCCGGCAATACACCCAAGCAATGTCACCTCTGCGGCTAGTCCAATGAAACGACGAGATTTGCTCAAGGGCGCTGCCGCGCTCCCCGTAATTAGAGCACAGGCGGACGTTCCGCCGCATCTCTGGCAAGGTTTCGATTTTGGGTCTGGCCCAGCCGTACGCGAGCGGCTCAACCAGGGTCCGTTCGATGTGGATCAGGACGAGGGCTGGCAAACCATCCTGTTCACCACTGCGTCCGAAAAGCCTCTGCGGAATCCTGGGCTGGGGCTGGTGGGCTACACATGGGAAGAAGGCGGTCCATCGTTGGCTGCGCGGGCCGGCCGCGAGACTCTGGAGCAGCACGTCCAGAAAATGGCCAGCCTGCCGTTCGTGGATGTGCTTTATATACGCTGCGACTGGCGCAATGTGCAGAAACGCCCAGGTAAACTGGATCTGGATCCTGTCTGGGCGTTGACTCTCGCCGCTGCTAAGCAGCACGGATTGCGTGTGGCGTTTCGAATCCAGCTCTCCAATCAATCTTTTCAGCCTGAGCAATTGGCCCTTCCGGAGTTTCTGCGGTCGAAAGTGCCGCTAGTGAAAATCGGGAAGATACCGGGGCAGAATTCGGGAGACTACATCGAGCCACGCTACGATCATCCCGAGTTCCAAAAAGCTTTCGCCGATCTGAACGATTTGCTGGCCACTCAATTTGAAGGTGATCCTTTGATTGAGTGGATGGATCTGATGCAGTACGGTTTCTGGGGTGAAGGCCACACCAGCAATTTCCCGAATCCGTTTCCGGATTATCGAACCGCCGAACGCACGTTTGTGAGCATGACCGCGCGCCAATTGGAAACCTGGAAGCGAACGCCGCTCGCGGTAAACACGCAGCCCGACATCAGCGCGGTGGGCAACCGGCAGGTGCTGGACAACGCGGTGCGCGCCGGGGCGTGGCTTCGCTCCGACAGCATTATCGTGGAGGAGCCGATTCAGATTGAGGAACTGGCCAATCGTCCGCCGTGGCTGGCGTCGATCCTGGAGGACGGCTATTATCGCGAGGCTGATTCATCGAAAATTGAACTGGATTCCGCGCAGGTCAACACTCTTGAAAACTACATGCTGCACGTCCTGGACATCAAGACCAACTATTGGGCTCTGTGGACCGAAGCTGACAATCTCGCCGCCTACAACGAAAAGTTTCCACGTGGTTTCGAACGGCTGCGCGCGAACCTAGGATACCGGCTGCGTCCCGCGTGGGTGTGGCAGCGCAAGCGATACGGCGCACCGGAACTGATCGTGGCTGTTGCGAATCGGGGCGTTGCAGCAGTTCCGGGAGTGCTGTGGCTGCATCTGGAAAGCCCGGATGGAAAACTGAAATTGCGTGGAGCTTTGGATGCGGGCCATCCTTATGGCGGAGGCATCCGGCAGGGCGCGTTCGCTCTTCCCTCGGGTTATGTCGGCAAAATTCTGCTTTCGGCGCAGATCGAAATTCGGCCGGGCGTCGTCAGGCCGGTTGCGTGGGCCTCGGAGCAGCCGTTGAATCCTGACGGATCGATTACGCTGGATGTAAAGGGTAATGCGGATCAGGGCTGGCGTAAAGGTGTTTAAACGACCGGCTTTCTGCCTGTTGGCTTCGGCCATCCTCGCGATGGCGGCCACCGAAAAAGATGTAGCCAGTGTTGCGGAGTGGGTGATCCGGCAAGGCGGTCGAGTGGTTCTTGAAGGGAACCGGACATCTTTGCGCGATCTTTCCGAGCTGCCCGCCGGCGACCTGCACATCACGGGCGTTGATCTAACCAACACGCTAATCGAACCGCAGAAGCTCGAAAAACTCAGCGGCCTGACTGGCCTGCGCGAACTTTATCTGCCGGCTTCCATTTGGACGCCATTCTCGGACAGCCCTCTGGACGCTAACGAGGATCTGAAGTATCTGGCCGGTTTGAAAAACCTCGAGCGGCTCTACTTCAGCCTGCATTTCCTGCCCACTTACAACATCCAGGATAAGGGCTTGGCCTATTTGACTGGACTTACACAACTCAAGGAGCTTCGGTTGTCACAGAGCCAGGTAGTGAAACCAGATCTTACTAAGTTCGTACACTTGCAGTCGCTGGATTTGAATGACTCGACCTTCACGGACGAGGGCATGAAGGGGCTCGAAGGGCTCAAGGAGCTGCGGCGCCTTTACTTGCGCAATACAGCGATCACCGATGAAGGACTAAAGCGTCTGAGTGGACTCACGGGACTCCAGGAATTGGATCTCTACGGTGTGAAGGTCACCGATGGTGGACTCGCTTCCTTGCGGAACCTGACAGCCATGCGGAAGCTCAATTTGTTGGGCGCGGAAATCGATGATGCCGGCGCGGAGATCCTGGCCGGAATGATGCATCTGCGGGAGCTGAATCTTTATCGCAGCCACATCACCAATGCGGGCTTGGCGAAGCTGGCCGCGCTGAAGGAATTGGTTGCGCTCGACGTGCGCTACAGCCGCGTAACAGCGAGTGGCGTTCAGGCCATGCATGCGGCGCTACCGGGCTGCTCGGTGGAATTTGTAGGTGGCGCGGCGGGTCCAACTGCTGGCGTGGCCGCCTTGCGCCCTTCTGGAACAGGTGACAAGGCGATTGCCGAGTGGATTCGAGCGTTGGGCGGGAAGGCTGAATTCAAAGACGGGAAAGTCCGGGCCGTCTCGCTCGCGGCCACGCGCGTGAACGATGCACAGCTCGATTATTTGAAGGGACTCGGAAATATCGAGACGCTCGATCTCTCCGCAACGGAAACGGGAGACCTCGGTCTCCACGCGGTGAAATCGCTGACTGGCTTGAAAGAGCTGATCCTCAGCAATACTACAGTTTCAGATGGTGGATTGGCGGATTTGAGCGGACTGCGGACGCTTCAGACGCTGCGGCTGGCGGGTACGCTGGTGCAGGGTCCGGGTTTGGCGGATCTGAAAGGTTCGACCTCCCTCATCGAACTGGATCTCACTAGTTCTCCCGTGACTGATGAAGGATTGCGACAGATGGGCGAAATCAGCAGCCTCGAGCGGCTGCGGTTGAGCTACTCCGACATTACCGACGAGGGGCTGGCATTTGTCGAAAGGCTCAGTCAACTAAAAGTGCTGGAGCTTGACGGTACCGATATCGGAGACAAGGGCTTGCAGCACGTAGCGATGCTGAAAAACCTGCGTGAGCTGGGGCTCAATAGTTGCCGGTTCAGCGATAAGGGCTTCGAAAGCCTGCGCGGCCTGGAAAATCTGGAGCGGCTGGAATTAGTGCGTACCGCCACAAATGACAACGCCCTGGCCGTGCTCGCAAATCTTAAGAACCTGGCGGTGCTCAATCTGGACTATACCTCGGTGGATGACAAAGCGCTGGATACGCTGAAAACATTTCCCCGATTGCGTGAACTGCGGCTCAATATGGCCAAAGTAACCGATGCCGGTATCGAGGATCTGAAATCGATGCCCAATTTAAGAGTTTTGAATCTTTACCATACCCTGATAACCGAGAAAGGCCTGGCGCAACTCAAAGCCGCGCTGCCCGGTTGCTCAATCATCTTCGATCGCGATTCCGCGCTGCCGGCGCGCCGCGGGAGGGGCTGAACCGGATGCGCCTCGCGTTGATTGCCGTCGCCGCGGTCGCTTGCGTTGGAGCCCGTGATCTTTCATCCTGGATCACCGAAGCGGGTGGCACGGTCACGCGCGATGGATCCGGGCAGATTGTGGCCGCCGACCTGCATGCGACTTGGATCACCGACTCCGACCTCGCCGAACTGGCACGTCTACCGAATCTCGCGCAGCTTGATCTGTCGCTGACACGCATCAGCGATCACGGCCTGGAGCAACTTAAAGATGCGCCCGCGATTACCGATCTGAATCTTTATTCCGATGAGCTGATTACCGATGCGGGCCTCTCTGCTCTGAAGGGTTGGAAGCATTTGAAACGGCTAAGCGTGCGTGGAACGAAGATCACCGACACCACGCTACAGCACTTGTCGGGCGTCACTTCGCTTGAATCTCTCGACGCCGGCTACGCGCAGATCACCGACGTGGGGTTGGAGCTGCTTACGCCGCTGACTAATCTGAAGGAACTGGCAATCGGCGGCAACAAGCTCACAGACGCAGGGCTGCAATCATTGCGGCAGTTGCCGGGATTAGTTTATTTGGACCTGAGCGGCGCCGAGCGGACTGATTCGGGTTTATGGTCGGTGAGTTTGACCGAGCCAGGCCTGGATGCCATCGCAACACTTGGGAATTTGCGTCATTTGCGCCTGAATGGGACGCTAGTTTCTGCGCGCGGTCTGCAAAGGTTAGCGGGACTTACTAAGATCGAGTGGCTGGATCTGGAAAGTTGCGCCCGCATTGGCGACGACGTGATCCCGATGCTGGCCTCATTTCGCAATCTTCAGCGGGTGGATCTGGCGGGGACTCAGGTTACGGAAAAGGGTGTAGCGGACCTAAGACGCGCTAATCCGAGATGCAAGATTCTGGCTGGAAGCTTGGACGCGGCGAATAAAGCAGAGGAGCCGGAGCACTAAGTCAGCACTTCGGTAAGTTTGCGATTGTAAGTGGGGAATGTCCCGATGCCTGCGTGCATTACTTCATCGGCTAATGTGACATACAGATCCCCAACGGTGCCGGTGTATTCCGTGTGCGTGCCGGTGGCCAGCCTTCCGGCATGGCCAGCTACTATCAAACCCAGCCCGTTATTCTTGTGCGGATTGGCTTCGGCATGCTCGTGTACATAGACCAGGCAGCAGTGATCCAGCAGCGTTCCGTCGCCTTCCGGCGTGGACTTCAAACGGCCCAGCAAATAGGCGAATTCCTCGCAATGCCACTTGCAAATATCGCGCAGAATGCGCTGCCCTTCCACACCGTCCGCGCCCGGCGCTCTACCGTCAGCATGCGTGTAGTCGTGGTGCCGCGCCGCCGTGTAACCGAGCCACGGGAAGCGGCAGATGCTCTGGCACTTGGTCAACATGTACGACGCGACTCGCGTCTGGCGGGTGATTAGGGCTCGCGCTAAAAGATCGCTCTGGAGCTTGGCGATCCGCGGCCAGTCCTTCATGTCTTCGTATTCCGGCGGATCGATGCGGCGGTACTCAGGAGGCAGGCTGGTGATGGCGCGCTCCACATCACGCACCGACGCTAGGTGCTCTTCCACGCGTGCCTGATCGTCTTTGGGCAGATCCTTCTTCAAGGCCGCGGCGTCTTCCAGCACGACATCCAGAATGCTGCGCTTGCGGTTGATCCAGCCTTCTTCGCGGCGGCCAAACAGGCGATCGAAGAGCCGGTCCGGTAACATCTCTGGCGGCAACGAACGATCCATGGCCGCCCAGCTCATGTTGCGCTGGATGCTCTCGCCGAAGGATTCCTGAGCAACGCCGAGCTGCAAGGAACGGAAGCGGGATTCGCCGCCGATCTTGCGGGCGATAACTTGATCGATGGAAGCGCCGCCTGCGCCGCGGCTGGTGAACGGCGTGCAACTCATCAAGCCGCTCATGGAATTGTGATGGCCATTGCCTGGTCCGGGCAGGCCTGCGGCAAAATTGTCGAGCCCGCTAATCACGTGGATATCGTCGCGAAAAGGCGCCAGCGGCGCCAAGCAGGGCGTCAGGCTGAAGCCGGG
>Ga0208691_1000148_pt1 | contig 22971 bp, 26 predicted proteins | sample June2015DPH_20_1_FD_184719 | JGI IMG/M metagenome (GOLD analysis project Ga0208691, IMG submission 184719) | Peatland microbial communities from SPRUCE experiment site at the Marcell Experimental Forest, Minnesota, USA - June2015DPH_20_10... | ecosystem: Environmental > Terrestrial > Soil >... | reverse complement strand
GCCCACATCAAGGCCATCGATCCTTCCGGCTTCCCCGAGCAGGACCTGATCTCCCACGACCTTTTCCTCCGCCAGCTTCAAGAGCGCGTCGAGGACTACGACCTCAAAGAGTTCGAGATGCCCCTCAGTGCATCCGGTGGCGGCGGTGGCATCCATGCCAACCTCGCTGACCTCCCGCTTTCCATGCCATTCGACTCCGTCAAGCACTACGAGGACTACATCTCTCGCCTCCACCAGATCCCTCGGGCCTTCCTCCAGACCGAGGAAGTCCTCCGCGCCGGAGTGAACGATCACCTCGTCCCCGTCCGATTCATCGCCGAAAAGATTCCCGGCCAGGCTGAAGGTGTGATCGCCTCCAACCCCTTCATCCTTCCGCTCACGAGATTCCCTGCCAGCTTCTCCGACGCCGAAAAGAATCGCCTCACCGAACAGATCACCTCAACTGTCAACAACGAGGTTTTTCCTGCCTACAAGCAGTTCGCCGCCTTCATCACCACAGACTACATCCCCCACGCCCGAACCACGCTCTCCGTCAATTCCCTTGGCGGCGGCAAACGTCGTTACCAGACCACTCTTCGCCGCTTCACCACAACTGCCCTCACAGCCGCCCAGATCCACGAGATCGGCCTGAAAGAGGTCGATCGCATCACCACAGAAATGGCCGCCCTCGCCAAGGCCAACGGCTACCCGGACCTCACCACCTTTCGCGATCACATCGAAAACGACCCCAAGTATCGTGCCGTCTCCGCTGAAGCCATCGTCGAAGACTTCCGCAAGTACATCGCCCAGATGCTGCCCCATCTGCCCGAGCTCTTCAATCTCCTGCCCAAGACCGCAGTCACCGTCGAGCCCATCCCTCCTTTCCAGGCCTCCGCCGCAACCCACTATCAGAGCGGAACCCCGGACGGAAAGCGTCCCGGCCGCGTCTCCGTTGCCGTCTCCGACCCCACCCACCGCAGCTACATCAATGACGAGGCTGTCGCGTATCATGAGGGGGTCCCTGGCCACCACCTCCAGATCACCATCGAGCAGTCCCTCGCCGGCCTTCCCGAGTTCCGCAAGCACGGCGGAAACTCTGCCTACACTGAGGGCTGGGGACTTTACGCCGAGCAACTTGGCAAGGAGATCGGCCTCTACCGGGACCCGGGTTCCGACTACGGCCGCCTCCGCTCGGAATTGTTCCGGGCGGTGCGTCTTGTTGTAGACACCGGCATTCACGAAATGGACTGGAGCCGCGATCAGGTGGTGGACTACATGCGCAAGTCCCATGCAGTCGACGAACCCACGATCCAGGCTGAGACAGACCGCTACATCTCCGGCCCCGGCCAAGCCTGCAGCTACAAGCTCGGCCAGCTCAAGATTCGCGAGCTACGTGAACGCGCCAGGCAGCAGTTAGGCACAAAGTTCGACCTCAAGACCTTCCATGACGAGATCCTCTCCGGCGGTGCCCTCCCGCTCGATGTCCTCGACGCTCGCGTCAACCGTTGGATCAAAGCCCAACTAGCCGCAGCTGCCAACTGACTTCAGTTCCTCCCCAGGTCTTGCCCAGAAACGTCTTGCTCAGGAGAGACGAAGCGCGGAAAGGTGTTATTGGCTCGGGCCGGGGGCACTACGAGGCCAATAACGCTGACTCGCCCGGCAAAGTCAAAATGTTCTGATGAACGACTTCAAATCGGAGGTTGTGAGGGTAGGGCCCGAGTCGGTCAATTCGAACGGAATGCCCGGGATGGCGCGACAATCGCACGCTTCCTCGAGCGGGACCTCTTGGTTCAGTAAAGCCGACCTTCCATGGTCGTGCGACCGCCCGCGGTCAGCAGTTCAACGTGGTAATCGTTCGACGAATCGCTCTCAACAGATCCTAAGGAGTCAGTCGGATAGAGCGATGAGGGGCCGATTGCAAACGGCCTGGGTGTATGCATGCTATACATCAGTGCTTGTTCTCATATCAGAACTGTTGCGCGGACGAGAACCAGAGAAAAACAGGAAAATGAAAATCGGACTTCTAGCCCGGGCCACTTGGGATCACGCGTCCGCTGGGACGAAGTGTTGCAGCCCGGATACCAACGTTGCAGCCGTAGCTGGATTACCCTGGTCCGGCGGCTGCGGCGCTATGCCAGCAGGCGATTCGAATCAAAAGTTGGTGGGCATAGTCACGGACCGTGACCTCTGCGTCGCGCTTGGCACAAGGGACCGCTGTCTCCCGGAGCTTGGCGCCGGGCAGGCGATGTCGCGCAGCGTTGCTGTCTGTAGATTCAGAGTCCGTCGATGAATGCCCGCGACAAAAGTACGGTGAAGCGCTTGCGCGATGGAATCGCTCAACTGAAGCGTGAGAAATCTCAACTGCTGCAGTGGATCGCCGCCGCGCCCGTCGGCTTTGCGCTTCTCGATCATAATTTGCGATTTGTCCGCATCAACGTAGCTCTGAGGGTCATGGACGGTCACTTGGCAAACGAGCATATCGGCCGGCCACTCCGAGAAGTGATGCCTGAGGAGGCTTCTGCCCTAGAACCATTGTGCCGCGATGTCCTTCGGGACCAGATGCCAATTCTCAACGTTCAGATCAGCGGTGTTCCGGTGAACGGAAGCACCAAGGCACGAGTTTGTTTGGCAAGTCTTTACGCCGTTCATCCGGACGGTAAGACGTGGAACGTCGGGCTCATCATCAGGGACGTCAGCTCGTACAAATTGGAGACGATCGGACAGTTCAGTTCGCTCATGGCGGAGGAATTTAACACAGTTTTGTCCGCCGTTGCCGGGAGCTTCAACGTAACGATGGACGGTCTGCCAGAGACTCATCCTGTTTTCACCGGGCTCAAGAAGGCACTGCGATCCAGCGAGGAAGGCACAGTGTTGATCCGTCGCCTGCTGGCCCTCGCCGGGAAAGGCGCGCCTCTCCTGACCGGCCGCGAGCAGCAGATCTTGCAGCTGATTGCGGACGGCAAGAGTTCCCAACAGGCTGCAACAGCTCTCAGAATAAGCTTCAAGACCGTGACCGCACATCGCTCCGCTATTATGACCAAACTTGGCGCTCATGAGGCGGCCAGCTTGATGCGGCACGCCATCCGGCAGGGTTTGATTCAGCCTTGACGGGGGTGTAGTAAACCTTGACGACAACGGGTAAACATCCTATGCGCGCCTAAATCAGCGCGCACCATTTCTCTCCTGGTGTGTATCCACAAAGGCTTTTGCCAGAGGCACATCCGCGTGTCGATACGTTCTACCGGCTCTTTCGCGCCAGTGCGATTTCCCCTGGTCAAACGACCGATAGCGCGCTAGCTCCGGTTATGCGACAAAAAATGGACGGTTGTGTGTGCCACGAATGAGCTCCGCGAAAAAATGCGAGAAGCCAGCGGATGATCCCCCCGGATCAGAGGAGCGCTCCGGAAGCCCGAAACGGTCGCCGGACTCGGCTCGAAGTGCTTCCGGGCGCAGGATCAAAAAACTGACTAATTATCCACCAGCAGGCCTAATAAGCAATCATCCCGGGACTAATAGATATGATCCGCTGCCGGGATGTCTGTAAGTCAGGTGGTGCCCGGAGTTGAAGCGCATCCACAGCGAGTTTTAGAGGTAACCAGCTAGGGGGCTGGCTTAATGCAAAATGACCGGAACGAAGATGAGGCGCTTCTACCGACGTTGACATACGAAAGCGCGTGGATCAAAGCCAACATCGCACTCGAACTAACACTTCTCGAAGCCGCCCGGCACCACCCTTTGTGGCTATCGTTGGCTGAAAAATGACACAGGACCAAGCAGCCCGCATACAGCAGGAGATTTTGCCAGCTTTTGGAAGCGTGCCCAATGGCGAACCATTCCTGACGTATGGGATATGGGTGCTGCCATTTAAGCGTGGCGGGGCTGGGTCGGAAGTCTTCCTTGTCGACAGGCAAATTATCTCCGAGTCCGATTACAGGAAAGCCAAACAAGAGGCAGCTGACAAACTTAAACAAATGATAGCTGGACCGGAGATCCGCTAAAGTCGGGATTGGCGATACCTCGCGAGTCAACTCAGCTTTTCAGGCACTACCCGAGTTCCCCGGCGATTGGAAGCGGGGATCGCGGATCATGTTTGGGATCTAGCGGAAGTGCTCGGGATGCCTACGGCGCACAGGGCAAGTACGCGCAGGCTGAAGCGCTCCTCAGCCAGGCCCTGGAGATCGAGCGGCGCGTGTCGGGCCCCGAGCATCCGGCCACTCTTAACACGCTTTCGGGTTTTGCATCCATGTACCAGCGACAGAGCAAATACGCCTTGGCGGAGACGTATGCCGCGCAGGCACTGGCGGGGCGACGGCACGCGTTGGGCTCGGAACACCCGGATACGATGGCATCGGCGGCCGATCTGGCACTGGCCTACCTCTCTCAGGGTTAGTTCACCGAAAGCGAGCCCCTCGCGCGCGAAGCCATGGAGTTTGATCGCAAGAGGCAGCCGGATGATTGGCGAGGATTCCGGGCAGAAAGCCTGCTGGGCGCCAGGTCAAAGCAACTACTCTCGTGTGCCGCTGTACTAATCTAATATGGAACGCATCGGGAAAACGTAGATAGGCGACGTGGTAACTCGTCTGAATGGATGGAGGTCGCGCGTTTACCGCTCTTGGAGAAATGCAATGATTCGCTCTGTCTTACCGGCAATGGCCATATATTCGCTGGCTGCCACTCTCTTTGCTGCCGAGCCTGCACTCTTCTATCTTCACGATGGCGACCGCGTGGTTTTCTACGGAGACAGTATTACCGATCAGCGCCTTTATACGCTCTACACGGAACTCTACGCGCTGACGCGTTACCCGTCGCTCAACGTTTCCTTCGTCCACTCAGGTTGGGGAGGCGATCGTGTCACGGGAGGAGGCGGCGGACCGGTCGATCTGCGTTTGAAACGCGATGTTGTCGGCTACCAGCCCACCGTCGTCACTATTATGCTGGGGATGAACGACGGCGGATACACCAAACATAAGCCGGAGAATGACGACGCATTCAGAACCGGATTCCAACACATTGTGGAGTCGCTAAGGCAGCAGATTCCTGGGCTTCGGATCACGGCTATCAAGCCGTCACCTTTTGACGATGTCACGCGCCCGTTCACGATCCCTCCGGATGGCTACAACGCGATCCTCGTGAGTTACGGCGCCTGGATTGATACCTACGCCAAAGAAGCCAAGATCGATGTGGCGGACTTGAATAGCGGTGTGGTGCAAGTGGTGCGGAACGCCGACTTGGCCGACCGGACCAACGCGGGGAAGATTATTCCCGACCGCGTCCACCCAGGTCCCGCTGGACACTTGATCATGGCGGAACAACTTTTGAAAAGTTGGAACGCGCGGGCGGTGGTGAGCGCTGTCACGATCGACGCCGGCGCCGGCGCTGCACCCCAGGTGACTCGGGAAGAGTACGCACACATCACTGGTCTCGCGGCCGAAGGAGGGTTGCGCTGGAGGGAGACCGAACAATCTTTGCCGCTTCCGCTGGCGCCAATGACGGAGGCGGACGACACCGGAGTGATCGCGCTCGCTCTCAAGAACTCCGATATTTGGACTGCACTGAACGAGGAAACGCTGCGGGTGACCGGGCTTCGGTCAGGCCACTATATATTACGCATCGACGGAATGGGAGCAGGGGAGTTTTCGAACACTGTGCTTCAGGAAGGTATCAACCTGGCGATGTATCATACGCCGATGACCGAACAGTCGATGCAGGTGCTCAAGCTGACCACCGTGCATACTCAGATCCATAACCTCCGGTGGCGCAACGTCCAGGTTCCGCTACAGGAAACGCCGCAGCCTACAATCGAGAGCGCACTGGCTGCGATGGACAAGGCAGAAACAGATATCGTGCAGCTACAGCGTGAGACTGCAAAGCCGAAGGCACATGAGTTTGAGCTGGTGGCTGTGCCCCGTCAATAAGTGGTATCGCCGATCTCGTACACTGGTCAGGTGTACCGTCGAATCCTGCTGCTTCTGATCCTGGTTTTTGCGCTTCTCGCTCGGGACGTGCATTCTTCCTGCGCCAATTGCGCTGCCTGGAACAAGCCGCACGCGGCCTTCCGAATCTATGGCAATACTTACTACGTCGGTACTGACGGTCTGAGCTCCGTTCTGATCACCTCCGGCACAGGCCATGTTCTCATCGACGGCGCGCTTCCGGAGTCGGCACCACTGATCGTTGCCAACATCCGTTCGCTGGGATTTCGGATCGAAGATGTCAAGCTCATCGTAAACTCGCACGTCCATTTCGATCATGCTGGCGGCATTGCCGACCTGCAGAGGCTCAGCGGGGCCCGGGTTGCCGCAAGCCAGTGGACGGCGGATGTCATGAAAAAAGGCGCAGTCCCGCGCGACGACCCGCAGTATGGCACCATCGCTCCAATCGCCCGTATCGCGCGAGTAGAAACATTTAAGGACGGCGATGCCCTGAGCGCGGGGGCCGTCACGGTTACCGCGCATCTTACCCCCGGTCACACGCCCGGCGGCACAAGTTGGACTTGGCAAGCGTGCGAAAACGGCCACTGCCTGAATTTGGTTTATGCCGATAGCTTGTCACCCGTTGCGGCCGACGGCTTCCGGTTCAGTCGCAGAAAAGAATATCCGAACACCGAAGACTTCGAGCTGAGCTTTTCGTTTCTCGAAAGTACACCTTGCGATATCCTCATCACGCCGCACCCGGATGCCTCTGGCCTCTGGAATCGTTTGGAGCAACGCAGCGCCAGGCCGGATGCTTTCGTTGACCCAACGGCCTGCCGCGTTCTCGCCGAAACGTCACGGGAACAGCTAAAGAAGCGTCTGGCAACAGAGAGCGCGAATAAGTAGGGCCTGGTCCGCTATGAATCAACCATCGAGCACTATCCAAGCGGGAGCGTGGTCGCTCGCGTTTTCCTCTCCGCGAACCCATCGGTCTACACCCCCGTGCACGAGTCGCTCGCGCAGTGTTGGAGAGAGAAGGAAATGATCCAGCCGCATCCCCTTATCTAAAGGCCACCGATTACGCTTGTAATCCCAGAACGTCCAGAGCGGCCCCTCGGGTTGCAGTTTTCGCAGCGCGTCCGTCCAACCCTGAGCTAGCAGCCGAGCATACGCCTGGCGACTCTTAGGTTGAATCAATGCGTTGTCATCCAGAGATCGCGTTGGATATATATCTTGTACAGTTGGTACGACGTTGTAATCCCCGGCCAAGACGACGGGCACGCCGGCCTTCATAAGCTCCGCGCCGTGCTCGATTAAACGTTCGAACCAAGCCAATTTGTAATCGAACTTCGGGCCGGGTTGAGGGTTTCCGTTCGGCAGATAGATGGAAGTGATCAGCACGCCATTTACAGCCGCCTCGATATAGCGTGCCTGGTGATCGTTAGGATTCCCAGGCAAGCTGGATCGCGTCAGCACCGGATCGCACTCCCGTGCCAGGATCGCTACGCCGTTCCAGGAACGTTCGCCTAGCCAGACTCCGCCATAGCCGAGGGCACGCAGGGCATTTGCTGGAAATGCGTGCTGCTCTACCTTGAGCTCCTGGAGGCAAACGACGTCGGGCTGTGCTCTTGTGAGCCACGCCAAGAGATTGTGCAGACGCTTGTTGACGTTGTTGATGTTGAAAGTGGCGATCTTCAATGGCCCGGCCTCACGCGAAAAGACTATTGTGGCCAGACCCGAGTATCACACTGCAAGTATTTCGTCGGGTAGGAGGCGTTTTGAGGATGAAGCTTACCCATCGGTCATGATCCTCACAATACTCACAATACTCAAAATTGCGGGCTTGCCAATCGCATGCACTTTTGTGTTGACGAATCTCGAAGAGAGGTCAGCGGCCACCGGCTGGCGTGGCTTTTCGCGCGAAGCGGTTGGGGAAATAGAAATCGTCTGTTCGACTAAGCAGGAATTATTGGTCCGGCCATAAAAGCATCCGGAACAGAGACACGCCTACGTCCACAATGTGGCACATAAACAATCAGCCGACAAAGCCGACAAACCTTGCGGGAGATTTGTAAACATTGCGGCGTCAGCGAGTATGCATGTGCATCTGAGGTTAACATCGAGTCAGCGGTGTAACCGGATAAGATCGTGGCAGGCACCGCCATCGAAGGTGCAATCCTCGCCCGAGAGTTACGATGTAGCGGGCGCATTGAACATTGAAGAGGGTCTCTACGTATGACCATCATGCTTCTACCGGTACACATCATCGCAGGCGGACTGGCGATAATCTTGGGCGGTGTGGCGCTAGCGGCCTCGAAAGGGGCGACGCTACATCGGCGAAGCGGCCTGCTGTTCGTCTATGCGATGCTCACTATGGGAATCAGCGGGTCGATCCTGGCGATGCGCCAGAGTCTGACGAGCCCGAATGTATTGGGCGGCTTCATGTCGGCCTACTTCGTGATCACCGCCCTGACCACTGTCCGGCCTGTCTCGGCCTGGACCCGGAGGCTGAATTCGGTAGCTCTAGTGGTGGTGATCGGCCTCACGCTGATCGAGATCGGTCTGGGGTTCAAGGCGCTCGCCAGTCCTGGCGGCACGATCAACGGCGTCCCGTTTTTCATGCCGTTCTTTCTTGCGGTGGTCACGACATTGGCTGCCGCCGGTGATCTTCGCATGATGCGGTCGGGAGCGTTACGAGCCGCTCCCCGGCTGGCGCGGCACCTGTGGCGCATGTGCTTCGCGCTGTTTATTGCGGCCGGATCGTTTTTCTCTATCCGCGAGCGCGTCGCAAAGGTCCTTCCCGAGCCATTTACGACCCCTACGATGCGCGCCCTTCCCGTAGCGTTGGTGTTTGTGGCGATGTTCTATTGGCTGTGGCGTGTCCGTGCCCGGCGCATGTTAGCGCAGGCGCGATAAACACGGATTCCCGTAGCGGCGAATTTGCGGCGGTCTCCACGTCGGGCTCAACGGGCGAGGCGAAGAACGCGCTGAGCAAGGGCGGTGTTTACCGAGGACGTTATGATGGTCCCATGCAGTCGATTGAGATCGACCCTGAGCTGAATCGCCGTGCTCTCGCGGAAGCCGCCGAACTGTACCCAGACTTCGCCGAGCAGGCCTCGCACGTCATAGCGCGACCGCTTTCGCAAGGATTCGCGTGGCAACTCGTGTGGAAGGGTGCGCCGCCAGCCGGGCAACAAGCGTGGGAGTTTCAAAACGCAGCAATCCGGGCGTACAAAAGACTGGCGAGCATCAGGGAGTAGTGCGATCTTCCTCCCCCGGGCAGCCTCGTACTCCGTCTCGGAATGGCGTGAGAGGAACAAGTGGATAACTTTCGAGTAGGCAGTCATTCAGGACTTAGCCGTCGGCCGGTGACAATACCATTCACCTCGGCGGTTTGGCTACTTATCCGTCCAACTGGGGATTTCGGCGAAGCGGAACACTAAATCCGGGATGAATCCGAACGGCATTCCGGAGTGATCCCGAACACCATCGGAGCATAGCGACGCTGGCAGCTCGATTCGTCCGAAGCGCAGCGAAGGAAGAAGCTGCTGGCGGAGTAAGGGGTGCGGGAAAGGGATAGCCCTTGCCCCCGCCCAGTGCTGCGATTCGCAGTTGACTGGGTTCGATCAATACTATGCCGTTGATCACGACCTAACCGATCAACTTCCCAGATCGCGATTTCTGCCCTCGCAGAGTGGTCGGCAGCATGAGAGTGCAGGGATCAGTCCACTGCCGAAAGTAGCGCCTATTGGCTTACGGCCTGCTTCCGGGCGAAGCGCAGACGATAGGCTGTAGGTGTGGTCCGGAATGCTTGTCGAAAGTGGTGTCTAAGGGTGACGGCGGAATGCATGCCTACCAATTCCGCGACTCGATCCACCGGATGATCCGTAGTCTCGAGTAACTGTTGGGCCGCCCCAAGCCTTTGCCGCGTTAGCCACAAGTGGGGAGTTGTGCCGGTCTCTTCTCGAAAGCGCCGAGCGAAGTTGCGCGCTGACATGTTGGCTTGCCTGGCAAGCGCGCCAACGGTGAGTTCCTGGTCTATATGACTGACAGACCAGTTAAGCAGTTTTGAGAACCTATCTTCGGAACCCATATGGCGCAGCGGCGCAGCGGCAACATACTGTGATTGGTCGCCATCGCGGTGCGGCGAAACCACAAGACGTCTTGCTACCTGGTTGGAAATCGCCGCGCCAAAGTCCTTTCTGACAATGTGGAGACACAAGTCAATACCCGCCGCGCTGCCTGCCGATGTCATCACTGTGCCTTCGTCCACATAAAGAACATCGGGATCGACTCGGATGAGGGGGTATTGCGCGGCGAGGCGGTCCGCATGGTGCCAGTGCGTCGTGGCGCGCTTTCCGTCGAGCAACCCAGCGGCAGCCAATACAAAAGCTCCGGAACAGATAGAAACGATGCGAGCGCCCCTGCTGTGCGCCCGCTGAATGGCTTTAACCAGCTCCGCGGGTGGCAATTCCCTGCCTGAGTTCTTCCATCCAGGGATGACAACTGTGTCCGCCCGGCGTAAGGCCGAGAGTCCAGCACGCGGCTGGACCGTAATGCCGCCGAGCGCGCGAACCGGCCCGGACTCTAGCGAACAGACCTGAAAGGTGTACCAGGAGTCTGTCGTCAGCTCTGGCCGCTTCAGCGCGAAGATCTCAGCCACAACCCCAAACTCGAAAGTACAAAGACCGTCATAGGCAACAGCAACAACCCGATGGTGTAAAGCCCGAGGCATTGGCCGTATTTTAGCGCATGTTGGCATTTCTGCCTATCACGGAAACTGGCTACGTTGCCCCACACTAGACCTATGACAAGCCAATCAACCACGAAGTCGGCCGTCACGGAATTTCCGCCGGCTGATCCTTCACAAGCTAAAGCTCACTTTGACAGCCTGCTCGCCTACGAAACCGACTGCTGGGATGTCCATCATGCACTAGAAACGGGTGAGCCCGACTTCGTCCTTCTCGATGTCCGCAGTCCGGAGTGTTTCCGAAAGGGTCACGTTCCAGGAGCGGTTAATCTTCCTCACGGAAAGTTGGTTGAACGCAACCTCCAGCAGTATCCGCCGGAAACTCTGTTCGTAGTGTACTGCACAGGTACGCACTGCAATGGCGCTGACAAAGGGGCCCGACGCCTAGCGTCCTTGGGCAGGTACGTTAAGAAGATGATCGGCGGAATCGAAGGCTGGAAAGAGGATGGATTTTCTCTGACGTCAGAGTGACGTTGATCTCCTTCCGCATCCGTCCCGATCCTGATCGTTTGCGTGAGGTTATCCGCTTTGCTTGCCCCGATTCTTGCGCATCGAAACGGTGCCATTGTGATGCCGACCGCGAACAGAAATAGCCGCAAGCGGTTTGAACGTGACCGATCGGGTACGAAAACGCAACGGGAGCTCTTCACCCGATGTTTTGGGATGGACGGGGCGTCCGACGCTGGAAACGAGATGGGAGGGGCTGGCGGACTCACGGTCGGCGGGAGTCCGTCAGCCTTTGGTTTCGGTATCTGGCCGCCCCCGTATTTTTCTTTATTGCCGGTGTAACGGTACCCTGCTTTTCATCACTAACAGCCGAACGGTTTGCGCTGGTCGAATGCCAGCGACTCGAACTCGTGTCTCGCAAAGGATAAACTTGTCTTCCCCAGCTTACTCGCTCACTTGCAACGGCGCGCACCCAGCGCTACACTACCCGGAGCGTCGCCAGCGAGAAACCGTGGAGCGTTACACCTTCGATCAGGACTACGTGGAACGGCTCGCGGGGGGTGATGCCGAGATTGGGCGCCACTTCGCCGCGTATTTCGGTGAGTTGCTCTTGATCAAATTGCGCTCCCGCTTGCGAAGTCAACAAGCAGTCGCAGATCTCCGGCAGGAGACCTTTGTCCGCGTGTTTCGTGCTCTCCGAAAGAAAGATGCGATTCGCTATCCCGAACGTCTAGGAGGCTTTGTCAACTCGGTCTGTGAGAACGTGCTGCTTGAATTCTTTCGTTCCGGCAAGGCTACTGTCCAGATCCAGGAGGATGTTTCCGAACCGGTGGATCGGTCCAGCAGCGTTGAATCGGAGCTGATCACGGAAGAAAGCGCTCAATTGGTGCAGAAGATATTGTCAGAACTATCGGAGGGCGACCGCAAGATCATTCGTGGTGTTTTCCTGGAGGAACGGAATAAAGATCAACTGTGCGAGGAGTTAAAGATTGACCGCAACAACCTCCGAGTGCGTGTCCACCGCGCATTAGCGCGATTTCGTTCGTCTTATAAGGACAAGGAAGAGCTCGCGCGCGGAGCCGCGGGCGGATCTGGAGGGCCACTTCATGGATCACAAATTCGCTGAAACATCTGGGGTTGCAGATCGCTATTTGATGAACGAGCTCGCCGCCGAAGAGCGCGCCGAGTTTGAAGCCCACTATTTCGATTGTGCCGATTGCGCCGATCGTGTCAGCAAGGGGGCGACCTTCATTGACACCGCCAAAGAAGTCATGCGGACACAAAAAGTCCATGCAGCTGCTTCAGAGGGTCGCGCCGGCTGGAAGCGAAGCGGCTGGTTCGCGTGGTTGACGCCAGCAGCACTCGCCCCATCGCTCGCGGCGCTGGTGCTGGCGCTCGTGGTGGGATATCAGAACTTCGTTACCATTCCCGCTTTCGAAAGGCCGCAGCTTCTTTCGTCCAATGTCATTGCGTCCCTCACCAGGGAAGAAGCGCCAGTCATTACCATCGATAGGCGGCTTCCCCACTTTAATCTGAATGTTATGGTAGATTCTCCAGGCGTTTATTCGAACTACATCTGCCAATTCACGAACGAGAAAGGGGACCGGATTCTAGCACTGGAAACCGGCCCACGCGATGTCTCTTCTTTTACGCTTTCTTTCCTGCTGCGGCCGGCACAATTCCCCTCGGGAGGTTACGAACTCACTGTTCGTCCTCAGCCTGACACCGGGGCGTTTCGGCGCTATACTTTCATAGTCCGCAGCGGAGACCAAAAATGAAAACACAGGGAGTTGAGAAGCGCTTCTTTTTCCATGCAAACGCAGTCGCCCTGGCTGGGCACGTCCGCCGGCCGGACGACTTCTTCATCCCAGCCGTGGCCAGCGCTGGTCTTCCAGTGACAGGTGGAGTGGGAGAAGGCGTAGGCAAGCGCGCGAGTTTTGGCGACCTGCTCTCTTATCGAAGCGCCTCCTCAAAAGTTTCCGGCGATTTCGAGGATAGCAGCAAAGCGGCAGAGTTCACGCATGGTAACCACGGCAAGAATGGACTGTCGACGGTAACGTCGGCTGAAAGCCGCGTGAGTGGACTAAAGGTGACCAACGGCGCGCGAACGTTGGAGATCGATTCGCTCGAAGCAAAGATGGAGGCCTTTTCCGATCGCCGGGGGTCCACGGAATTTAGATCCTTGTCGGCGAAGTTTCAAGGCGTCCGCGTGGACGGTACCGGACTTAAGATCTCGACTCACTGCGAGGTTTTCACCGAATACACTACACGACAGAAACTGCTCCAGGCATTCGCCAAGAATCGGAAGTTTCGAGACTCCTACGCTTCGTTTTTCTTCACTCAAGAACCACTGAACCCTCCCGAGCAGAGCCTCTCTCAAACCCAGCCGATCGTTTATGGCACAATTGTCTCGAATCTGGTATGGGAAGGATCGACTCCCAAGAGTGCGCTCATCGCAGGCAACAGCGTCAAGATCCAAGATTTGGGCTCCATCTATTTCGGTGAGATTTTGATAGAAGAAAGCTCCCGGCGCCTCACGCTGGTACGCTTGCAACTAGGATCTCCCAGCGGCGGCGATGTCTCACTGGTTGATATACAAACGAACGGATCGACTTGGCCCCCACGCTCCTAACACTTTCCTTGTTCTACTTCTCGCCTTCGTTCTGAGTTCTTCCTGTTCGCCGGTTCGAGACTTGAAGGTCAAGACCGGCGATCCCGAGGCTTCCTTCGCTAGCATTCGATTCGAAAGCCAACGTGGCAATTTCTCCAGGGCGCGAGCCGAGGCGCAGCGTTGTTATGATGCATGGCAATCGCGCCCGGAAACGAAGTGGCATTGGAAATTCAAGCTGCTTGATGCCGAGATGTTATTGCTGAACGGCGAGACGCGGCAGGCCAGCGCCTTGCTGCGTGAGGTGCCCCCGGCGGAGTATGCCGAGTTAGAGCCTCGCTTTGTAATGTTACAGGGCTATGTGGCTTTTCGGGAAGGACGAGATGCGGACGCTCTGGCCCTGTTGACACGTTCCGCCAAGGCCGCGCACCTCCGCTCGGACTACGAGTTGGAAGCCGATTGCCAATTGTTGATCGCCGCCTATGCTCCTCCTGAACACGCGGCAGAAGCAGAGAGAGTCATCGGCGGAATTCTCGAACTGGGCAAGGCGCACAACCTCCGGTACCAGATGGCGGCAGCTCTTCTCAATCTTGGAGTGTTGCGGATTCACCAATCGAAATTTGCAGTGGCTATCTCTGACTTTGAGCAGTCCGGGCAAGCCGCAAAACAATCGGGCGCCACGCTTCTTTATTCCATGAGTGTGGGAAATCTTGCCTCGTGTTACTACAACCTCGGTGATTTCGACAAAGCGATGGAACTGCGGAAGCAGGCCATCGCGATTCAAGAACCGGCGGGCCTCACAACGCCGCTGCGAGACAGCTATCTCGAACTCGGATCGAGTCAATTACTGCAGGGCCAGACGCGGGAGGCGATCGAGAGCATGCGCCGGGCGCTGGCCCTAGCCAGCGAGGAGGACACTCCTGGTACCTATTCGTTGATTGCTAGCAATCTCGCCTCTGCATTGGAGACGATAGGGGCGCTAGATGAGGCGGAACTGTACACCGAGCGCGCGATCGCGGCAAACAAGGGACGGGATCCAGATGCGAGAATCGCCCTGCTCCTCGACCAGGCGGCGATTGCGGAGCATCGAGGACAACACGAAACCGCACTCCGAACTTATCAGACAGCCCTCGCGGCCAGCAAAGGAAATCCTTCCGTGGAGTGGTCTGCCAACGCAGCAATTGCGTCCATCTATGCTGGACGGAACGATAGCGAGAGCAGCATCCTTGCCCGTAGGTACTTTGAGTCCGCGCTGCGCACCATTGAAGCCAGCCGCGCTGAACAGCTGCAGAGCAAATATAAGATCACGTTCTTGTCCCGCTTGATCCATTTCTATCAAGAATATGTCGAGTTTCTCCTGCGCCAAGGTGATAGCGCGGAAGCTTTGCTGGTGGCCGATTCCAGCCGGGCCAGCGTCCTGACCAACGACATTATTGGTCTCAATGCGCGGCAGAATCGCGGCCTCATATCTCGTATTCAGAACGTAGCGCGTCGCACCAAAGCGACGTTTCTGTTTTACTTTCTTGCGCCCACGCATTCCTGCCTGTGGGTGATCACCCAGCACGAGCTGAGAACGGTGCCCTTGCCGAGCGAGGAAGAAATTGGAGATTTGATTCGGTCGTACCGGCATCTCATAGAGGAAGAGAAAACGGATACGCTTGGGTCCAAGAGCTCTCTTCCGGTGCGGCTCTTTCAATCGCTTGTGGCGCCGGCACTGCCTTGGGTTACGCCAAATGGCGCGGTGGTGATCGTTCCGGACGGCGCGCTGCACGGTCTGAATTTTGAAACGCTGGTAGTAGCCAGCCCCACGCCCCACTACTGGATTCAGGACGTGACGATCTCGATTGCGCCGTCACTCAATATTCTGACCCTTAAACCGGGACACAAGAAAACAGGCGATCCTTCGCTCCTGATCATCGGCGACCCGCAACCGGCCAGTGTGGAATTCTCGCGGCTGCCGAATGCGCGTGCTGAAATAGACCAGGTCCGCGGCCATTTCAGAGGGACTCAAACTCGCGTGCTGCGAGGGCCCGACGCGGTGCCGGCCGCTTACCGCGCATCTCAGCCCCAGCGCTTTTCCACGGTCCATATTGCGGCGCATGCGGAAGCGAACCGGCGAAGCCCGCTGGATTCAGCGATTATCCTCTCGCCCCAAGCCGACGGCTATCGGCTCTATGCTCGCGAGATTATGGAAGTGCCAATAGCAGCCGATCTGGTTACTCTGTCCGCTTGCCGTAGTGCGGGTGCAAGTACGCTGTCTGGCGAAGGGCCGGTCGGGTTCGCGTGGGCCTTCTTCCAGGCGGGAGCTGACAATGTAGTAGCCAGTCTGTGGGATGTGAATGACCGTTCCACCGCCGATATGATGAGTGATTTCTATTCGGAGATTGGCGCCGGCCACTCGTACCCGGCGGCACTGCGGCAGGCAAAACTTAAGATGCTCCAGACCAATTATCGAAGGCCTTACTACTGGGCGCCGTTTCAACTCTATAGCCGCCGGTTGCAGTCAACTCAGTGAGTGAGGATGCACGTCGTATAGTTTTCTCCTTGTCGTGCTGCCTTGTTGCCCTGCATTCGCCGAGCGCACATTGATCTTGTCGCGGAGGAAGGTGTAACGTTCACCCCACAACTCGCACTATTCCTGTGTGAACCGACGCTCCAGCAATGCGGGAAGCCAGTCGGCGAGTTCATGGCTCAGTTGGCGCAAATCGTTGCGCCTGGAAATTTCCTGCCACAGCAGGATTCAACCATAGATGTACTAAATTTGAAAAATTTTAAGGAGATCTTTGCATGAGTACCCAGAATAACGAGAAAACGCCCGACCAGATGCCGCTTACAAAGATGCAGGTCGAACGGCTATCGAGCCTGACCGGCGTCGCAGCAACGAAACTCAACGGGCTTTCAGTATCCGAAATTGGCCAGCAGTTTCGCTGGCAAATCGACCCCAACCTGCTGTTGTTCCGCCGCATCTGCGGCAAGGTAGTGAAGAAAGATCCGAACACTGGCATCGAGTACGGTGTTCCCTTCGCCACGGTCTACGCCGAGGACACGATATGCAACATTCTCGGGCTTTTCCCCATCGACGTTCCATGGTCGTGGTTCTTTCCGTTTCTCTGCCACACCGAAGTGATCGGCCAAACCACGACCGACGCTTGCGGCAACTTCTGCGTTTGGGTTCCACGATTTGAAATCGAATGGATCCTGCGATGGCGCATCGAACGCATCTGCTACCTCGAAAGCTTCCAAAAGCCGACGGTTGGCAGCGTCTTGAAGTATTTACAGGGCCAGCCCGTAGGACCCGGCCCAGATCCCGGCCCGGAAGCCACAGTTACTTTGAAACCTGGAACGGCGCTGTACGAGAAGGCCAAGGCGGTGCTGGGCGCAGAGGTTGTCAGCCAGCTTGCCCAGCTTGGTAGCACTAAGACCTTCGGAGCGCAAACTACCGGGCAGCAGGCATTGCTGTCGCGCCAGGCGTTTTCCACGTCAGTGGCTCCGGCCCTTCCGCGGGAATTCCAGAAGCGCGTCGCCGGCGATGCGTCCGAGCACCGGACTGCCGTGCAGAGCACGCTGGCGAACAAACTTGGCCTGAACGCAAGTGTGCTAAAGGATGTGGATCTCACCCGCTTCTACGGGCCGTTCATCCGTTGCTTCGATATCATCGTCACTGAATGGGTGCCGATTTTCGAAGTTCCGGACATCACGTTCCGAGTAACGCAAAACATCAACGGCGTAGAGCAGACTATATACAGCACCGGTCTGTTCGACGTGTCGTGGGATGCGAATGGCGATTCCAACGTCACGCTGGTCGCTTCTCCAATCGCGGTTTCGAGCACGGTGTGCAACACGCCCACCGTTCCGTGCGGCAACGTTCCGTCGCTCGAGTACGTCGGCCTGATGCCGCTCGTGAATCCGCCGCTCCCTGCCGCGCCTTACATCGACGCAACTGCGGGATTTGCCACACGGCCGAACGCACCGCATCCAGGCGGAACAATCGGCGAAGCCGGTGTGCCGCCGGCGACAGCGCCGTACACAGACACGTTGCAAATCTACGGGTGCGTCAACGTGGACAAAGCGGCCTTCTACCGCTTGGAGTACACTTACACCCCGCCCGGTGGTTCGCCCACGGCGCTCGCCCCGTTCGTGTTGACGTGGCCGCTCTATCTGGAAGTTGGCGGCGTTCTGAAGACCATGGTGCAGTCGCCCGATCCGCAAGGGTGGTACTCGGTTACCCCGATCAACGACGGCTGGTTCCCCAATCCCATGGTTTTGGAATGGAACACGGCAGACGGAACATGGGCGGACGGCCTCTACACGGTGCAGCTCGAGGTTGCCAATTCCAGCAAGACCCTGCTGGCCACGTCCACCCCGGTCGGGTTCATGATCGACAACTCAGCTCCAATCGTCGTATTCAGCGCGGAGTGGAGTTTCGCGTCCGACCTGAGCGGAGCGCAATCTTTGCCGACAACAGATTGCGTCGTCATCGACCGCGGAGCGACGCCCGTGGACGTCTACGTCCAGCTCACTTTCTCGGTGAACGCAAGTCACCTGCGCGAAACGTCAGTTAGCTCGGGGGGCTGCAGCGGTGGCGCGCTTCCGCTCTCGCCGTTGTCCGTAACGCAGCACTGGTATGAGAACGCGGCCGACAATTCGTTCTCGGGCGTGGCGCTGTACAGGATTCCGGCCAGCTATCCGGCTGGCGTGTACAGCTTCGGTCTCTATGCCGATACCCGTGCGTTCAACCCATCGGGTGGCGACGGTGGCCAGTTGCTGGATTGGAATTACAACCCAGGCACTGGAGTCTACAACTATGTGGACCCGCAGTTCTCTGTCGCGGTCGTGAACGTCTAACCACTCTAACCCGGAGCGGTCCATTGCGCAGGCGAGGGACCGCTCCTCTGTTTCATAGTTTCGAGGAGTCTTTTAGATGCCCACCGAGAGCTGGTACCATCTCACGTTGGCGGTGTTCGCAATCTGGCGCGTTGCGCATTTGCTCGCGAAAGAGGACGGGCCATGGGATGTGATCGTTACTGTCCGGCTGCGGCTCGGCAACGGTTTCCTGGGCAGACTGATGGACTGCTTTTATTGCCTAAGTTTGTGGATTGCGGCTCCGGCGGCATACCTGTTGATGAACGGGTGGCACGAATGGCCTCTGTTGTGGCTTGGACTTTCAGGGGCAGCCTGTTTGCTGGAGCAAATGACCGATCGTTCCGGAGCTGTTCAGACGGTTCCGCAGGGAGAAAAATGACATGAGCTGTTGCGGCAAGAAGCGCGAAGAACTACTCCAGCGGCGGACGATGTTCGTGACGCCGAATCCTGTGCGGATGGAGGCTGCGGGCCCGCGCACATCGATCGTCTTTACAGGAAAGGGCGAGTATCTAGTGTCCGGCTCACACTCGCGCGTGGTGTACCAATTTTCGTCAGCGGAGCCAGTGCAGGAGGTCGACGCGAAAGACGCCCTTGACCTGATCCGCAGCGGGCTGTTTCAGGCCAAGAAGTAACGTGCGTGGAAGTCTTTTTTAAGAGCGCAGGCCGTTTCACAAAGCTATCATGCGATTTCCACGCTGGGTCCAGTACTCCTGTTCTCCGCCGTTGCAGAACTTCGCGGAGCTTAAGCAACTCCACGAATCGCGCGCTGCGGCTCGACCGGAAGCGTTCTTAGCCTAATCGTTGAAGAATTGGCTTGCTGCCTCCCGGCCATAACGATCAATGGTGACAACCAGCGCTCGGGTCCGGAGAAAAACGCTAACCAGGACGCTCGGGCCGGGCACTCCAAGACGATTGGCCAGCGCGTGATAAATCTATACATCGTAGTTGGCCTCCCACTACGCCGCGAGTCATCGCCGGGGGCTGAGTTCGAATCCGTTATGGGGCATTAAGGCACGTTGAGAGAAAAAGTTGGAAAACCGTGTTTTTGGGGAGCCACCGTCGAAGCTGGGCGCCCGTGAACCAATTTCCAACTCTGGTTTGACGATGGCTCCTATCCGTTCCGAAACGTCAAACAAAGAGATCGATCGGCACGTGAAAGAACTCCGCCAGCCGCTTTGCCTGCGCCTTACTGATGGACCGCCGGCCACTCAGTACTTCCGTCGCAGCCCCCTTGTTGCCAAGGATGGGCCAAATATCCTTGTGCTTCAAACCGCGGTCTTCCATCAACGCTCGCAACGATTCGTTGGGTGAGACCCGGGGTAGTGGATGATACTTCTCTTCATAATCTTCGATGAGCAAAGTCACCACTTCAGCGAGAGCTTCCTCTTCGGGCGAAAGATCCTCGCGCTCGTCCAACTGCAGAAGCATCTCCGTGACCCGCGCGTGTTCAGCTTCGGATTGAATGGGACGAGGCAGGGTTTTCGCCAACAGTTTGGCGTACACCGAATCCCTGATCTCGATTGTCGTACTCATCGTTTCCAGTCTCCTTTGCTGTACTCGACATGGGTAAGGATATGCAGAATGAACACGCGTTTGGTCTTGTAATTGACCCTGGCAATCAGCCTGTAATCATTGCCATGGATATTGAAAACGGTCCTTCGACCGACGATGTCCGCATGCGCGAAGTCACCCCTCACATCGGCCAGCGAGGCCCAATCCGCCCTCTTAGTGATCCGATACCAATTCAATAGCGGCACCAGTGCATCCTGATGCCTTTCGGCAAACTTCAGGATCGCCGGTTTGCTGATCACCCGCACGATACGAGTTTACAAAACGTAAACCTATGCCGTCAAGGATCGCGAGGCTCATTCGCCTTGGAGAGGTTGTTGGAAACAACGTTTTCCGGGGAGCCAAGTTTTCGAATTACGACGCGATGCAGGTGTTTTGTTGACAGGATCGATCCGCCACGCTGGTCTCCGTTATCTCCAACATTCGCGGGTTCTTGGACACTGGCGTATCTCTCCGGTCTCGCGACAGAAACCTGGCCGTAGCCAAGTTAATGCTTCCCGTTGAGCGCTCTCAGCGCGTTTTTATCCGCTTTCTCTCGTTGACAGGGCGCGCTTGTTGACAGACGGGTTAATCTTGGGCCCCAAAACCCACTTGCAGAAATATCGAAGAACTCACAGGCTAGCTCGACGAGACGATCGCGTGGTCTCGTCGAAGGCGAGTCCATCACACCGGCCCGAATCCGCCGCCACGAGCGCGTTCAGTGCATCTGGATAGCGGATTTGCGAGCCACTGAGGTTTTCATGTCATATATCCAGCGGCATTCAAGCCACTAATAGACGAGACACAAAAAAGGAGGCCATTTTGATCTCTCGATTCCTCTTGCCACTCCTCGCGGGAGCGGTCCTGTTCGCCCAGGGGCCCTGCGCCAAAGCACAACCGCTGGACTTGAAAGTTTTTCTGAACCTCTCGGACGCGCAGATTCAAGGATTGGTTCAGCTCCAACTGCAAAAAGGGCAGACGCTACAGCCAGTGGTGCAACAAGTGGCCCAAGCCCAGCAGCAGCTCCAACAAATCCTCGCTTCGCCGAATCCAGACCCCGCCACTGTCGGACAGCTCGTGATTGCCATAACTTCTCTCGGGCAGCAGGGTCAGCAGATCGCTGGCAGCTTCCAGCAACAGGCGTCCAATCTTCTGCAGCCCGATCAGCAAACGAAGTTGCCGCCTCTCCAATTGGCTCTGGAATTGCATGCCGCCGCCCTACAGGCAGTGTTTCTGGGACTTCTGAATGCGCCATGATGAAAGCGGACCTGCATGTCAAGCATAGCCGCCCAGCCGATCGCCGCTGCACGCAACGTGACTGAACGGCCCCATGCGGCTGCCTTGGCTCTCGACGACGCTGGGCTACGCAACGCTCTTGAAGCGCACCATGTTGAAAGCTACGGCTGGGCGTTGAGCTGCTGCCGGCGGCAAAGTGAGCAAGCCGAGAACGTACTGCAGCTCGCCTACCTGAAAGTTCTAAGCGGCAAAGCTGTTTTCGATGGAAAATCCAGTTTCAAGACGTGGCTGTTTGCAGTGATCCGTAAGACCGCCGCCCACGAACGCAGAATGGAACTATTGCGAAGGCTACGCATGAGTCAGATTCCAAAGGCACTCGACGGGCAACCTCCAGAGGAGCCGTCCGGCATCGAGGTACGAATGAAGGATGCGCTGGGAAAGCTTCCTCGACGGCAACGGGAGGTGCTGCAGCTCGTCTTCTACCACGATCTTTCGATCGTCGATGCTGCCAAAGTCATGGGTGTTGGAATCGGGTCCGCGCGAACACACTATGAACGCGCGAAGAAACAAATGCGGCGGAGGCTTACATGAGCTCCGAGGTGGACAGTCGTTTGAGGGCGCATTTCGCGAATCTCCGCGAAGAGGATCGAATTGCCACTCCGCCATTTGGCCCGATCGCGGCTGCGGCCGCTGCCTCTTCCCGCCGCGGCTCCTTCCTCGGGATTGCTCTTGCTGTAGTATCCTTGCTTGGCATCGCCGTGATATTTGCCTTGCGAACCCACCGCTCAACGGATGCGGTCCCGCGCCAGCTCGCAGCTTGGTCGTCACCGACCGCGTTTCTTCTGGAAACTCCCGGCAAACAGCTTCTGAATCAGACACCAAGGCTCGGAGAACCGCTAATCCATGCTCAAGCGGCCGGCCAGGATGGAGCCAAATGAAAACGACGATTCTTACACTGCTTTTTTTTGGTTTCCTCGCCGCCCAGCAACCTCCCGAAGATCCCTTGCGAGACATCCTGTTCCCACCCGAGGCCGTCATGCAGCACCAGCAAGCAGTCGGACTGAGCGACGAGCAGAAGAATAGTCTCAAAGCTGAGGTTCGCCAGGCCCAGCTTAAATTCACAGAGCTTCAATGGACTCTGCAGGACGAGATGGAACGCCTGGTCGCTCTGCTCAAACAGTCCAAGGTCGACGAGAAGCAAGCCGCTGTGCAGTTAGAGAAGGTTCTGGGAGCAGAGCGCGAAATCAAGCGCGCCCAGCTCATGCTTCTCATCCGCATCAAGAACAACCTCACTCCGGCGCAGCAGACTCAGCTTCGTGAGTTGGTTGAAAAGTCGAAGGTAAGATAAGTGGGCCCGCGCTCCCGGCTTTCTGTGACCACCGTTTCGGGCAATGTTCACTGTCGACGCCGCAAAAAGAGGGCCGCAGCATGGCCACTGAATCGGCCGGGCGCCTTCTGTTAGGTTTCTTTAGAATCACCAGTGGCGCTGTAGACTTCAAATATGAACCTGATGAAAATGTTGGCCGAGCTGCGCCACGAACGCGAACAGATCGAAGAGGAGATTATTACGCTTCAGCGATTAGCGCGCGCGAGGGGAAAACGAAGGGGTCGGCCACCAGCCTGGACGG
>Ga0208691_1000147_pt1 | contig 23003 bp, 18 predicted proteins | sample June2015DPH_20_1_FD_184719 | JGI IMG/M metagenome (GOLD analysis project Ga0208691, IMG submission 184719) | Peatland microbial communities from SPRUCE experiment site at the Marcell Experimental Forest, Minnesota, USA - June2015DPH_20_10... | ecosystem: Environmental > Terrestrial > Soil >... | reverse complement strand
GGCTGAACCGTCGTGGTTGGAACGGCCGAGACGGCAGTTGGAACACAAGCGGAGTCAGCCACGCAGAAATGGTAGCACGCGGCACGAACAAAGACCCAGACGCACGAAAGCCCCGGTAGTCATCCGGAGCTTTTGGGGAACGAGTATGAAATAAACTGGCACGCATTTCCAAATCGGGATGGGCTCGGCGCCCAAGTCCGCAAATCCAGGGACAGAAATCCGAAGACAGACGTGACTCGCCCAGACTGCTCGGCAACCAAAACTAGGGGAACGTACCATCCGTCCTCGATCCCCGAAGAATCCTGCTCTCTTATCAGAGCAAGCAGAATCTCGCCTAAACGTGATGAATGTGAAAGTTTATGGCAGCCGGACCTGTAAGCCGAATTCTGTCCGCCGGATTGCTCCGGTTGGACGGCCATTCCTCTGGGCCGCGCATTGCTGCGCGGCTCTAGCGACCTACCCGAAGGTTTGACGCACCGAGCCGGCACGTGCCCGAAATCTGACTCGCGAGAACCAGGTTTCGAACTTCCTCCCTATTTGGTCTTGCTCCGTGTGGGGTTTGCCATGCCCGCGGCATCGCTGTCGCGGCGGTGCGCTCTTACCGCACCTTTTCACCCTTACCCTCGTCCGAAGACGTGGGCGGTATATTTTCTGTGGCACTTTCCGTCGAGTGAACTTGAATTCACCCTCCCGGACGTTATCCGGCACACTGCTCTGCGGAGTTCGGACTTTCCTCTCCCCGCATCCTCGCCGTTTCCAGTGAAGACGCGGAAAGCGACCGCCCGGTCCGACTGCCAACGTCTCATTATATGCGATGGGGAAAAAGGTCTTGGGTGCCAGGTCTTGGGTCTGGTGGTCTTGGGTCTAGGAATCTTGGGTGCTAGGCCGACGCACTCGACGAGGGTTGAGTCTCCTGGCACCCATACTGGTAGACTTTAGGGCGATGAACTATAGCTCTCGCGGATTCGTATCACTCTGTGCGGGCGTTAAGACCTAGGACCGAAAGCTAACACCCGAGACCCGACCCATGCACGTCGCCGAAGCCATTCGAATCGCGCTGCAGTCGTTGTGGGTGAACAAGCTGCGCTCCGTGCTCACGCTGCTTGGGGTGGTGATTGGCGTCGCGGCTGTCATCGCCGTGGTTACATTCGTCTCCGGCATCAACGATTATGTCGCGCAGAAGGTCTTCAATCTGGGCGCGGACGTTTTCATCATCTTCAAAGTTTCTCCCGCGGTGACCAACGTCGATCGCTTCCTGGAAGGCGAGAAGCGCAAGAACCTGACGTTTGAGGATTATCAAGCTGTCGCGGCGGCTTGCCGGCATTGCGAAGTCACTGCAGCCTCGACGCGCAACGAAACCGGCACGGTGAAATATGGAGGACAGTCCATCAGCGACACAACCGTCCGCGGGATGACGCCAGGGATGGCCACGATTCTCGATACCGACTTGAGCGCGGGCCGCATGTTGAACGACACCGATGTCGACAATCACTCGCCCGTCGTGGTGATCGGCAACGACATCGTGGAACACCTGATGCAGGGCGTCGACCCTTTGGGAAAAGAGATTCGCGTGGATGGGTGGACTTATCAGGTGATTGGCGTGGCCAAGAAAAAGGGATCGACGCTGGGACAGAGCGCCGACAATTTCGTAATGATGCCGATCACTTCGTGCATGAAGCAATATGGCTCGCACCAGGATACGCTGAGGATTTCCGGCAAAGCCGCCAGCGGAGGCGTGCCGCTGAATGAGGCGATTGACGAAGCGCGCGCCGCGTTGCGTGCCCGCCGCCACGACCAACCCGGCGGCGACGACAGCTTCGACATTGAAACCAATGCCAGCCTGCTCGGCATTTGGAGTGACTTCAGTTCGACGTTTTTTATTGCGACGATTGGGATCGCCTGTATTTCGTTGGTGGTTGGCGGCATCGTCATCATGAATATTATGCTGGTTGCGGTTACGGAGCGCACGCGAGAGATCGGTATTCGCAAAGCGCTTGGAGCAAGACGCGCCGATGTTCTGCTGCAATTTCTGATTGAGTCGGTCACTCTCGCCGTCACGGGAGGAGCGATCGGCGTCCTTTCTGGAGTGGCTGTTGCAGAAACCGTGACCTTGCTGATTGGGATGCCGTCTTCCATCAAGCTTTGGGCCGTCGCAGCGGGACTGCTTGTGTCCGCCAGCGTGGGTATTTTCTTTGGCGTCTATCCGGCGCGCAAGGCGGCGAGGCTGGATCCGATTGTGGCACTGAGGTTTGAAACGTAAGAAGGAATTGAGTAATTGGGAAATTTGGTAATTTTGTAATTTAAAGGCCAAAGCACCGGCGAACTTCAAATTACCCAATTACCAAATTTCCCAATTACTAAATCTTTCAAATGATTCACAAAGAAGAATTCGCCGAGATCGTGCAGATGGCAACGGACACGATCCGCACCAACAAGATGCGGTCCGGGCTGACTGTGCTCGGAATCGTTATCGGCGTCGCCATGGTCATCGGCGTCTCTTCGATCGGGCGCGGCCTTGACGATAATGTCCGCGACGTCGTGACCAGCATCGGCTCGGACATCATCTTTGCTTATCATCTTGAGCCTTTTACGTTCGGCCGGCCGACCGAGGAAATGCGAACACGCAAGAAGCTGACTTTCGAAGATGCCGAGGCGATTAAGCAACTGCCCCATGTCAAGTTCGTTTCCGCGGGCATTCGTTTCTTTCGCCCTGAGCTCGGAGTCGGCACGTTCGCTGTGAAATATCAGGATCGCAAGGTGAAGAATACGATCCTTGAAGGCGACACCGCTTCGGTGAAAGACGTTTACGATCTTCCCATGGCCTTGGGAAGATGGTTTACCGAAAGCGACGACGAACGCCGGGCGACCGTCATCGTTCTTGGCCACGACACGGCGGAAGAACTGTTCCCGCTGGAGAGCCCGCTTGGAAAAGAGATTAACATCGATGGTCGGTTGTTTGAGGTGGTCGGCACGATCGCGAAGCTGAAATCGGTTTTCGGCGGAGGCAAGGATCCCAACGATAACCGTATCTTTTTCCCGCTCAGCACTTTCAAGACTCTGCATCCAGAACTGAAAGACCACTGGATCAGCGCCAAGGCCACTTCACACGAAGACATGCCGAAGGCAATGGATGAGATTCGCGAACTGCTGCGGCGGCGGCGAAAAGTTCCTCCCGATAAGCCGGACAATTTCGCTCTTCTCACAACCGATTCGATCTCGGACGTATGGAACCAGCTTACAGGCATGTTGTTTATCGGCATGTTCGCGATTTCGAGCGTGGGCTTGATTGTCGGAGGAGTAGGAGTGATGAATATCATGCTGGTCAGCGTGACCGAGAGAACGCGGGAAATCGGCGTGCGCAAAGCGATTGGGGCGCGCAAGCGCGATATCCTTCTGCAGTTCACGCTGGAAGCGATGATTCTGACTGCCGTTGGCGGGGTGATCGGCATTCTGCTGGGCGCGGCCATTGTCGGGATCATCCCCGAGTTGTGGCCGTCGCTGCCTGCGCGCATGTCAATGTTCTGGGCGGCTTTTGGTTTTGCTTCCGCGGCCGGAACCGGTCTTGTTTTTGGCATCTATCCCGCGTGGAAGGCCGCCAATCTGGATCCGATTGAGGCGCTGCGCTACGAATAACCTGCCGCGCCCTCACGCATGATGCACACCATCCCGACTGCGGTTCAGATCGTCGCTGTCATCGGTATTGTTTCCAGTTCGCTCTACTATCTTCTCTGCATCTGGAGTGCGGTGGGGTTTGTGCGAGAGGCGCGTCGGCCTCCTGGCGATGCTGTTTCCTTACCGCCGCCCGTCTCAATTCTTAAGCCGCTCAAAGGAACTGACCCTGAGATGTACGAGAGTTTTCGCAGCCATTGCCTGCAAGACTATCCGGAATACGAAATTATCTTTGGCGTCGGCGATCCCAACGATCCGGCGATCGAAAATGTGCGGGAGTTGCAAACAGAATACCCCCTGCGCAGGATTCAACTCGTCGTCTGCCCGAAGAGTTTGGGTGCGAATGTGAAGGTCAGTAATCTGGTACAGATGCTGCCCGAGGCGCGTTATGACTGCCTGATTGTCAATGATAGCGATATCCGCGTCGCGCCCGATTATTTGCGACGAATAGCGGCGCCATTGGCCGATTCGCGAGTGGGAATGGTCACGTGCCTCTACCGCGGAGTCCCCGCCCCGACGCTTGGTTCTCGCCTCGAACAATTAGGCATCAGCATGGATTTTTGCCCTGGAGTATTGGCTGCGCGGATGCTTGAGGGCGGTATCCGCTTCGGATTCGGTTCCACACTCGCATTTCGCCGCGCGGAGTTGGAGAAGATTGGAAGCTTCAACGCGATTCTGGATTATCTCGCCGACGATTACGAATTGGGCAAGCGCATTTCGAACCTGGGACTCACGGTAAAGCTCTCGGATGTTGTCGTCGAAACCTACTTGCCAGCGTACCGGATGCGCGATTTCTTCGCGCATCAACTGCGTTGGGCGCGCGGAGTTCGCGATGCCCGCACGGGTGGCTACCTTGGACTCGCCTTTACTTTCGGAATTCCGTGGGCGGTATTGGCGGTTGTGGCAAGCGCAGGAGCAATCTGGTCCTGGGGAGCGCTGGCTCTGACTGCCGTCCTTCGACTTATTGTGGCACTCAGTGTGGGTTGGAGTATCTTGCGCGACCGTCAGGTTCTCAGGTTCGCCTGGCTGATTCCGCTCCGCGACTTGCTCGGCGTCGTCATCTGGATTGCAGGTCTCGTCGGGCACACGGTGATTTGGCGCGGGGACCGCTTTCGTCTGAAAAACGGCAAGCTCTCGCGAATGGTACCCTGACGGCGAAGCAATCGTTACGCGTGCGCGGAAACAACGTGTCGATCTGCGCCGTGGTCCAGAACCGCGCGCACCTTTCCCGCGAGTTGGTTCAGCGTGAAAGGCTTCTGCAGGAAGTTGTTTTCAACGTTTACCACCTTGTGATCCAACACGGTTTGGCCGGCATATCCAGAAACAAATAAGACTCCCGTCCCCGGCCGAACCGTCGCCAACTCTTTGGCGAGTTCGCCTCCGCTGAGGTTGGGCATGACGACATCGGTCACCGCCAGATGGATCGGGAAGTTGTAAGCGCTGGCGATCGAGAGCGCGTCACGACCGTCCCTGGCTTCGAGCACTTTATAACCGCGAAGACTTAGAAACTCAGCCGTGGCATGGCGGAGCGATTCTTCATCCTCAACCAAGAGCACGGTTTCATTACCGCTGACCACTCCGTCGGAGGCGGGCTCAGTATATTCGGTTACTGTGGCCGCCCGCTCTTGCACGCAGGGCAGATAGACTTTGAAAACTGTGCCCATATCTTCTTCGCTGTATGCCCAAACGAATCCATGATTCTGTTTGACAATTCCGTAAACCGTTGCCAGACCAAGTCCAGTGCCTTTCCCCGAGGGTTTCGTTGTGTAGAAAGGTTCGAAGATGTGCGGCAAATGTTCGGGCGGAATGCCGGTGCCTGTATCGGTCACGGTTAAAACCACATAGCGGCCCGGAGGAATGACCGCCTTCTTGGATGCGGCGTAGGCCTCGTCCAGAAGCACATTCGAGGTTTCGATTGTGCACCGCCCCCCCTGAGGCATGGCATCCCGCGCGTTCGCAGCCAAATTCATGAGAATCTGTTCAATCTGCATGGGATCGAAACGAATCCTGCCCAATCCCTCGCCCGCAATGAACTTCAACTCGATGTCTTCTCCGATCAGGCGGTGCAGCGTCTTCACGATCGCAGATACAGCGGGATTCAGTTCGGCAACCCGCAATGCTTGTGGTTGATTACGGCTGAATGCGAGCAGTTGCCTTGTCAGCTCCGCCGCGCGGCGGGCGGCAGAGAGGATCTCCTGCAGCCGGCTCTGGGTGGCGCTTCCCGGAACCACGGCATCTAGTGCCAGCTCGGAATAACTTGTGATGATGGTAAGCAGATTGTTGAAATCGTGCGCTATGCCCCCGGCCAGGCGGCCCACCGCGTCCATTTTTTGCGCCTGCAACAGCTGGGCTTCGAGATCGAGCCTCTTGGTAAGATCGCGCCCGTTGGAAACAAAATGCGTAATGGTTCCACTGGCGTCTCGGATAGGACTAATGTTCTCGTCTATGTAGTAGAGTTCCCCATTTTTCTTACGGTTGACGAGAATACTGTGGTAAATATTGCCGACGCTGATCGTCTCCCACAATTCGCGGTACATAGCGGGAGGCTGCTGGCCGGAAGTCAGAATGGCAGGCGTTTGTCCGACGGCTTCCTGTAACGAATAGCCGGATAATTTTTCAAATGCCGGGTTTACATATTCGATGACACCCTCGCTATTGGTAATCATGATGGTGTCGCCGGATTGTTCGACGGCGCAAGAGAGCTTGCGCAGCGAGTGTTGCGCTGATTGTTTCTGCTGCTCAGCCGACTGCAAGCTAACCATACAGCGGATGGTGCGCAGCAGGTTGGCGCCATTCAGTTGTGATTTGTCGAGCCAATCCCAGGCCCCAGCGCCAATGATCTCAGCAATTGCTTTTTCGTCCGCGTTCTCAGTCAACACGACGAACGGCACGATGCGCCCCTTCCGCAGGGAATCCGCAAGCAGTTTCGTGGCCGCGGCATCTCCGGTTTCATGCTCAAACAGAACCAGGCCATAGGATCGCTGCCGCAACATCGTTTTGGCTTGTTCGAGCGAGCTGGCATGGTCGAGTTCCGCAGGAAGCGTTCGCCGGTTACGCTCGAGAATTTCGCGAATGAGAAAGAAGTCTTCGTCCTGGTTTCCCACCAGCAGTACTGACAAAACTGGGGGCAAAACTTCGAGTTTGGGGGCGGCCGACACTGGGGATGAAGTGATACTCTTTTCTCATCGGACGGCCTGGTTCTCTCCGTTGTCTTCCAAAGCGCTAATCCCGCATATGGCGTCACCGCCAATCCCGAATTGGAGCTGGAACCATATTGGGCGCTTAGGTCACCCAAAGGGCACCCCATGATCGGTTAACCAACTCTAATTTCAAGCGTCTAATGGCAAAGGACAGTGTAAAGAATCGGGGAACCTTGTCCCGGTTCGTTGCGTACCTCGAATGATGCCTGGGGCGGGCGAAAAGGGGCAGGGCGAATATGTGCGCCAAGTTGCGTGCACAGGAACTGTAGGGATTATGGAGACTCAGGTGGTGGAAGCAAGGGTGATCGCAGGCAGCGGGAACGGCCATGTCGAAGAGGTCGTGCGGCAAGCTCACGAAGAGTTGCGCCAGCTTTTGCACCAGCGTGCCGAGGTCATGCGCCGGATCGGCACCATTAAGCAAACCATCGCCGGCCTGGCCAACCTCTTTGGCGAGAGCGTGTTAAACGATGAACTGCTCGAATTGGTGGATCGCAAGAGCAACGGCAGGCAACCTGGGTTTACGAAGGCGTGCCGCATGGTTCTGATGGACGCGAATTGTGCGTTGAGCGCGCGCGAGGTCTGCGAGCGGATTCAGCAAAGAATGCCGCCCATGCTGGAACGGCACAAGGACCCAATGGCTTCAGTGACCACAGTGCTCAACCGCCTGGTGGCCTATGGAGAGGCCAGAGCGGTTTCTCTCGACAACGGCCGCCGCGCATGGGTTTGGGTGGCGGATGCAGAGGTTGAGTTAGCTTCAAGCTCTGCGCAGTAGGAAAAAATTAGCCGGGCGGCAGCAGCATTCCTTTCTCAAGGTGCCGCGTGACATGCGCGTACGAAGCCGCGTGCGGATCGTGTGTAACCATCACGATGGTTTTGTGAAAGTCTTCATTCAGCCGCTTCAGAATTTCCAAGATCTCAGTTGCCGAGTGGCTGTCCAAATCGCCTGTGGGCTCGTCTGCCAGTAATAATGTCGGATCGCTTACAATAGCGCGGGCGATGGCCACGCGCTGTTCCTGTCCGCCAGAGAGCTGCTTCGGCAGATGGTTGACCCGATCTTCCAGTCCCACCAATTTCAAAGCCGTCATCACGTGATCGCGCCGCTGCTGATTATTGAGCTTGGTCAGCAGCAGAGGCAGTTCTACGTTTTCAAAAGCAGTCAGAACCGGGATCAGGTTAAAGGTTTGGAAGACGTATCCGATGTGCTCGTTGCGCCAGTGCGCTGCCTGTGAATCGTTAAAGCGAAAGACGTTCTGGTTTTGGACCAGCAGTTCGCCTGCGGTAGGACGGTCGATGGCCGCAATCATGTTCAGCAGCGTGGTCTTCCCCGAACCCGAAGGCCCCATCAGCGCGAGAAATTCGCCGGTCGCAATGTCGATCGAGACATCGTCGAGCGCCTTCACTTCAAATGCCTCGCGCTTGAAAATCTTGCTGACATTCCGGGCCTGAACCACTTTCGTTCCGGTGGCGACTTTGTTGGCTTCCACAACCGTGCTCATAAGAGTTATCCCTTCACCTTGATTGAATCTCCATCTTTCAGATCCTGCGGTCCTTTTGTGATGACGCTTTCGCCGCCCACCAATCCATCCACCAGAAATCCATCCGTGCGCTGGCTCAGCACATGAATTTCGCGCATACGCGCCTTGCCATCGAACGCCAGAAAGACTACTTTCTTGCCATCATGATCGCGCAGCGCGGTTGCGGGCACAAAGGCGCCTTGTGCCTGCGCGCTTTTGTTCGTCGGTTCGTCGGCAAGGAATTTCACCGTGGCATTCATCTCGGGCCGCAGATATTCGTCAGGATTCAGCACCTGAACCTTCACCTGCACGGTAGCCTTCTGCCGGTTCGCCTCGGGCGAAATCTGCGCGATCTCGCCGTTATACTTGCGGTCGGGGTAAGCATCGGTCGTAACGATTCCCTTCTGCTTCGGCCCCAGCCGCGCGAAATCGGCTTGCGCGATATCGAGCTCAACCTGTAAATCATTCAGATCGGCCAGTGAAACCACCGATCCCTGCGGCCCACCAGCGGCCGCGCTGGCAAACTGCGCGGTAATCAATTCGCCTTTTTCCGCGGTGCGGTCGAGAATCGTTCCGGTCACAGGGGCGCGGATCACTGTGGCATCGAGCTGCGACTTCGCGTAGTCGAGAGCGCCCTGCGCTTGCGCGACTGCGCCGCGTGCGCGGGCAATCTCTTCCTGGCGCGGCCCGAGGGTCATGAGCTGGGAAGCCCTTTCCAGAGAATTGACGCGCTGCTGGTCAGACTCGAATTTGGCAGTGGCATCATCGAAGGCTTGCCGTGAAACCACGCCAGCGGAGGAAAGCTCTTTGGTCCGGTCCAAAGTCAGCTTGTCGTTCACCAGCGTGGCGCGAGCTTCGTCAAGGTTGTGCTGGGCCTGCTGAATCTCCTCCGGTCGCGAGCCGTGCTCAAGTTCATCCAAATAAGCTTTGGCGTTGTCGTACGCGCCCCGCGCCTGATCGTACGCGGCGCGAAATTCCTGGTCTTCGAGCCGCACCAGAACCTGGCCTTCTTTCACCTTGTCGCCTTTTTCCACGCCGATCCACGCCAGCCGTCCGGTGACTTTGGAATTTACGTTGATGGTGTGATGGGCAACGATGTAGCCCGTCGCAGAAAGAACCGTGCCGCCCACGTCGCTGCTCTCCGCAGACGCGCGCGTGACCTCTACCTCCGGCGTATCGCGCGCAAGGAGTCGATACGCCAGGGCCAAAATACTCAACAGAGCTACCGTCGCAATCCCAATTACGATGTAACGGCGCGCCCAGACCGGAGGCGCGCCGTCGCCCGATCCGCGCGCAGTGCGGTCGATGCGTAAGCCCTGCAGGTCTTGATGTTTTGCGTCAATCGGCATAAGTAAAGGTTACGAACTTGGCGCCTTTTCAGTTCGGATAAATCGATTCAGCCTCGCAAAGCAGTCAGAATATTCTGCCTTGACGCATGCCAGGCGGGAAACAAACCGCCGAAAAATCCCATCAGCAAGGCAAACAGAATTGCATAAGCAGCGACCAGCGGCGTGATCTGCAAAGCGAAGACTACTTCACTGAACGTCACCGCGTTGGACGTTCCCGTCTGCATCCCGTTAAACGGTAGCATTAAAATAATTCCCGCTGCCGCACCCAGCAGCGCCAGCAACAACGACTCCAGAACAAACGAGGTCAAAATCGCTGGACGCGAAAACCCGAGCACGCGCAAGGTCGCAATCTCGCGCCCGCGATAAGCCACTGCGGCGTACATGGTATTCATGGCGGCGAAACTCGATCCGATCGCCATGATTACTCCCACCACGATTCCGATGATTCGAATTGGCGCACCGGAGCTGGTTTGCTTGGCGTAATAATCGGTCTCCAACATCCCTTCCAGTTTCAGCCGTTGATCGTCGCTGACGCGATTTTTTAGCGCATCGGCGGAGATGGGATCCGTGGCTCGCAAGTATGCCGAGGAGAATCCTCCCTGGCGATCGAAATCGCTTGCCATCTGATTCACGTCGCCCCACACCTCGGACTCGTACGCCGACCCTCCGGCATCGAAAACTCCGACGACGGTCCAGTCTCCTTTGCCGAATTGCATGGTATCGCCGATGTTGGCGTGCGCGAAGCGGTCGCGAATCGATTTGCTTACGACCACCTCGCGTTGTCCCGGCTGAAACCAGCGCCCGGCAATGAGTTTCGCCGAGGGACGAAGTTCAAGTCCGTCGGGCATCATTCCGCGTACGGTTACGTTGACTTCGCCAGTCCCATTCTTGCGGGGCAACACGATCACAACGTTCCATTCGCCGGAAACCATAGGCTCGCCGTGGCTGTCTTTGGCAATGCCGGGAAGCGTCTTCAAAGTTGGGAACAGCGAGGCATCGAATCCGCCGGTCAATTCCGATTCCGATCCCTTGCGCAGCACGAGAACATTCATCGGATTGCCGCTGCTCACAAAAGCGCGCTTCAACCCCGACGAGAGCGCCATCAGAAAGATGGCTGTGGTCACGGTAAGCGCGATGCCGAGGGCCGTCATGATCGTGAGACCCTTGCGCAGCCTAAGGTTGCGAATGTTGTAGCTGATCGGTATCGCCATAATTGACTCTCAAATCACCCAATGTGCCGCAAGCCCTCAACAATATTCATGCGCGAGGCTCTGCGCGCCGGCAGGTAGCCACTCACGATTCCTAGGGTTACAGAAACAAGCAAAGCGAGCGCTGCTGTCGGCGCCTTAACTTTCATATCCAGAGGAATCCCGAGTCCGATGAAACGGTGGGTCAGCATCGTGATCAGCGGAATCGCGATGGCAACGCCCAGCAGACCTCCCGCCGCCGACAAAGCTACGGACTCGCTTACGAATATCGATAACACGCGCTTGCTGGTAAATCCGAGTGTTTTCAGCACGGCGACTTCCCGCGTCCGGCTGCGCACCGACATCGCCATGGTATTGGCCGAAACCAGCATGATGGCGAACGTGACCGCGCCGCAGATGCCGAGGATAAACGCCTTCACATTTCCCAGGCTGGCCACGAAGCCGAGGAGGAAAGCCTTTTCGCTCTCAGTTTTTGTCTGCAGCGGAGAATTTCGGAACATGCCGTCGATTTCCTTCGCGGCGCTAGCTACATGTTCCGGCGAGTCGATCTGCGCCGAGTACCAACCTGCCTCGCCCTTAAACCAGCCTACCGACTCTTCCAGATACTTGTAATTAAAATACAGGCCATTCTGCGGCGGATCGCGGTGATAAATAGCGCGAACGGTTAGGTCGAGGTTGGCTGGAAAAATGGTTCCTTGAATATGGATGCGATCGCCAATCTTCCATCCATATTTATTCGCCAGCGTCACGTCGACCAGCGCGCCGGCACGATCCTGCTGCCAGGCTTTCAACTGATCCGGCGGAACAATCTTGTCCGATGCCACTTTCAAATATTCATCGGGATCGGTAGCCGCCTGCGAAAAGAAATGTTCCGGCCGGTCGTCAATGTAGCGGCCTCCAAACCACGTGATCGGCGCAACCGCGACTACTCCCGGAACGCTGCGGATCTTATCGCGGTAATAAGCTGGCAGAAAAAACGCCAGAGAAACCTTGTCGCGAATAATTAATCGCCGGGACGCTTCGGGCGACACCTGATCGATGTAGAAAGCCCGCCAGATGCAGATCATCAGCGTGAGCAGGAGCAGCGAGAAGCTGATGCTCACCATGGTGAGCAAGCTGCGGCGCCGGTTGCGAAACGTGTTGCGCACGATAAAACTGCCCAGCGTCATAGTTCCATTCCGATTCGCAATCCCGATCTCAACCACGATTCTCAACCGATGTGGCGAAGGCCATCCACAATGTTTATCTGCGAAGCATGATACGAAGGAATCAACGAACTCATCAGCCCCACCAAGCCGGAGACGCATAGCGCCAGCGCCCACATTCCCACCGTCACCTTCATATTGTAGAAACTCATGTACGGCGATTTGGAGATTGCGAACACCAGGCCATAGGCCAGGCTTATCCCAACCACGCCGCCGAGGGCCGCCAACGCAACCGACTCGCTCACAAACAATCCCAGCACGCTTTGCCGCGTGAAGCCCAAAGTCTTCAACACCGCGACTTCGCGCGTGCGCTCGCGAATCGACATCGCCATCGTGTTCGCCGAAACCAGCAGGGTTGCGAACACGACCGCCACACAAATCATCAGGATGAACGCCTTCACGTTGCCCAGCATCGCGACGAATTCCAGGCCGAACGCTTTCTCGGTCTCCGTCTTGGTCCGCTGCGGCGAATTGCGGAATGTATCGTCGACGGCGCTCGCGATGCGGCTCACATCCTTGGGAGAATCCGCGAGAATTGTGAATGTTCCCGCCTGACCTTTGAACCAAGGAACCGCTTCTTCTACATATTTCGAATTGAAGTAAAGCGATTTGAAATCCGGGTTCGAGGTGTATATGCCTCGAACGTATAGCTCAAGATCCACCGGATAAATATTTCCCTTAAGAACAATGCGGTTGCCGGGCTTCCATCCATATTTTTGCGCCAGCGAAGCCGAGACAATCGCGCCTTGACGGTCTCGCTTCCATGCCGTTTCCTGGTCGGCGGGCAACTGTATGTCTCGATAAACCTTGAAGAACTCTTCGGGATCGGTGCCGAACTGTGCAAAAAAGTTCTCCGGCTTATCATCTTTGTAAATTCCGCCGAACCATGACATGGGCACCACGGCCAGGACTCCCGGCACTGCGCGAATTTTCTCGCGGTAAAAACCCGGCAAGCTGAACGTCAGTGAGACGCGATGCCGCACCACGAGGCGCTCGGCAGATTCGGCGCTGCCGTCGTCGAGATAGAAAGCCCGCCAGATGGTCATCATCAAAGTCAGCAGGAGCAAAGAGAAAGCGATACTTAACACCGTGAGGACGCTGCGGCGCTTGTTGCGGAAAGCGTTCTTCGTTATGAATTTGCTCAAAGTCATGGTGAACCCCGAGGAAGATGCGACGTGCGGACCGTGGAACAGCCTAGCCCTTGTAGCGATTAAGGATAAACGAACCCGCCCCTCGCCACAACCAACCTCCACTCGGAAAATTTCCGCTGAAGCTAATTCGAAAATCGAACTCTTACATCTTCTCAGCCCGCGTTTTATTTGCCAGTGGAGATCGTCACGCGGCCTGTATGACAAATGTCAGACCGCTGTTTTGCTTCCTAAGGGTTAAACGGGTCAGCCAGGGAAAGGTCACGCGAGAAAATGTGGAATATCCCCCACGGAAACCGCGACTTGCCTGCGTTGGCAATGACGGTCCTCGCCCTGCATTTTCAGGTACTTCGGTAACTCGAAGCCATGCCGGTTGGGCGCTATCCTGACGCTAACTGTCCCCGGGTTTTGCAGCCCATGCAGCTTCCGGATGAACTGCGTGGTTTTTGTGTGATGAGGCACGGAGCGAATGTCCACGAAAATCGGCCACTTCGAAATATTAAGCGAGTTGTGCAGGTCCACAACAGGGGTCGTTTATAAAGCGAACGATCCGCAAACCAACCAGACCGTCGCGTTGAAAGCGATTCAACTCTCTGCCTTCGGCGATCAGGCGTCTGCGTTGGAGAAGTGTCTGCTGGAAGAGGCCGAAACTACCAAGGTCCTCAGCAATCCAAACCTTACGCCGGTCTACGGCGCGGGAACGATCGAAGGCCAGTTCTGCGCCACCATGGAATACATCCAGGGCAACAGCATCGCGACGATGCTGGCGCGCAAGGAGGGGTTCTCCATCTGGGACCTGCTCGATATCGGCCGCCAGGTCTGCAGCGGTCTCGACAACGCCCACACCCACAAGATTTTTCACTATAGCCTGGAGCCAGCCAAAATAATGTGCGGTTGGGATGGCACGGTCAAGGTTTTGGGATTCGGCGTTTCGAGCGTGGGCAAATTTACCGAGCAGATGCCCGACATTCCATCCGTTCTGTACTACATGTCGCCGGAGCAGGTTCGCGGCGATAGCATCGATTCGCGCTCGAATTTGTTCAGTCTCGGAGCGCTGTTCTACGAAATGGTGACGGACCGCAAAGCCTTCGATCGCGAAGATGCCGCGTCCCTGCGCGAAAGCATTCTTGAAAGCTCGCCCGTGCCTCCGATGCACGCGAACCCCAAGCTGAATCCGATTCTCAGCGATCTGATCATGAAGGCGCTGGCAAAGGATCCGAACGAGCGTTATCAGAGCGGAAGGCAACTGCTTGACGATCTTGAGAACTGCAAGGAATCGAAACCGCAGGCCGCCAAGGCCGCAGCGGCGCCGATAAAGGTGGCTGCGGTCTCACCCGCAGCGAGCGCCCAGGCTCAAGCCAAATTCGCGTCCGCGGCGCCGCCGCCCGCACAAAAGCAGCCTGTCGCGGCTCAGTCGCCAGTTGCCGCGAAGCCAGTGGCACCAAAACCAATCGCGCCGAAACCGGCACCCCCAAGGACCGAGGCTCCTCACAAAGCGGCCGCCGCTGCAACCGCATCGGGAAGCGCGGGGGAATACGTCTCCGCCCCGAGCATTCAAGCGCCCGCCCCGTCGCCTCGCCAGGGTGCGGCGCCCTCAGGACCGGCTTCCATGTCCTCTGCCGTCCTCGACGAGCCAGCCACCGCTTCGCAAACGCCGAGCTTCACAGTCGATCCGATGATGGCGGATGGTGGGCCGTCTGGAGGCAGCCGCTTAAGTTTTTCGGAGATGACGGAACTTCCTCCGCTGAAGGAAGTTTATGTCGCACCACCTCCGCCGCCCCCCACGTTCGAAGAAGAGCCGCTGGCGAATTTCGGCCCAGGCGCCGACCAAGAGAAGCCGAAGATCCAACCGCGCGAAGTCGCGGAAAAGGCGATCCAGGAGATCAAAAGCGTTCCGCCCAGCCTGATGATTTATTCCATCGCCGGCGCCGCAGTTGTGATTCTGGTCATTGCAATCGCGCTAGTGATGCACGTTAATCATCTGAACAGCGATGACGATGGCGCGCGTCCCGTCGCAACCGCAACGCCGGCACAATCGGCAGCGCCGCAACCCGCTCCTGCCCAGCCAGTCCAGCAGCAACCGGTCGAGCTCGGAGCGCCGGTTTCCGATCAGCCTACCGCCGAAGTAGTTGAGAACGCGCCGCGCGCTGCCGGCGTAGCGAAAGGTAAGAACGCCAAAAAGAAGCCGGCTCCGGTCGCCGCCGCCGTCGTTCCCGGACAGATGTCCGTCGACTCCACTCCGCAGGGCGCGCAATTCCAGGTGGATGGAAAAACCGATCCTTCGTGGGTGACGCCGTTTACGGTCGCCGGCCTCGACCCCGGCCAGCACACGATCACCGTCAGCAAGGCGGGCTATTCCAGCGACACGCGCAGCCTCGAAGTCGCTTCCGGCAGCAAGTCATTTGTGGTGGCCCATCTCAACCAGCTTATGGCCACGCTTTCGGTCACCAGCACTCCGCCGGGGGCGAACGTCTACATCGATGGCAAAGACACCGGCAAGCTCACCCCGGCGCAAGTCTCCTTGGATAAAGGTCAGCACATCGTACTCGTACGCAAGCAGGGCTACCTCGACGAAACCACGAGCGCGCAATTTGTTCTAGCCCAGACCGTCAATTTCTCGCCCACCCTACGCTCGCTCGGCAATGTGGATGACATCAAGACAGTCGGCAAGATGAACAAGCTGTTCGGCGGCAAGGGAGCGCAGGGCATGGGCACGGTCAGCGTGAAGACGCAGCCCAAAGGCGCGCAGGTCGCCGTCAACCAGCACGTGCTCGACAAATTCTCGCCCGTCGATTTCGTGCTCGACCCAGGCAACTACGTCGTCGACATCACGCTCACCGGCTACGCGCCCATTCACAAAGTCGTGACTGTGGATAAGGGCGGGAAGGCTGTGATTGATGAGGTTATGCAGCGGGAGTAGGCGCTGCATTGGCGGCCCAGCGGTGCTACCGTCCTCTGCTATACCAGATCGATCCCGGAGACTTATAGTTACGGCCCTCGCCCCAGACGAGGTGCGTATTTTCCAGGTTATCGATGGCGATGGAGAAGTAATCGCCGAAGGGAAATTTGAAGCCGGCGGGCTGAATGTAATCGTAGCCGCGCGCCGGGCTTGAGATCTGATTTTCCGCCGACCAGGTTGCGCCGCCGTTGCTCGAGTTGCGCTGGAAAACGTTCCACAGCGGCTGATCCGGCGCGGTACGGTTGCGTGTATCCATCCACGCGATGCGGACATCACCGGCAACGCCTGCGGCCAGCGCCGGGAAGCAATGTTCCGTTTGATTGCCGGCAGAGGAAACGTCGCCTTTCGCCGACCAGCTTGCTCCACCCGTGGTCGAGGACGAGAAGTAAATGCGCTCGGCTCCGCCGCTGGCTGCGCCTGCGTTCCAGAGCGCGTATAGGGTTCCGGCGGCGTCGGAGGTCAGCGCAATCTGCGGCCCCAGATACCCCGCCTCACATTCTTCTTCTGAGCAGTTCGGAGGAGCGCTCGAAGTATCGATCAGCTGCGTGGTCCAGTTGCGGCCGGCATCGTTCGAGCGGCTCACGTACAGGCTTACGGGGCGTGTGGTGGATTGGCGCGCATAGGCCGTCCAGGAAAAATACACAGCGCCGGTGGGATCGACTGTGGCTCCTCCGGCCAGCGACCATCCTGGAGCCACGCCCGGATTGATCAACACGGACGAGAAGGTCTGCGCGTAGTCATGCGAGGCGGCGACCATAAAATTCTCATCGTGGTTGAAGCCGACATAAATATCCGCGCCGTGGACGGTTAGAACCGGCTTGTCGGCATCCTCTGGAGAACGTTCCGCGATGGTGAAATACCAACTGCGTCCGAAATCCTGCGAGCGGGCGACCATTACATCGCGCTTGTTGTCCTGCAGCCAGGCGGCGTAAACGGTCTGGCGATCGACGGGATCGACCACGATTTGAGGATCGAACTGGCCGGTGGACGAAGGCACTAACGCGTGCGGCGCTTCCCAGGTCAGGCCGTTATCGTTACTCACCTGTAGCGCCATGGTTGGCGCGGTGCAGGCCGGGCAGTCTTTTACTTGCCCGTATTGGGGAAAGAGAATGTAGAGATGTCCGCGGCCATCGGCGGCCAAGGCAGGCTCCCATTGGTCGCCCACGGTGTAGCCGACGCGGCTCTGCGAGGTGAAATTCGAGGTGTTGGAAGCGGCTTGCGCGGCAAATGTGGTCGCCAGCGCGAGAAATAGGGAGATGGCAAATTTCTGCACACCTCTGCCGCGGCTGGACTTTAGGACCACAGAACGTTCTCCTGGGGGAGACTACTCGACAACCTTGTTCGGACTTTATCTCGAATCTGGCAGAGCGTCAATCACCCAGTGTGGCTATCTAGGGGTCGGGCGTGACTTTCTGGCCGATTCGTCATCTAATATGACAGTTCAAGATTACGGGTACGTTACACGGATTCGTCATAGATTGATGCCGCCAAGATGGCGGCGCTACAATTTAGCCGCCGGCACGGCGGCGCTTCAGGGAGCAAATTTTAAGATGCAAAAAGCTACGTTTGCAGCGGGATGTTTTTGGGGAGTAGAGGCGACTTTCCGGCAGATTCCGGGCGTGGTCGCGACGCGCGTTGGCTACACCGGTGGGAAGACCGAGAGTCCTACATACAAAGAGGTCTGCACAGACCGCACGGGGCACGCCGAGGCGGTTGAGGTCGAGTACGATCCGGCCAAGGTTCGTTACGAAGATTTGCTGAAGGTCTTCTGGGAGAATCACGATCCCACGCAGTTGAACCGGCAGGGGCCGGATTGGGGCACGCAGTATCGCTCGGCGATTTTCTTTCATTCGCCGGAGCAGCAGGCTGCGGCGCAAGCTTCGAAGGAAGCCTTGGAGAAGGCGCGGCGCTACTCGAAGCCGATCGTCACGCAGATTGTTCCGGCCGCGGAGTTCTTCCCGGCAGAGGATTATCACCAGCAGTATTTGGAGAAGCGCGGCATGGCGAGCTGCCATATTAAGGCGTAGAGGACGAGCTAGGAGATCCCTCGTCCCGCTGGTGAAAGCGCGGGATCTTCGGGATGACTCAATGCGGATGGGGTAGCCAAGTTTCAACCTAATGATGATGTGACATCCCGCTGAGCGCTGGACGCAAGCGGAGGAAAATCTGGAATGACACGGGGAAGTTGCCGTAGGCGGCGTCCAGAACGGCAGGCTTGGAATAGACTGTCACATCTCCTCCCCATCCTAGCTGCCAGTCGTGGTTCTGAATCAGGTCGCGCGTGCCTCCGAAGGTGTAGGCGCCGATGCGGTAGGCAGGGTGCACCGGCGCTTGCGGGAAGAGTTCGTTTTTGTCGACGAGCTCCATGCGAGTGAACGCATAATCGCGGCGCAGAAAATTTACCGTGGACTCGAGCGTGTAGCCGTTGAGGTTCGTTCCCGGTCCAATCTCGTGTACGCGGCCCCAGATGAGCGAAGTCGCCCAATTGCCGGCGACGAGCGGGCGGTTGTATTCCACCGAAGCCGTCTGCCGCCACTGATTCCAGGGCTCGAGCGCTTCCGGGTGATCGAGATGTCCGATGCTGTATTGCGCGGCCCAGTTTCGTCCGGGAGCGGCGCTGCCGCGCACCGACCACGAATCGAGTACGGCCGGCTGGATGCTCCAGCGCTCTTCGTTCGGCTCGTGGCCGTTAAAGGCCGAGCCTTCCAGCTTGAAGCGGTCCTGATCCTTCCAATTGACGCTGAATCCGGTCGTGACTACGCCAAAGCTGGTGTGGGTGGAATCCTGCAGGTGATGGCTGAGCGGAGCCATCGGCAGTTCTGCCGCGGAGGTTCGATGCAGATACACGACCGGCCCTAGCGCCGGCTCGGCTGAGGGACCTCCATATAGTTCCCACGAAATTTTCTCGGACAGCGGGAGCGTGTAGTAGGCCGAGAGTTCGGCGAAGACGTTATGCGGATGCTGATGATCGACCAACGGCTGGCCGTGATACGTTTCGCCGGTTTGGAATAGCTCCGGGAAACCGGGATGCGGCGAAGTCAACGATTCGGCGGAGAACATTTGCCGAAAGAGAATAATACCGCGGCCTAGTTTGTGCTGCTCCATCAGCATCGCCCAGTTCACCGACTCGGCTTTGCCTTCGCCGCGCGGCCCGCCTTGCTGGTTGTAGTCGGCAAAGATAACGCCGTGCGCCATCAGTTCCCAGCCGCCGCGCATCAGCATCCATTCGTGCTCCAGCACAGAAGCTGGTTGCCACGCGGTCCCTGAACCGTCATGGGGCGAGGGTAGCTGCGTCGTTCCCTCACTCTCCATCTTCATTTGCATGCCTCCCTTGGATTCGTCTTGCGCTGACGCAAACGGAGAGACACAACGAAAAAACAAGCAGAACAAAAGTGAACAAAAGATGGCCTTCGCCACAACAATCTCCTTTGAAAAAACATAAACAAGGCCGCGCACTGCGGGTGCGCTTCGCGATTGAGGAGAAGTGTCGAGCTAGATTCTGAGGGCTACAGCGGCAGGCGGGCCGAGGCGGAGAGTGATCTCAACCGAAGGAGTCGCCGTACCCCTTACTTCGCGGGGAACGATATTCTCCGCGGCGCGAACGGCTTGGAGTGTTGGCGTGTTTGTGAAAACGGTCGTGGGCAGCGCGGAGTGAGCACGTGCGACACAGCACCGGCGGCCGGCGGGATGCGGATTCGCCGGAAGGTGCTGATGACATGGAGGCATTGTGTGGTGTGCAGAAGGCGGCAGGAGGCACAAAGCGGCTGAATTCCCGGCGAGCAAAGTCGCCAGCAGAGCGATCACGACTATTCCTGTAGAAACCGGATGCATTCCTCTTCAACCGCCAGCTTCTGAGTCCCAGCAATTACGTGCCAGTGATCTTCAGCCGGATTTCTTCCGGCAGGCGTTCCCGAATCTCCGGAGGCAGGCGGTCGTGCACACGGCGCGCGCCTTCCATGGCGGCATCGAGTACCGTGACCGGCGCCGGCGTCGCCACTGCCACGACCAACCAAATCAGCGCCGAGAGAGCGAAGCCTAGCAGCGCGGCGATCTCCAGCCAGAAGGCGTGCCGCGGGCCGAAGTGGCGGATCACCCCGAATGCCAAAAGGAAGACTCCGCCCGAAACTGAAGCCAGGGCAATCAGACCTACGTCAATGATGCGATTCAGCCGCTGGCGGCTGCGGCAATGCTCGCAGGCCGCGAAGTGGCTTTCATAGTCGCCGCGCATCTCGGGCGCAAGGCCGGAAATGTCGTAACGCCAGCCCGCCAGAATCTTGCCCACGATTGGATCGACGCACTGCTGACTCATAGATTGGTACAGCTTCAGCCCTCAGAGCTGAATCGGCGGCAAAACTTCGGACTGCACGGCCACCATCACGCGGTTGTTGAACAGTCCACCGCGCTGTGCCAGCGCCCTTTCCGCCTCTCTGCGCGCGATTTCCGGGTGATTATTCTGCTCAGAGAGATGCGCCAGCACGACAAACGCTGCACTATTATCATAGTCGCCATTGAAGAAATCTGCGAGTTTTGCGTTGGAGAGGTGGCCAACGTTGCTCGCCACCCGCTGCTTCACCTGCCAGGGATAAGGCCCGCTGCGCAGCATCTCGACATCGTGGTTCGATTCCATAATCAGCACGTCAGAGCCGCGCAGGTGATCGCGCACGTTCACCGGAAGATATCCAAGATCGGTGGCGAGGCTCACCTTGACGCCTTCGGCGCGGAAGGTAAAGCCGACGGGATCGATGGCGTCGTGTGGAATGGTAAAGGGCTTGACTTCGATATCGCCGATTTGAAAGCGATGACCGGACTCGAATTTTTCGAGCTTCTCTATCTTCGGGCGCTCGCCATTTTCGTTGCGCAGCGCACGCGACCATGCGGCATGCGTGGAGGCGGTAATGAAGACCGGGATGCGCAGCTTTTTCGCCAGCGTGGCCAGTCCGTAAATATGATCGGAGTGCTCGTGCGTGATGAGAACCGCGGAGAGAGAGTGCGGATCTTCCCCGAGCGAGCGCAGGCGCTTGAAAATCTCGCGGCACGACACTCCGGCGTCAACCAGAATTCGAGTGCGCGTGCTGGCAACAAAAACGCAATTGCCCCGGCTGCCGCTAGCCAGCATGGAGACGGTCACACCCATATTCGGCAGCATACGCGAGCAAGCTGTGGAACAGGGAGTTACTTTTTGGTTAGCCGATACCTTGGAAGTTGCGCCCCGGGATGGAAGCCAGAAGTTTGGCCGCTTCGGGACGGGCGCCTCATGTGTGAGGTCTCGGGCGCTAGCTGGCCTGAGACCAGGTACCGAATTATTTCCCTTGCCGCAAATTATCGATCACGCTCCGCATCAGCGACCCGCCATAGGCGCCGGCAATTCCCGGCAATGCAGTCAGCAACGATCCGTAGATTTGCGCCCGGGTTGGCTTGATCGCGGTGTGAAGATACGCGGCCAATTCGGTCAGTGGGATGAACAACACAACCGCGACCACCCAGCGCCAGGCCCATAGCGGCCGCAGCAGGCCTAGGAACATGCAGGATGCCAGGACCAGCAGGGCAGTGAAGAGCAAATCGTTGACCGCGACGTCCGCGCAGCCGGTTCCAATGCCAGCCAAAGCAGCGATCAGGTAAAACAGCGCGTCGCTGGCGGTGTTTTCAGTCTGGCTCATCGATTCCGCAGGAAAATTGTAAGGTGAATAGTAAAACCGGAGTGAGTTACACGACCTAATTTAATACTTATAAAATCCCCGCCCGCTCTTCCTGCCCAGCCATCCCGCGTCAACCATTTTAACCAGCAGCGGGCATGGCCGATATTTGGGATCGCCCAGGCCTTCCTGCATGACGCGCATGATGTCGAGGCAAACGTCGAGCCCAATGAAATCGGCGAGCGTCAGCGGGCCCATGGGATGCGCCATCCCCAGCTTGAAAACCTCATCGATGGCCTCCGGCGTGGCCACACCTTCCATGACTGCATAGATGGCTTCGTTGATCAGAGGCATGAGTACGCGGTTGGAGACGAAGCCGGGAGCGTCGTTGACTTCGACCGGCGTTTTATCGAGCTTGATTGCCAGCTCGCGCACCGCCGTGAAGGTTTCCTGCTCGGTAGCCAAACCCCGGATCACCTCCACCAGCTTCATCACGGGGACGGGATTGAAGAAATGCATGCCGATCACTCTTTCCGGGCGTTTCGTGAGGGCGGCCAGCTTGGTAATCGAGATCGACGAAGTGTTCGAAGCCAGGATGATCTGCGGTCGCGTTAGACGGTCGAGATCGCGGAAAATCTCGGTCTTGATTTCGAGTTTCTCGGTCGCCGCTTCGACGATGAAATCGCAATCGGCCAATTTCGCGCGATCGACTACCGGCGTGATTTTGGCGAGCGCACGTTCTTTGTCTTCGGCGGTGATTTTGTTCTTCGCGACCTCGCGCTCCAGATTCTTGGTGATGGTCGCCAGCCCGCGGTCGAGAAACCGCTGCTCCACATCGCACAACGCGACAGAAAATCCGCTGCGGGCGAACACATGGGCGATGCCGTTGCCCATGGTGCCTGCGCCGATCACGCCTACGCGCTCGATTTGCATAATTCGTGCCCCAGGAAAACGTTTGAGTCTATCACTCCGCGCGTGCGCGACGGGCGCTTTAATGCGGCTTGGCGGACGGCGGCAGCAGTCCGAAAACCGCGACGCTATCTGTCGTGCCCACGTAGACCTTGCCGTGGGCGATCATGGGCGTGATGAATTTGTTGCCGCCGCCGAAGTGGTCTCTG
>Ga0208691_1000144_pt1 | contig 23188 bp, 19 predicted proteins | sample June2015DPH_20_1_FD_184719 | JGI IMG/M metagenome (GOLD analysis project Ga0208691, IMG submission 184719) | Peatland microbial communities from SPRUCE experiment site at the Marcell Experimental Forest, Minnesota, USA - June2015DPH_20_10... | ecosystem: Environmental > Terrestrial > Soil >... | reverse complement strand
GGAAAGCCCCATCGTTGAGCAGGCACAATGTCCGCGATCAGCGTATCGTACGTCTCCCTCACCGGGCGAGTCATATCCGTGTCTATAATTCCTGGCCGCACTTCATAAACCCCAATCCCTTCGCCCGCCAACCTCACTCCAAATAACCGTGTAGTCATGCTCGATGCACACTTCGAAACGCAGTACTCAGCACGGCTGATCGAGACAGCAACGGCATTGCTCGAAGTAATATTGATGATGCTGCGATGTTGTCCTTTGATTTCGCCTTGTTGCAACATTTGCCGCGCCACCGCCTGACTCAGAAAGAACACCGCCTTCGTATTCACCTGGAAGCAGCGATCGAAGCTTTCGCTGCTGACCTCCAGAAGATCGCCTCGTTTAGCAACACCGACGCCGGCATTATTCACCAGGCAATCGATCCGGCCCCAGCGGGCGGTTGCTGCCTCAATTAGTTCTGTATGCTGGCCGAGATTGGCTACATCGCAATCGAAAAGAACACTCTCGGCGTCTGACTCGCCGATCTCCGCGACGAGCTGCTCCGTGAGTGCTGCCTGATCATCCAAGGCTATGTCGTTTAAGAGAACGTTGAAGCCCGATTTCGATAATGCCACCGCGCAAGCCCTTCCAATACCGCGAAGTGCGCCGGTTACAATGGCAGTCGGTCTTCGAACAAATGAGATAGCCATGCCTCACATCGTATCCATTGATCTTATGATCTTATGCAGTGCGAAGAGCGTGAACTACGCCGGATAAGTCAAGAAATGATATTATCCGGACAATACGATGGATGGTTGTGTCCGATAGGTAGTGAAGGCGGACGATGAGACCTCAATTCGAACACGTCACAATCCCCAAAGGCTGCTCAATTCGCGTGCTCAATCGCCGGATTCCGGAGATTCCATTTGAGTGGCATCACCATCCGGAATGCGAGTTGACGCTGACGCTGAACAGCCGTGGATTGCGCTTCGTTGCAGATCATATCGGCGCCTACGATTCTCACGACTTGGTGCTGGTTCCGCCCGGGATGCCGCACACCTGGGCATCCACCACGGCCATTGATGCGTCAAGTCCGCACGTAGCGATTGTGCTATGGTTTACCGAACCATGGGCGCTGCAAATTGCGGATGCGTGCCCGGAGTTTGCTTCTCTTCGAAAGTTGCTAAAGCGGGCAACTTGCGGTCTGAGTTTTCCGACATCGGCCGGACAGATGATGGAGTCGTTCTTGCCGGGGCTGCTTTCGAATTCGTCGCGCGACCGGCTTCGAGCCGCGCTGGATGTGCTGACAGACCTGGCTGAGATGGAGGCAGTTGCGCTGGCAACGCCGCAGAAGTCAGCGCGGATAACAGTCGATGAGTCGACTCAGCTGAAACGAGTCTTGGATCTGTTGCATGAGCGGTTCGCGGAGCCGATTCGAATGCGGGATCTGTGTGCCGCGGGGAACATGTCCGAACGATCTCTTCACCGGTTGTTCGTGCGTCACCTGGGTGAGAACATGACCGACTACCTGGGCCGGTTGCGGATCGGACGGGCTTGCATGTGGCTGGTGGAAACGGACCGGCCAGTCAGCATGATTGCAACGGACGCCGGATTCTCCAACTTATCGAACTTCAATAGGCGATTCCGAGCCGTGCGGCAGATGACGCCAAAGGAATTTCGGCGCTACTACCTGAAGCACGGGCACATGCCCGAGTTAGATTACCAGGACCTAACCAAGCGTTCGCCATCTTTGGAAGCGGCGAAACGGCCCAGCCATAGACCGAAACAGATCCGAAATTGATTTGCCAAGAGTGAACGTTGCGTGAATGTTTACTCGATCCTAATCTCGGGTGCTTCTCACGCACGCGGCGGCGACGCTTCGCGCAGCACCGAAAGCAGTTCAACATCCGTTAGGATCTGGATACCATGCTCGCTACAACTCTTGAGGACCGTCCGGTGATGAAAGTGCCGGTCTAGCGTGCATAGGACATCCGCTCGCCCAGACAACGCCGTCTCCAACACTGGATCGTCTTCCTGGTCGTTGGGAACTAGCCTTGCGCCAATTTGCGGATTGACCAACTCCGCGAAATCCTGGAGAGCCTGCGTGTATTGCTCGATGTCGAGCGGCGTGAGCGGCCAGATGGCTTGCAGCCGCGGATAATTCAAAACCCGCTCAGTTTCACGCAACAGAAACGGCGACAAAACTAGCACATGATCTGCCGATTCCAAGATCGTAAGCAGCAGGGTCCGCGCCACGCCTTTCGAGTGTGGATTAGCTCGCGCTAGAATGTTCGTGTCGAGAACGATCCTCATGTCCGCCGGGGGCGGATATGAGTCATCGCTTCATCGACCGCGTCATCGACCTCTCCTTCAGCGACGTCCTGCGCCTTAAGAGCGAGTTGGTCGAGGGCGCCCCTCAAACGTTCAGCACTTGCCCGGCGGGCCTCACCTGAAGGAGCCGGATGGGGATCGAGAGCCATAATGCTGACTTCTTCGTCATCACGCAAACTACGCCCGAGCAAGTTTTCTACAGCGCTCCTGGCCGAAGCCGGGAGATCTCGCGCAAAGTTGATCGAGACGTTTTCCATCGCGGACTCTTATTAACCATTCTAACTGCACCGATCACCCAGTCGCCATCGGGACTCTTCACTGTATCAAAACTGTATCAAAACCCCACCTCATCTGGCCTCTTGAAGATGCTGAATTGGCGAAAGCAGATTCCCCAAGTTGTTAATAAGACAAAGAATCGAAATGAAGAAATGTAACCCTTGGAACGCCGGAGTGCGCTTAGGAGGCGACCGCTCTATCCATCTGAGCTACGTCCCCGAGAGTGGCGCTTACTTGATTCTAAAACACTTCAGCGTTCCTCCAAAGGCCCCCAACTCTTGACAAAATATCACATTAGATATAGTCTAAAAACTTGATGGACGCCGAGGCAATTAAACGCTCCTTGGACGGCAGCGGTTTGCGGTGCACTCCGCAGCGCTACGCCGTGATGGCGTTTTTAATGGAGCACAAGGGGCATCCCACGGCTGCGGAAATATTCGAAGCCGTGAATCGCGTGGATCCGCGCTCTTCCCGGGCCACCACTTATAACAATCTGCGGGACCTGGTGCAGGCGGGTCTGGTGCGTGAAGTGGCCGTCGAGGGCCGGGCCGCGCGATTCGATGCGAAAGGTTTGCGGCACCACCATTTCATCTGCGACCGCTGCGGCAATGTTGAGGACATTGAGTGGTGCGAGGTGCCGAGACCTGCCTCGGGCTCCCTCGGTAAGCGGATTCTTCGCGAGTGCGAACTCATTTTCCGCGGGCTCTGCACGAAGTGCGCTCCGCGGCGCGCGGCCCGTCACGTGTCGTAGACGCGTGGAGCCGTTTTCTTGATTAATTCAAAAGAAGGACAAACATATGGAAAAAACACTCACAGAAAGTAAGTGCCCGGTAACGGGCGGCGCTCGAAGGCACACGGCTGGGGCCTCGGCCAATGCCGCCTGGTGGCCAAATCAGCTGAACCTGAACATCCTGCACCAGCATTCCCCCCTGTCCGATCCCATGGGCAAGGAGTTCAATTACGCGGAAGAATTCAAGAGCCTTGACCTGAATGCCGTGATCCAGGACTTGCATGCCTTGATGACGACGTCGCAGGCTTGGTGGCCGGCGGACTACGGCCATTATGGGCCGCTCTTCATCCGTATGGCTTGGCATAGCGCCGGCACTTACCGCATCGCCGATGGCCGGGGCGGCGCGGGTTCCGGTTCACAGCGGTTTGCGCCCCTCAACAGCTGGCCTGACAACGTGAGCCTCGACAAGGCACGCCGGTTGCTCTGGCCGATCAAGCAAAAGTACGGCCGGAAAATATCCTGGGCCGACCTCATGATTCTCACCGGGAACGTCGCTCTGGAATCGATGGGATTCAAGACCTTCGGTTTCGCCGGTGGGCGCGAGGACATTTGGGAACCCGAAGAGGACATTTTCTGGGGGCCTGAGGGCAAGTGGCTGGCGGACGAGCGCTACAGCGGCGACCGTGAGCTGGCCAATCCTTTCGGCGCCGTTCAGATGGGCCTGATTTACGTGAATCCGCAAGGGCCTAATGGAAAGCCGGATCCAGTCGCCGCGGCACGGGATATACGGGAAACATTCGGCCGCATGGCGATGAATGACGAGGAGACGGTGGCCCTCATCGCCGGTGGACACACGTTCGGGAAAGCCCATGGCGCTGCCGATGCTGACAAATATTGTGCTCCAGAACCCGAGGGCGCCGGCATCGAAGAGCAAGGCTTTGGCTGGAAGAACGGCTTTGGCAGCGGCATAGGCGCACACGCGATCACTAGCGGCTTGGAAGGCGCATGGACCACCAACCCGGTGAAGTGGGACAACAACTACTTCCACAACCTGTTCAGCTATGAATGGGACCTAACGAAGAGTCCCGCCGGCGCTTTCCAGTGGACACCGAAAGACGGAGCCGCAGCGGGCACTGTGCCGGATGCCCACGATCCTTCGAAGAAGCACACCCCCATGATGTTCACCACCGACCTGGCACTGAAGGTGGACCCGAACTACGCGCCGATTTCGAAGCGTTTCCACGAGAATCCCCAGGAGTTCGCCGACGCGTTCGCTAAGGCTTGGTACAAACTGACGCACCGCGACATGGGACCTCTCTCGCGTTACCTCGGCCCGCTGGTTCCCGCAGAGCCGCAGTTGTGGCAGGACCCCGTTCCCGCTGTGGATCATCAACTGATCGGCGAGCAGGACATTGCCGCTTTGAAGGCCAAGATCCTCGCATCCGGACTATCCATCTCCCAACTGGTGGCGACGGCCTGGGCGTCGGCGGCAACATTCCGCGGCGGCGACAAGCGCGGCGGGGCCAACGGTGCGCGCATTCGCCTCGCGCCGCAAAAGGATTGGGATGTCAACCAGCCGGCAGAGCTGGCCAAGGTCCTTCGGACGCTGGAAGCGATCCAGAAGGATTTCAACGGTGCGCAGTCCAATGGAAGAGGAAAGAAGGTTTCGCTTGCCGACCTCATCGTTCTCGGCGGCTGCGCAGCCGTCGAGGCAGCTGCAAAGAAGGCCGGACACGATGTGAAGGTTCCCTTCTCGCCGGGGCGCACCGATGCGTCCGAGGAGCAGACCGACGCGCACTCCTTTGCGCCGCTCGAACCGTTGGCTGACGGGTTCCGCAACTATCTCCGCAGCGGACTGCCGCTGTCGGCTGAGGAGCTACTGGTGGATCGGGCGCAGTTGCTGACGCTGACTGCCCCCGAGATGACGGTTCTCATCGGCGGCTTGCGAGCCCTGAATACTAACTTCGGGCAGTCCCAACATGGCGTCTTCACCAACCGGCCCGAGACGCTGACCAATGATTTCTTCGTCAACCTGCTCGACATGAATACGAAGTGGCAGGCCTCCTCTACGTCCGAAGGCGTGTTTGAGGGGCGCGATCGCGCGACGGACAAAATCAAGTGGACCGGCACCCGTGCCGACCTGCTCTTCGGTTCTAACTCCCAGCTCCGGGCAATCGCGGAAGTTTATGGATGTGACGACTCGAAAGAGGCGTTCGTGAAGGACTTTGCGGCTGCGTGGAGCAAGGTGATGAACCTCGATCGCTACGACCTTGCCTAGAACGCGATACCAGCGACGGGCCTGTGGTCCTCACCAGCGCTTCAGGCCCCTCTCTCCGATATCCGTGCGGTAGTGCATGCCGTCGAAATGAATCTTCCGGACTTCTTCATAAGAAGTGGTAATCGCAGACTGCAGCGTCGCGCCCGACGCCGTGACACCCAACACACGGCCGCCCGAAGTAGTTAAAACATTATCGACAAGTTTTGTTCCGGCATGAAATACGGTCGCGCCGGTAACTTGATCCAGCCCCGCGATCCGATCGCCGCTTCGAACTGCGCCCGGATATCCCGCGGCCGCCAGCACCACGCAAACCGATGGATCCGCGCGCCACTGCAACTCGCTCTCATCCAGGGTGCCGTGCGCGGCGGCGAATAACGGCTCCACGAAATCGGATTCCATGCGATGCATCAGCACCTGCGTTTCCGGATCGCCCAGCCGCGCGTTGAACTCCAGCACTTTCGGCCCGTGGCGCGTCATCATCAAGCCCGCGTAAAGAAAGCCGCTGAAGGGATGTCCGTCCGCGCGCATGTGTTCGATGGCCGGACGTATGATCTGCGCGATGATCATCGCTTTCTGAAAATCACCCAGGATTCTTCCGTCGCAATAAGCGCCCATGCCGCCGGTGTTGGGTCCTTGATCGCCATCGAAGACTGCCTTGTGATCTTGCGTGGGTTCGAGCGGGAGAATATTTACTCCGTCGCTCAGCACGATGAAACTTACCTCTTCTCCGGTGAGGAATTCTTCGATCACCAGAATCGAGCCAGGCGTGAGGAGTTGAGCGATAGCCTGCTCGGCTTCCTCCCCGGAATTGGCGATGATCACGCCCTTCCCCGCCGCCAGCCCATCCGCTTTGAGCACCACCGGAAGAGTGAATTCCGGTAACGCGGCCAGCGCTTGATCCACCGATTGCACCGTGGCAAAGCGTGCGGTCGGGATGCCGGCACGCAGCATGAACTCCTTGGCGAATGCTTTGCTCGCTTCTAAGCGGGCGGCTGCGGCCGTGGGACCAACAATGCGCCGCTCCTTCTCCCGAAACCGATCGACAATGCCGGCCGCGAGCGGAGCTTCGGGCCCCACGACGGTTAGGTCCGCATCGATGGATTCGGCCGCGGCTAAATAATCGGAAGTCGCCAGGCAAGTTGCGACCTGCGCTATGCCTGGATTGCCAGGCGCGGCATACAATGCGGACGTCTTGGCGCTTTGAGCAAGTTTCCAGCAAAGCGCATGTTCCCGGCCTCCTGAACCAATCACAAGAATCTTCATCGCAGAACTAGAAACTAACACACTATGTCACACTAAGAGCTGAACCCCGATGAAGTCCTCGAAGTACGACGTGATTGTGGTGGGCGCCGGACATGCCGGCTGCGAAGCTGCGCGGGCCTGCGCTCGCATGGGCCTGCGCACCGCGATGATCACCATGAACCTGGATCTCATCGCGCAGATGTCCTGCAATCCAGCTGTTGGCGGCATCGCTAAAGGTCACCTGGTTCGCGAAATCGATGCGCTCGGCGGAATAATGGGTGAAGTGACCGATGCAGTCGGAATTCAATTTCGACTGCTGAATACCAGCCGCGGGCCCGCCGTCTGGTCGCCACGCGCCCAGTGCGACAAAAAGCAATACCGTCTCCGCATGCGTCAAGTGCTCGAGAGCGAGCCCAATCTCCGGATTCTGCAGGCAGAAGTGGCGGAATTGAGCATAAGTGGAGCAAGCGCTTCCGCCTGCCAACGAATAACCGGAGTTCTCCTGCGCGACGGCCGAACCATCTCGAGCGACCGCGTGATCATAACCACCGGGACATTCCTCAACGGCCTGGCGCACGTTGGCGAAATGAAGTATAGCTGCGGCCGGAATGGCGAAGCTCCTTCAAACCTGCTCGGCGACCAGCTTCGCAGCCTCGGTCTCGCGTGGACGCGGCTTAAGACCGGAACTCCGCCACGTTTGGATGGCCGCACTATCGATTGGTCGCGCTTCGAAGCCCAAAAAGGCGATGCCGATCCCACACCTTTCTCATTCCTGACCGAGAAGATTGAGCGGGAACAAATCGACTGTTATATATCGTACACTTCAGAACAAACGCTTCAGATCCTGAGAGATAGCATTGCTCGTTCGCCACTTTACAGCGGCCAGATCGAGGGCGTCGGCCCGCGCTATTGTCCTTCCATTGAAGATAAGGTAGTCAAATTTCCTGATAAACTGCGCCACCAGATCTTCTTGGAGCCAGAAGGCCTGGATACATACGAAGTCTATGTGAATGGCATGTCCACGAGCATGCCTATCGATGTCCAGACTGCCATGGTAGCTTCGATCCCGGGACTTGAGGACGCCGAGATGATGCGTCCGGGTTATGCCATCGAATACGACGCCATCGATCCCCGCGAATTGAGCCATAGCCTGGAAGTGAAGTCCATCGCAGGTTTGTTCCTGGCCGGACAGATCAACGGAACGTCGGGATACGAAGAAGCAGCCTGCCAAGGATTGGTTGCGGGGATCAATGCTGCGCGCGGACTGGGAGAGCTTCCGCCGATCAGCATTGGCCGCACCGAGGGCTACACCGGCATTCTCATTGACGATCTCGTCAACAAAGGCGCCGAAGAGCCCTACCGAATGTTCACCTCGCGGGCGGAATTTCGGTTGCACTTGCGCATTGACAATGCGGACGAGCGATTGACGCCGCTCGGGCGGAAGGTCGGCCTGGTGAGTGATCAGCGTTGGAATCTGTATGAACGCAAGCGGGAGCAGAAGCGGCGCGTGGGGAAGCTGCTGGAGAGCGCCCGAATCGAATGCGAGTCTTCGGACGATCATCCAACTCTACTTCAGTGGCTTCGGCGGCCCGAAGCGAAGATCGCGACTCTCGCGGGCCGCATTCGTGAAGTTTTGAGTGAAGAGCCGGTCCACGGACTGCTGACCACCATTGAGACCGAAGCCAAGTACGCCGGCTATATCGCGCAGCAGGAACGCCAGATCGAGCGGCTGCGCGATTCCGAGGGCCGCAGGATTCCGCATGAATTCGAGTTTGCGGAGATCCCAGGTCTGTCGACCGAAGTGAAGCAAAAGCTACAGCGCGTCCGGCCGGAGACCTTGGGGCAGGCTGGCCGCATTCCCGGCGTAACGCCGGCAGCGGTCGCTGTTCTGGATATCTACTTGAGCCTAGCTGTCCGAGCTTGAGGGGACAGTGGTTCCGGAATGGTTCGCCGACCTTCTTCAGCGTGAGCTTGCTGCCTGGGTAACGTTATCACCCGAGCAAGTGTCCCGCCTGTACGAGCATTACGGTCTTCTGGAACGCTGGAACAGAAGGATGAACCTGACATCGGTTGAGCCGGGCCGGGAGTTGGTAGTTCGCCATTATTGCGAATCCTTATTCTTTGCGGCGCAACTTGAGAATCACGGCAGCTCGGTTGTGGACGTCGGCAGTGGCGCTGGTTTTCCTGGTGTTCCGATCGCCATCCTTAAGCCGGACTCGCGTGTGAGCTTGGTGGAATCAAACCAGAGGAAGGCCGTTTTCCTAAGAGAGGCAACTCGGCACATGGCGAACGTTTCAGTAGTCGCGCAAAGGGCCGAGACGGTATCGCACTCATTCGACTGGCTGGTTTCAAGAGCAGTGAATCCCAAGGACGTTGTAGGCCTGGTCCCGCGTCTCGCATCTAGAATCGGTCTGATGTTAGGTGAATCTGATTTTCTCGAGATCCGGAACGCAAAACACATTGCGTGGTCGGAACCGATTCAGTTACCTTGGGGAGACCGCAGGATTTGCGTGCTTGGTGTTTCACGTGGAACGTAAGGAAGTGGGTTCCACGTGGAACCTCTTGGAGTCGGTTTGGGAAAAATCATAGCAATTGCCAATCAAAAAGGCGGCGTTGGCAAAACCACCACTGCCATTAACCTCGGAGCTTCCCTCGCCGCCAACGACCTCCGCGTCCTTGTTGTCGACTCCGACCCCCAAGGCAACGCTACCACCGGCCTTGGAATCTCCAAATCCGACGACCGACCCACACTTTACCAAGTCCTCCTTGGTGACGAAGATCTAGCGAATACTATAGCCCACACCGAGTTCGAAGGCCTAGACATCGTTCCTTCCGACAAAAACCTGGTCGCTGCCAATGTGGAGATGGTTGAGCTAGAGAATCGTGAATCGCTACTCCGTGACAAGCTGGAGCCAATTCGCGACCGCTATCAATACATCCTCATCGATTGCCCACCGGCCCTGGATCTACTAACCATCAACGCAATGGTCGCGGCCGATTCTATCCTGATCCCCATGCAGTGCGAATTCTTCGCCCTCGAGGGAGTCTCCCAGCTTCTAGGTACTCTAGACCGTGTCCGCGAATCCTTCGGGTCGAAAATAAAAATTGAGGGCGTCTTGCTGACCATGTACGACGATCGAACGAATCTCACGCGACAAGTGGAGCAAGATCTGCGCCAGTTCTTCGAAGACAACGTCTTCCAAACCGTCATCCCGCGCAGCATTCGCCTGGCAGAAGCCCCCAGTTTCGGCAAGCCGATTCTGTCCTACGACGTCCGCTCCCGAGGCGCCGAATGCTATATTCAACTGGCAAAGGAGATCCTGGCCCATGAACAAGGCTCCGGACAAACAGCGTAGGGTTCTAGGTAAGGGGCTCTCGGCTCTCCTGCCTACGAAATCCCCGGGCCCTTCGCCCCAGGCCGAACCGCAAGCAGCACCCCATGGGGCTCGCGTGGCCGTCATCCCCATTTTGCAAATCGAACCCAATCACTTGCAGCCACGCACCACGTTCGATCCCGGACGCCTACAAGAATTAGCCAACTCCATACAAGCAAATGGGATAATTCAGCCGCTCATCGTTCGAAGAAAAGGCGCCCACTATGAGCTGATTGCAGGCGAACGCCGTCTCCGCGCTGCCAAGGTCGCTGGCTTCACCGAAGTTCCAGCAGTTATTCAAGATTATGCTGACGACCGGCTCCTCGAGATCGCCCTAGTCGAGAATATCCAACGCGAGGACTTGAATCCCATCGAAACCGCCCAAGCCCTGGAACGCTTGGTTCGCGAGATGCATTTGAGTCACGAGGAAATTGCCAATCGTACGGGCAAGGACCGCACCACCATCACGAACATGATCCGGCTGCTACGTCTTCCCGCCGATGTTCAGCTTCTGGTTGCCGAACGCCGCCTCTCCATGGGTCACGCGCGCGCCATTCTGGGACTCCCAACGCCTGAGCTCCAAACACAAATGGCCGACAAGTCGGCCGCGCAAGGCTATTCCGTCCGCCAGGTAGAACGCCTCGTTAAGAAAATCAGCGAACCTCGCGAACCCTCCGAAAAGCCGCTTCAGGACCCCAATATCAAAGCCGCCATCCGTGAACTTGAAAGCGCGCTCGGCACGCGAGTCCGAATCGTCGAGAAAACCGATCAGCACGGTCGAATAGAAATTGAATACTACTCCCAGGACGACCTGCAGCGCGTTTATGAGATGATCGTCTCGACGCGTAAGGAATAATGGTGCCGGCGGCAGGACTCGAACCTGCGACCTGCGGATTATGAGACCGCCGCTCTAACCACCTGAGCTACACCGGCAATATACCGCTCTTTCAAGGGTATGTGGAGCGTTGCCAGGATGTCAAACTAAGGCTCGTAAATCATTAAAACGCTTGACAAAAATGTAACATTAGACTACTTTAATAGTGGGTGTTGGAGAGACAGAAACTCCGGCACTGAGAGAAGTAAAGCAGGAGGCCCTTATCGACAACGATTACCTTTCGGGGCGACTACCAGCTTCCTCGACTTGCTCCGCCTGAAGCGGATAAAAGCAGGGTGAGATTAACAGCCTCACCGGCTCGCGGCGGTTACACCGCAATCTCAAATGCCGAAGGCGGCAAGCAGGAGTTGGCGGTCGCCCTGTACCATAATTGACAGGCCTTTCCCCCTCCAGTAGATTCGAGTAAGTGCCCTCTCCCGTCGTAGAGTTCCGGGATGTCTCCAAAAGCTATCCCATTTACCCAACACCCAGCGCTCGCCTCAAAGAGCTTGCCCTCCTCAATCGCGTCTCGTTCCATCGCGATTTCTGGGCCGTCCGCCATATCACTTTCGAAATTTACCCCGGTGAGACCTTCTGCATCGTTGGCGAGAACGGCTCTGGCAAGAGCACACTACTGCAAATGGTCGCAGGAATTCTGCACCCCTCCAGCGGCGAGATCTCCGTGCGTGGACGCGTCGCCGCATTGCTCGAGCTCGGCTCCGGATTCAACCCCGAATTCAGCGGCCGTGACAATGTTTTTTTGAACGCTGCTATCCTGGGCCTCTCGCGGAAAGAAATTGCCGCCAAGTTCGAGCAGATCGAGGCCTTTGCCGAGATCGGAGATTTCATCGATCAACCGGTGAAGACGTACTCCAGCGGCATGGCGGTGCGCCTCGCGTTTTCGGTTGCGATTCACGTCGACCCGGAAATCCTGCTGGTGGACGAAGCGCTCGCCGTTGGCGACATTTACTTCCATCAACGCTGCATGCGCAAGGTAAATGAGCTACGCGAAAAGGGCGTGACCATTCTGTTCGTCACCCATTCCGCGGGCGAAGTCAAATCGATCGGCGATCGCGCTCTCTGGCTGGATGGCGGGCGCATGCGCGAGCTCGGCAGTACTGAGCACGTGGTCAACCGGTATCTGGCCGCCATGTTTGAGAAGGATAGCGCCTATCTCACCACGCTCCATCGCAACGCCCAACGAATCGCACGCGGCCCCGTAAGAGCGCCGGAAGTGGTCGAGACCATCCCCAACATCGACCATCGTTTTGGAGACGGCCGCGCGGAAATCATCGGTATCGCCGTACTCGATCTCGCCGGTCACCCCATCCATTTGCTCGAACCCCTGTCAGCAATCGTGGTCCGGATCAGCGTTCGCGCTTCTGAAGATATCACCCTCCCGATAGTTGGATTCATCATGCGTAACCATATGGGTCTCGATTTCGCCGGCACCAACACGGCGCGCGAAGGCTTCGAGCTTCCGCCCATGGTCGCGGGCGATGTCTACACGGTGGACTTCCATCTCCAGCTTCCCGAGCTTTATCCTTCCTCATTTTCCTTCTCTCCCGCCATCGCTGACGGAACCCTGCGCTCCTACACAACCTGCGATTGGATCGACAACGCCATCGTCCTTCAAATGAGCCCCGCCGAGGGCGAGATCTACGGGCACCTGCACCTGCCTTGCCGCGTAGAGTTGAACCGATGCCTCGCCAAATCATCTGCCCAAGCGCTGAGCCACGCGGAGCCGAAAGTTGGTTGAGTTTACCGGCGAGCGCGTCATTCCCGGGCAGGTGAATGACGACCTGTGGAGCGAGCATGTGGCGCGCTATGCCTTCGCCAGCCGCTTCGCGGAGGGGAAACGCGTACTCGACGCAGGCTGCGGCGCGGGATACGGCGCAGCCGAGTTGGCACAATCCGCGCTCCAAGTCACCGGTCTCGACATCGCGCCGGACGCGGTAGAATACGCGCGCGCTACGTATCCGATCCCAAATTTATTTTTCCTGGTTTCCTCGTGCATTGCCACGCCTTTTCGCCCGAATAGTTTTGAATTGGTGGTCGCGTTCGAAGTAATCGAGCATCTGCAGGATTACCGCGCGTTCCTGAACGAGTGCGCTCGTGTGGTCACGCCACAGGGTCTTTTCATCGTCTCGTCGCCCAACAAAAGTTATTATGCGGAGTCCCGCGCCAAGACCGGTCCCAATCCTTTCCACGAGCATGAATTCGAAGCTGATGAATTCGTCAGCGAGCTGAGCCGCGTTTTCTCGAACGTCCGATTGCTGCTCGAGAATCGCGTCGAATCCTTCGCGTTTCATCCCGCCAGAACATTCTGGCCCGCCGGCGTGCGAATCGATGGCGGCGGCGGAACGGCGGCCGAGGCAAACTTCCTGATCGGTCTGTGCTCGTTCGGCCGCCTTCCCGACCCACAGTCCTTCGTCTACGTTCCGAAAGCGGCTAATTTACTTCGCGAGCGCGAACAGCATGTCCAGCTTCTGGAGCAGCAGCTCGCGCGCACCAAGCGCTGGCTGGCCGAAGCGCAGGCCGAACGCGACACCTTGCTCGATCTGTATCGCAAGCAGACCGATGAGCTGGTGGACCGGACCCGCTGGGCTGAAAAACTCGGAGCCGAACTCGACGCCCTGGGCGTGGTGCTGACCAATGAACGCAAAGCTGCTGACTCACTGGCCCGTGAATACGAAGCCCGGGTGACGCATCTAGAAGGCGAGAACCTGGCCAAGACCGAATGGGCCCTCGCTACAGTGACCAGTCTTGAACAAAAGGCCAGTGAACTGGCGGAGTGCGTCCGCTTGCTCGAGGCCGCGGAGACCACGGTCGAAGAGCGGACGCTCTGGGCGCAACGCACCGAAAAACTGCGGGCGGATCTCGCCGCCCAACTGGATCTCATCCGCCAGTCGCGCTGGCTGAAGCTGGGGCGAAAGTTTGGGCTTGGCCCGGATCTGTGAGAACGCTCCTAACCATCCTTTGGCGGCTGATCAAGTTTCTTCCGCTCTTGCTGCTCTCGCCTTTTCTGATGCTCGCGGCCATAACTGCCATCGGCGCCGCGGATCTGCTCGGAACTTTCCGAAAAAGAAATCGTTTGCCTCCCGATGTTCGTTGCGCAAATCGCGCGGCCTCCGTCGTAATCCCCAACTGGAATGGACGCGACCTGCTGGAACGCTACCTCCCTTCCATCATCGAAGCGCTTCACGCGAATCCGGACAACGAAGTCATTGTCGTTGATAATGGATCGTCGGACGGCAGCGCCAGCATGCTCGGAGAACGCTTTCCATCCGTGCGCGTGCTGGCGCTGGACCAAAACCTCGGATTCGGCAGCGGTTCAAATGCTGGCTTTCGCGCGGCCAAGAACGACATCGTTGTTTTACTCAATAGCGACATGCGTGTCGAGCCAAATTTCCTCGCACCGCTCCTGGCCGGATTCAACGATGCGCGAGTCTTCGCCGTTTCCTGTCAGATTTTTTTCACCGACCCGAACAAGCTCCGCGAAGAAACGGGACTCACGCAGGGCTGGTGGGAAAACGGCGGACTACGCGTACGTCACCGCGACGACCCGGCCATCACCGATCTGTATCCGTGCTTCTATGGCGGAGGCGGCTCCTGCGCATTCGATCGCCATAAGTTTCTCGAGCTCGGCGGCTTCGACGAACTGCTGCGTCCCTTCTATCTGGAAGACACCGACCTTGGCTATTTGGCGTGGAAGCGCGGCTGGAAGGTGCTGTATCAGCCGCGCAGCGTGGTGTTTCACGAACACCGCGGAACCATCGGGAAACGCTTCTCTCAATCTCATATCGATCTGGTGCTCAAGAAGAATTTCATCCTGTTTTGTTGGAAGAACATCCACGAGTGGCCGCGCCTCGCGTCGCACTTTTTCTTCACATTTGCCGGTGCCGTACTGAGCGTCTTCTTTGGCGATTCCCCGGAACGCGCGAATCTGTGGGCCCTGTGGCGCGCCTTTCTTCAGTTGCCTCAAGCGCTCGGCGCCCGCGCCCGTGCCCGTGCGCTTGCGACTATTTCCGACACGGAGGCGTTCCGAAGGCCGCTGGGCGGCTATTTCCGCGACCGCTTCTTGATCCCCAATCAGGAACCTGAAAAACTGAGCGTCCTGTTCGTTTCACCGTATCCGATCTGTCCTCCAGTCCACGGCGGCGGTGTTTTCATGTATCAAACTGCGCGCGAACTGATGCCGCTATGTTCACTGCACCTGGTGATCCTCCTCGATCACGATTGGGAACAATGGGACCATGCCGAGTTTCAGCAGTCTGCAGCCTCCGCGGAATATCTGGTCCGCATGCAGGGCAAGCCCAAGGAGTTTGGATCCATTCTTCCTTATGCGGTTCGCGAGTTCGCCAACTCGGACCTCGATTGGCTCCTGCATCGCCAGATCTACACGCGCGCCATTGACGTGGTGCAGCTCGAATACACCGCTCTCGGGCAATATCATTGGGATTTTCACCGCATCGCTTGCTTGTTGTTCGAGCACGACATCTACTTTCAATCCATCGGCCGCGGTCTGGCGGGTACTCGCAGCCTGGTCCGGAAAACGAAAGCTACTTTCGAATATCTGCGGGCGCTCCGCTATGAACTAAAGATCCTGCCCAAGTTCGATCGCATTCAGGTTTGCAGTCCCGCGAACGGCGACTATCTTTTATCGTTCCTTCCAAGCCTGACCGGCAAGCTGGATGACAATCGCGCCGGCATCTCGACCGCCCGGTATGATTTCAAGCCCAATGGCCGCGAGCCGCTCACCATGCTTTTTCTCGGAAGCTTTCGCCATCTCCCGAACATAGAAGCGCTGGACTGGTTCATGCGCAAGGTGCTGCCTCGCGTCTTCGAACAATCGCCGGATGCGCGCCTAATAATCGTGGGGGCCGATCCTCCGCAGAAGCATTCCCTGCCCGATCTTGGCGAGCGCATTGAACTCCGCGGATTTGTGGAAGACGTCCGCGAGCCGCTCTCCCGCTACGCGGTTTTCGTGTGCCCCATCCTGAGCGGCTCCGGCATGCGCGTGAAGTTATTGGAGGCTTTCGCAGCAGGCATTCCCGTAGTCTCGACGAACTTAGGAGCAGAAGGCCTGACAGATAAAGATGGCGACGTCTGCGCATTAGCGGATTCGCCGGAAGCGTTCGCCGCAAAAATCCTAGAATTATTTCGAGACCCCGCGAAGGCGAGTGAACTTGCAACACGCGCCCGCGACCGAGTAGTGGCCACGCGTGACATGGGGGTTCTGACTAGACGGTTATTGGAAAGCTACAGCGCGTCACTCAAGGCAAAACGTTTGGGCCGCGAATGAACGCGAATACGCGCGAATAAGAATTTGCGTTCATTCGCGGCCTAATTCGTAGCCTGCTTCTTGTCACTCAAATCATCCTTCAACCGCTTCACCACTCTCTCCGCGGTCTTGCTCAGCTCGCCGGGCGTCGTATCCTTAGGGCGTTCGTAAGTCGACCACACCACATTTTTGCTTTTGCGGTCCACGATGAAGATATTTCCCCGCCCGCGGTTGAACCCGCCGACGCGCACAGTGCCCGAGTCCTCCGTTTTGTCTTTATCGTCTTTCGCCGTCTTGACGCTCGCTTCAGTCTTATTGTCGGTGTCGTCTTTTGCGTCTTTGGCCGGCGCGGGAGGTGCCGGCGGAGGCGGCGGAGGATAGAGTTCCTTGAGCTTGGCCTCGAACGGTTCGCCTAACCGGTCCGTAATAATCGCATCCGCCTTTTGCGGATCTGTCACTACCTGGAACACGCCCATATTGGTCAACCGATTGGCGAGGTATTGATCCATGCCGCCGCTCATCCCCAGAATATAGACCGTGGTCACTTGCTTCAATTGCTGGTTTACCGCCGCGGGAACAGAGGCGGCCAGGAGCGCGAAGGCACAAAACAACTTCATGAGAATATGGTACCAGCGCCCACCGATCATTGTGTATAAATCGCAAAGCATCACGGTAATCATTCCCTGCTTGAACGAAGAACAGGGGATCGAGCGCGTCCTCAGCCGCATGCCCGAATTCGTGGATCAGGTAATCGTGGTGGACAACGGTTCAACTGACCGCACCTCCGACGTGGCGCACGGTTTCGGAGCGGAGGTGATTCGCGAACCGGTCCGCAACCGGCGATCTCATTGTTACGCTGGATGGCGACCACAGCTACCCGCCCGACGCGATTTCCTATCTGCTGGAAGCTTTTCTGCACCTGAACGTGGATTTTCTGAACGCCTCGCGTTTTCCGGTGCGCGACCGGAAGGCCATGAGCTTCAAACATAAATTCGGGAACTGGGTCCTGTCGCTCGCCATGTCCGTGTTGTATTTTCGCTGGGTGCGCGACTCACAGTCCGGCATGTGGGTGTTCCGGCGGTCGATTTTGAAAGACATGCACCTGGAATCGGACGGCATGTCATTCTCGGAGGAAATCAAGATCGAGGCGCTTAAAAGCTCGCGGGTTCGTTTCACCGAAATCTCCATCATGTACTCGTCGCGCTTGGGCGAAATAAAATTGAATCCCTGGCGGGATGGATTCAACAACCTGTTCTTCCTGGTGAAGAAGCGTTTCACTTCATGATTGACCTTGTGGCAAAAGTCACCGTCGTCATCCCCAACTGGAACGGATCCGCGATGCTGGGGAAACTCCTGGGTGAACTTCCGCGCCAGTCCCTCCCCATCGATCGCATTATCGTTATCGACAACGGCAGCAGCGACGATTCAGTAGCACTCGCTAAACGCGCCGGCGCTGAGGTAATCCAACTAAGCGAGAACACAGGCTTCAGCCACGCGGTGAATCTTGGAATCCAGTCCGCGAACACCGAATGGATCGCAATCCTGAACAATGATGTCTTGCCGCAGCAGGACTGGCTCGAAAACCTGATCCAACAAGCCCAAGCCGCCAACGCCTGGTTCGCGACTGGCAAGTTACTGGACGCTTCGGCCGCGCATCGTCTGGACGGCGCCTTCGACGCTATCTCGCGCGGAGCTTGCGCCTGGCGATGCGGTCACGGCCGTCCGGATTCCGCGCTTTGGAACCAACCCCGGGTGATCCGGTTTGCTCCCTTCACCGCCGCCATATTTCGCAGGGAATTGTTCGAGAGGGTCGGCCTGTTGGATGAGGATTTCGAATCCTATTTAGAAGATATCGATTTCGGCATCCGGTGTGCCTCTGAGGGCTTCAACGGCCTCTACGTTCCCCAAGCCGTTGCTTTCCATACCGGCAGCGCCACTCTCGGACGCTGGCATCCGGCCACGGTACGCAAAATTGCCCGCAATCAATTGCTTCTAATAGCGAAACACTATCCTAAGAAATGGGTCTTACGCTATGGCTGGCCAGTTTTGGTCGCCCAGACATTATGGGGTCTTGTCGCGCTACGGCACGGGGCCGGATTCGCCTATCTGGAAGGCAAACTGGACGGACTGCGCCGATTTCGCCGATCCCGGGGAAATTCGCCAGCCAACCTCAACATTATTGTCGAAAGCAGCGAGAGCGAAATCCTGGAAATCCAGCGGTTGACAGGCTTCGATCTCTACTGGAGACTGTACTTTGCGCTGACATGAACCGAACCGGCATGAATCAAATTGGAGTTGTAATAGTTACTTACAACTCGGCCGAGGTTATAGAGCGCTGCCTGGATTCGTGCGCTCACTTAGTCGCCGTCGTCGTTGACAACGCGTCGCAGGATAACACGGTGGAACTGGTCCGGCGGCGATCGTCGGTTAAGCTGATAGCGAATCCCAGTAACAGAGGGTTCGCCGGCGCAGCCAATCAAGGAGTGGCGGCGCTTGATACGGAAATGATCCTGCTGCTGAATCCCGACGTCCAACTCGAGACACCGGTGGATTCCCTAGCCGAAGCATGCAGCCGCGAAAGCTTCGGGCTCGCGACGGGAAAATTGCTGGACTCCGGCGGGAAGGTCCAAACCGGATTCACCGTCCGGCGATTTCCGACACCCGTCACACTGATCTTTGAAGTGTTAGGCATTAACCGGCTGTTGCCCTGGAACCCGTCGAACCGCCGCTATCGGTATCTGGACCTGGATCTTACCAAGCCCGCCGAAGTGGAACAACCCCCCGGCGCCTTCCTGATGTTCCGGCGCGAAGTGTGGCAGCGGTTGGGCGGTTTTGACACACAGTTTGATCCCCTTTGGTTCGAAGATGTCGATTTCGTGAAACGTGCCCGCTCTGAGGGCTTCAAAATCCAGTATCTACCGGAAGTTAGAGCACGGCATCGGGGTGGCCATAGCATTGCGGGCATGGAGTGGGGGTGCCGTGAGGTGTGTTGGTATGTTAGCCTTCTAAGGTACGCCTCCAAGCACTTCCGGCCGTACGCATACCGGGGCGTGAGCGCCGCAGTGGTGCTCGGCTCTCTGTTCCGGGCCATGATTGGCATGATTCGACGGCGCAGCTTGAGGCCGATAAAAGTCTACGCGAAGATTGCGCGAATCGCGGCGCTTGGTTTGATTTCCGGCCATGTCGGCAAATTGGAGTGTTCGAGTAGTTACAGTAAGGCAGCAGGATGAGGACAGCTCTTACCAACGCGAAGAATAAACACACGACCCACATACATGTCAGATAACGAACGGGTTTCCGTCACTATCGTCACTTACAACAGCGGTCGATTCATCAAGCGATGCCTAGAGTCTGTGTTAGCGCAGCGCTACCCGAACAGGGAAATAATTGTGATCGATAATGCCTCTACCGATGGCACAGTGGATATTCTGGAGCAGTTTGAGGATCGCTGTCAGATCATCTACAACGACGAGAATATCGGATTCGCTGCCGCGCAAAACCAGGCCATACGCGCCGGCTCGGGCACCTGGGTCTTGACTCTTAATCCGGACGTGCTGCTGCTACCCAACTTCATTCAAGCTCTGGTGGAGGGCGGCCAAATGGATTCCCGTGTGGGCGCGGTTTGCGGGAAGCTGCTCACCATTCTCGCCAGCTTCGATCTTCCCGACAAGCCGCTGGTGGATTCCACCGGCATTTACTTCACGCCCATGCTGCGCCACCTGGATCGCGGCAGCCAGGAAGTGGATAACGGCCACTATCTGCAGCACGAGTATGTGTTCGGCGCAACCGCGGCAGCGGCCTTGTACCGGCGCGCCATGATTGAAGACGTTTCCATCGGCGACGAGTTCTTCGATCCCGATTTTTTCGTGTACCGTGAGGATGCGGACGTGGCCTGGCGAGCGCAGTTAATGGGCTGGCGCTGCATCTACACGCCGCACGCCCGTGGTTACCACGTGCGTAATGTCCTGCCTGGAAACCGCCGCGCGCTTCCGTCGGCGATCAATATGCACTCGGTGAAGAATCGCTTCCTGATGCGCATCAAAAACATGACGGGGCATCTGTATTTGCGCAACTGGTTTTCCATCACCGCGCGCGACTTGGTCGTACTGGGTTGCTGTCTGGTGAGGGAGCAGAGCTCGCTCAAAGCGTTTTGGTATATCACGCGTAACTGGAAGCATGTGATGGAGAAGCGCCGGGAAATCATGAGCCGCAAGCGCGTGGATGACGATTACATCGCGAGTTGGTTTCGCTATGCTCCCGTGAGCAGCCCGGCGAGCAAGCCGAAGACTGGATCGCGCGCCATGGCTCGCTCCAAAGCGGCGCGCGGGTAGGACAGAATCCAGGAGTCAGGAGCCAGAATCCAGAAGATGGCGCGGATCGCCATTCTCGGCACGCGGGGGATTCCGGCTCGGTATGGCGGGTTCGAGACTTTCGCGGAGGAGTTGTCCACGCGCCTGGTTGAGCGAGGGCATAAAGTTACTGTTTATTGCCGTGAGAAGCATCCGGAGAAAAGTTATCGCGGCGTTTCACTCGTTTACCTTCCTACCTGGCGGCACAAATACTTCGACACCCTGGCCCACACTTTTCTTTCCACGCTGCATTTGATCTTTCATCGAGTGGATGTGGCGCTGTACTGCAATGCGGCGAATGCCATCTTTACTTTTTGGCCGCGCTTGTTCGGGATACCGGTTGCGCTGAATGTGGATGGGCTGGAGCGCAAACGAAAAAAGTGGAACCGGCTGGCGCGGAGCTGGTATTTGATCTCCGAGCGGCTAGCCACGTTCTGTCCCAACGTTGCGATCTCCGACGCGCGCAAAATAGCAGAGTATTATCTGGAACGCTACGGAAAACGCTCCGAATTCATCCCGTATGGCGCGGAGGTGGGCGCGCTTCCCGACGCGGAGGTTCTCGAAAAGCTCGGCCTCACTGCGGGAAAATATTTTCTCTATGTCAGCCGCATGGAGCCGGAGAACAATGCGCTGTTGGTCCGCGAATCCTTCGAGCAGGTTTCGACCTCGCTGAAATTAGCGCTGATTGGCGATGCACCGTATGCCGAAGAGTACATCCAGCGCGTACGCGCCACCGCGGATCCACGCATCGTCATGCCGGGCGCGATTTACGGACGCGGTTATCACGAACTGCTGTCCCACTGTTACGCCTACATTCACGCAACCGAGGTTGGCGGCACGCACCCGGCCCTGATTGAAGCCATGGGCCGCGGCGCGTTAGTGCTGTATTTGAACACTCCCGAGAACGCGGAAGTGGCGGGCGATGCGGGAATCCCGTTCGAGGCGCGCGAACTAGCCGGCAAGTTGGCCGCACTGGTCCACATGCCCCCTGAAGATCGCGCCGAGTGGGGCCGCCGCGCCATGGCACGCGTAGCGGAACGATATAGCTGGAACGCAGTAACAGTGCAGTACGAAGCCCTCCTGTTGCGGCTTTGTTAAGAAGAGAATCCAGGGAATCCAGAATCCAGAATTCAGAAGAAGGAGGGCGCTACGCGCCATTCCACATTCTGAATTCTGGATTCTGGCTCCTGGATTCTTCTTCTCAGACTTGGCTGGTCCTGGACGATTAGTACTACGTGAAGGCTTGCACTTTGATTCGCTGCGTTTTGGCAGCGGCGGCGATTTGCGCTGCGCCAAAGTCTGTTCTTGGCCAGGAGCGGCAAGACGAAATTATTCAGAAATTGCTCGAGCGCGTAGAAGCGCTGGAGCGCGAAGTCGCGGCCCTTAAGCAGAGCGCGGCCGCTCAAAGCCCGGCTCGGCCGGCGCAACCGGCTCCCTCAGATCTGGCTCCAGCCGCCGCACCCAAGCCGGATTCGCCAGTGGTTGCCGACCTGCCCGAACCTGAACCGCCCGACACCAGCAAGTATACCTTTCACGGCTACGCCGATCTCGGTTTCCTGAGAAATGAGGACGGTGAGTCCGACAAAAAGTTCGTGCTGGGGGAGATCGATCTTTTCGCCACCGCGCGAATCTCGCCCAAACTGAATGCCTTGGTGGAAGTCGTGCTCGAAACCGACAACCAGGTTCTGGTGGCCGACGTACCCGTGAATGTGGAGCGGTTGCTCCTTCAATACAGGGATAACGATTACTTCAACCTGGACATGGGCGCCTACCGCACCGCGATTGGGTTCTACAACACCACACTGCGCGGTTCCTGGCTGCAGACGTCTCTCACGCGTCCCATGCTGTTCACATTTGAAGATGAAGGAGGTTTTCTGCCGCTCCATAACGTGGGCCTGAGCGCCAACGGCAAAGTGCCGTCGGGAGCTCTGGGGCTCCACTACGTCGTCGAGGTGGGAAGCTCTCGCAATTACGCCCAGCCGGGACGTACCGGTTTTGATTTCGAGCAGAATGCCGCCGTCAACGTGGCCCTCTTTGCGCGTCCACGTGTCATCCCGGGCCTCGAAGTGGGCTTCTCTTCTTACCACGATCGGTTCACACCGGAGCCGGGGTCAATATTGTCCCGATCGGTCTGGACCGCGCATGCCGTCTACCAGGCGAACCGGTTTGAATTCCTGAACGAAGTAATCCTGGCCAAGTTCCGTGAGCCGGGTTTGGGTTACGGGAACATCCCAGGATTCTACAGCCAGTTGGGATATCGCTTGGGTTCGAATTGGACCCCCTATACGCGCTATGACTATGTGAACGTCTACGGAAGAGGATCGGTCGGGCAGTACGCTCCGCAATATGTGCCTTGGCGCACCGTGTTAAGCGGCGGTATTCGCTATGACCTGACGGAGGCGGTGGCGCTCAAGTTCGAAATAGGTCGCGAAACCTCACCGCTCCAACTGCCCTGGATACGGGCGGCCCTGCAG
>Ga0208691_1000142_pt1 | contig 23335 bp, 19 predicted proteins | sample June2015DPH_20_1_FD_184719 | JGI IMG/M metagenome (GOLD analysis project Ga0208691, IMG submission 184719) | Peatland microbial communities from SPRUCE experiment site at the Marcell Experimental Forest, Minnesota, USA - June2015DPH_20_10... | ecosystem: Environmental > Terrestrial > Soil >... | reverse complement strand
GATTGTCCGGATTTTCGCTAAGGGTTCTTCCGGGCGCAAGAATCACTCCTTGAAGTCACGCACCACAAGAGGCAAGGAAAGCGATGTTTCAACGCCATCGGGATCCTGGTTCCGCATGCTGAACTCGAACCTATCGCCGTACAGACTCTTCAGCCGAGCCTGCACATTCGAGATGCCGATGCCGGGCCTCTTCTCGCTCCAATCGGCCGCCAGCGCGGGTCCATCATTCAGAATTCTCAGCGTCAGAGTGCCATTCGAACGGCTTGCCGAGATTCGGATGCTGCCCCCTTGCACACGCTTCGCGATGCCGTGTTTCACCGCGTTTTCCACCATCGGCTGCAGAATCAGGCTGGGAACCTGCGCCCGAAACAACCCTTCTGGAACGTCGATGCTGAATTGCAGCCGGTCGGCGAATCGAACTTTCTGGATGTCCAGATATTTTTGCGCGAACTCCAATTCCTCGCCGAGCGGCACCTGCTGCCGATTGGAGTCGTCCACTACGCGGCGCAAAAAATCGCTGAGCGCCGCAATCATGTCGACGGCGTCGTCATTCTTTTTCTCGCGCACAAGGCCGGAGATGGCATTGAGCGTGTTGAACAGAAAATGCGGTTCGATCTGCCGGCGCAACGCGTCGAGCTGCGCCTTCGAAAGCTGCTCGTTCAGGCTGGCAGTCTCGGCTTGTTGCCGCGCCAACCGCTCTCGCCAGGCCAGCATATGGCTGACCACCAGGATGGTGCCATAGAGAATGACATACGAAAGCAGGCTGTTGGAGAACTTGCTCAAGAAAAGGGACGTGAATGAATCAGGCTGGGGAGAAATCGCCCACGGGTTCCACAACTCTTCCATCGCGGCGATCCACGCTGCCGAAACCAAACCGATGCAAGCGCATGTCGCGACGTGCGCGCCCCAGGTAGAAAAGCTCTTCCATTGCGCGAAGGAGTATCGCCGGGAAAGACGAAATACCAGCGGTGTAGCGAACGCCCAAGGCAGCCACGAAAGCAATAGTGTCAGGAATAAGTAGGTCCATTTATGGTGCATGCCCTCGGCGCGCATCACAAAGACGGTCTGAGTTGCCTCAAACAGCCCGATGCCCGACCAGATGGCGCCAATCCAAAGCCATCGTGACGATTGTGGTGTCGAACTGCCCATAGGGAGAATCGTATCCCACCGAGTCGCCGGAGTGACCAAAAATGCAGCGAATCAACACGTCGCTGCAGTAGGTGTTGTCGCCTTCACGAGAGCCAGGCCTGATACTAAGTCGCAGTTCGGTGGGGTTTGAGTAATCTTCGCAAGTCGATCTGGAGGGGTTGGATGAAACGTTCGCTAGCTGTTGCTATGGTTGTAATCGCATGCATGGCGTCAATGGCGGCCGCGCCCGAAGCGCAGTCTCCTCAACCGCAGTATGACGCGAAGGGAAATCTTCTCCGTCCCGCCGATTATCGGGACTGGGAGTTTCTCTCCGCCGGTTTCGGCATGAACTACAGCGCGACGGCAGGCCACGAAATGTTCACCAACGTTTTTGTGCAGCGCTGGGCCTACGAGCAATTTCTAGGCTCTGGCAAATGGCCCGAGCAGACTATGTTTGTGATCGACGAGCGCGCCGCGCAGAGCAAAGGCTCGATCAACAAGACCGGGCACTTTCAAACCGATCTCATGGGGCTCGCCGTTGAAGTCAAGGATTCGGCCCACAATCCTGACAAATGGGCCTACTACGGCTTCGATGCCGACGGCAAGACGGCCGAAGCCATGCCGAAAGGCAACGGATGCTATGCCTGCCACGACGCGCACGCCGCTGTGGAACACACATTTGTGCAGTTCTATCCGACGCTGAAGCCGGTAGCGAAAAAATTCGGCACCTACAACGAGTCGCGCGAACAAGTCTCAGACGTCAAATAAGTGCAGGGCAAAATGCCCGCACTGATCATCCTGAGCGTAGCGAAGGACCTATGCAATCGCTTGCGCCGCCGGAGAGTTCAAGGCGTCCGAAGCTGTTGCAGGTCAACTCCACATCTCAGGCGACGCGAACGAATCCATAGGTCCTTCGCTACGCTCCGGATGACAATTCGAAACAAACGACACTTGCTCAGTCGTGAAGAAGCGCCGGGCGTTATCCCAGCTTCTCGAAGAACAAGCAAATCGTTTCAATCCCATGATGGAAGTTGGGGATATGAAACTTTTCGTTTGGCGCGTGCAGATTATCATCCGGCAGCCCGAAGCCCATCATTACGGTAGGAATCTTCAACGCCTGATAAAAGTCATTGACGATAGGAATCGATCCTCCGCTGCGAATGAACACGGTCTCTTTCCTGAACGTGTCGTGGAGCGCCTCAGTTGCGGCCTTGATGTAAGGATTATCGGTGCCAACAACAGAAGCCGGGCCCTTGCTGTGTACTTTGATCTTCGTTTCGATGCCCTTAGGCGTGAGCTTCTTCACGAACTTTGTATATCGATCAAGGATGTCATCGGGATCCTGATTCGGCACCAGCCGCATCGACACCTTCGCGGCAGCTTTGGCAGGAATCACAGTCTTCGCGCCAGCGCCGATAAATCCACCGGGCATTCCATGAACCTCGAGAGTGGGCCGCGCCCATGTGCGATACAGAACGGAATAACCCGGCTCGCCCGTCAGCACTTTCGATCCAACTTCACTCTTTCGATAAGCCTCCTCGTTGAACGGCAGCCGCTTCCACGCCTTCAGTTCGTCTTTGCTGGGCGCTTTTACTTTGCTATAAAAGCCTGGAATCAGCACGTGTCCCTTCGAGTCCTTCAACTTGCTGATGATCTCGATCAGCGCGAAAAACGGATTCGGCGCAGCGCCGCCATAGACTCCGGAATGCAAATCGACTTTCGCTCCATAAGCTTCGATCTCCGTATAAACCAACCCGCGCAGGCCAACACATAACGTGGGCAGCCCCGGCGCAAAGAGTTCGGTGTCGCAAACCAAAGCAAAATCGGCCTTCAGCTTGGCTTTCTGCTTGCGAACGTACTCGGCGATCGACTCGCCACCAACTTCTTCTTCGCCTTCAAAAATCACCTTCACGTTGAGCGGCAATTTGCCGCCGCCCGACTTCATCAGCGATTCCAGCGCCTTCACTTCCATCCAAAGCTGGCCTTTGTCGTCGACCGCGCCGCGCGCATAAATATTGTTGTTGCGCTCCGTAGGCTCGAACGGGGGAGTGTGCCACTCATCCAGCGGATCAGGCGGCTGCACATCGTAATGCGCATAGCAAAGCACAGTGGGCTTACCCGCCGCATGTAGCCAGTCGGCGTAAATAAGCGGATGCCCCTTCGTAGGAATAACCTCGACATTTTCCATGCCAATGCGGCGCAGTTCGGCGGCCACAAAATCGGCCGCCTTCTGCACGTCAGATTTGTGTTCCTCCAGTGTGCTGACGCTGGGAATGCGAAGCAGATCTTTCAGTTCGCTGAGAAAACGCTGCTGATTATTGCGCGCGAAATCGACTGCGGGAGAAGCCATAAACGGATCCTTTCTCGTAGGGAATGCAATGGACGTGGCGTCTGCTTAAGGAAACGCATCAGTATAGCTCAAGCGTAGGCGAGGCGGTTGCGGCGTCCCCAGTAAGAGAACGCAAGCAGGATCGCGGCAAACAGCAGATACACGACGGGGCGACTCGATGCAGAAGTTGTCCCCATGAAGTCCAGTTCGGGCATGTGGTGCGCAGGGCCGACGTACCACCACACTGTATAAAGCGCTTCGAAGGGGATACTGCTCGAGCTCCAAACGCCGAGCGCCAACGCCAGGCTTGGGATGAATATAACGGTGCTCGCCCACGTGGCGAGACCTTGCCAGTCGGAGATTGCGGCGAGCCGCAGAGCGACGCCTCCGCCAGTGAGCGCGGCCACCACCACGCCGGCGATCCACAGTGCCGGCAATTGCCGGGTCAAAGAGCGCTCGCAGGAGAAAAGCAGCGGGCCGGTCGCGGTGCGAGATTCGCGACATCCCATTTGCGACCAGATGAGAATGGGCCAGATCCACGCGACAACCAGAACTCCCTGGCGCGCCGATGAAAGTGGAGATGCGAGTTGGGCGATGAGCAATCCTGCAGCGACTATGTACCACCACCAGCGCTGGCCTTTGAGCATAAGCAGAACTTCCGAGATGACCAGCCTGACGAAGCGTGAGCCTCCGGAGCGGCGCACCACTGGAGTGAGTTGGTTGGCAGAGATCGAAACTGCGGCAGGGTTTTGCGAGCCATTGAATGGAACGGCCGGTAATGGAACGGCCGGTAATGGAACGGCCGAGGGGATGGCTGAAGTCTGCGGCGCTTCTTGTGCGCGACGCTTGAACCATTCCTTGGACGGGTCAAAGCGGTGAAAAAAAAGGGCGGCGAGCAGCACCATGCCGATGCCCACTGCGATCCACAGGAGGCGCATTGACAATACGCGCACATCCCAGTCGATGCCGTTCCAGAGAAACGTGTGAACAGCGCGCCGGCCGCCGATGGTCAGGCTGAAATGAAAATTTTGTAGATTGCTCGGATCGATGCTGCTAAGGGTAGTTCGCGCACTGCGATAAAGCAGTTGCAATCCCGCGGGGTCGTCAAGGCCGTTCGCTCCCAACGCGAGCGTCGCAGTCCACAGGAAAAAATAGGCGACGTTGCCGACTCCACCGCGCAGCACCGGAACGGTCTCGAACAAAGTTGCCACGCTGGCCGTGAGGAACATGGTGGGAAGAGCCAGAAAAATGAACGGCGACCACAGCTTCCACAGGGAAAACGAATAAGCTTCGCCGCGCATGATCTGCATAACGGGCGCGGCGAGCATGAGAACGATGACCATGCAGGCTAGCACCGCAAAATTGCTGAAAGTTTTGGCCAGCGTATAAGCGTCTTTGCGCATGGGTGTGGCGGCAAGAATTTGTCCGACCCGGGTGTCGGTATCACGGCGCAGCGAATTTTTCACGATGTAGAAGCCTACGAGGGAAAGCCACGTAGAACAGCAGATCGTCATCAGCATGCCGATCCAGGCGGAGTTATAGACTCCGCGATAATCGTTTCCCACGACGATCCAAACCTTCTCGGCGGCCACGGCATAAGCCAGATACAGAGCGCCCGCGAGGGTCACAAGAAAGCTGTAGCGGCGCACCCGCTCGAGGAAATCGGCGCGCGCCATGTGATAAAGAACCCACGATACGCTCATGCTGCCACTCCGGTGCGGTGTTGAGATAGGCAGTGGAGATAGGCATCTTCCAGCGTGGGAGGAACGGCCTGTGCTCCGGTGGGCCAGGCATCGGCCAGTACCCTGGCGTGAACGCCGTCGCTGCGCCGGGTTGTATTGCTGATGAGGTAGCGTTGACGCGCAGCGTTCAATTCTGCGCTCGGCAGAACCCACTCCCAAACTCTTCCTTCCACGGCCTGCAACAATTTTTCCGGTGAAGCGTGTGCGACCAGCGTGCCTTGTGAGATCAGCGCGATGTCGGTCGCGGTGGCTTCCACGTCGGAAACGATGTGCGTGGAAAGAATGACGACGCGCTCGCCGGAGAGTTCCGACAGGAGATTGCGGAAGCGAACGCGTTCTTCCGGATCGAGACCGGCAGTGGGCTCGTCAACGATGAGCAATTGAGGATCGTTGAGGAGAGCTTGCGCGATTCCAACTCGTTGCCTCATTCCGCCGGAAAATCCCCCGAGCGGACGCTTGCGCACGTCGGTGAGGTTGACGAGATTGAGAAGTTCGTCGATGCGGCGGCGCGAGGTCGTGGCATCGAGTCCTTTCACCGCCGCCAGGTATTCCAGGAATTCGACGGCGTTGAGATTGGGATACACGCCAAAATCCTGCGGAAGATAGCCGAGGACGGCGCGGAGAGAATTCGGGTCGGACGCCACGTCCACGCCATTCCACAGAACGCGGCCCTGGCTGGGCCGTGTGATTGTGGCCAGAATGCTCATGAGCGTAGTTTTGCCGGCGCCATTTGGGCCAAGCAGGCCCAGCACGCCGGTGCCCAGTTCCAACGTAAAGTTGCGCAGGGCAAGAGTGCCGCGACCGTATTGCTTGCTGAGATTTTCGATCTGGAGTCTCAAATTGTCCCTCTGCCGCGAAGCCGCAAACTTGATGCGATAAACGTGATCCGGTAAACAAGGAACGGATAACAAGCAACGAAAGTTCCGAAAGTTTATTGGAGAAATCTGGCCGGGGAGAAGGCGTCCAGATCGTGGTTCGGATTTTTGCCTTCGATGATTTGCGCCATTACGAGAGCTGTAACCGGGGCGAGCAAGATGCCGTCGCGAAAATGGCCGGTGGCGATGTAATAGCCGGGTGTCGCAGTTGCGCCAAGGATCGGCAGCGAATCCGGCGTCCCCGGCCGCAAGCCCGACCAATCCTCAAGGATCTTCGCATTCTGCAACGCCGGAACTATGCCGATCGCGGCCCGGTGCAGCCGCTGAATAGTTGCCACATCGGTGCGTTTGTCGAAACCTACTTCTTCCACCGTTGCTCCTGCCAAAATTCTCCCATCGCTGCGCGGAATCAGATAAATTTCAGGCGCGCGGATTACGTGCTTGAGGAGCTCGCGCGAAGGTGAGAGCAGGCAAAGCATCTGTCCTTTGACCGGACGCGTGGGAAAAGGGTAAGGACCGATCTGGCCGGACCACGCGCCAGCACAGTTGACGACTTTCGCGGCGAGAAAAGATGTTTTTGCGGTCGTGACTCCGCCGTCGGAGAGATTTACGGCGGTGACGCGATCGGCTGAGGAGAAATCGACGCCCCGACGTTTTGCCGTGGCCAGCGCAGCCGCGGTTAGTGCACGCGGGTCGACGCTGCGTTCCTTGAGGTAAAAAGCGGGACGATTAAGGTCGGCAAGTTCGGGCTCAACTTCGCGCAGTGCCGCAGCAGGTAACGCCAAATTCAGTTGTTGCCATTCCTGAAGATGCTCGACCGGAGGAAAAACGATTGCGCCCTGATCTCGAAGATCGACGGATTGACCTGATTCGACTTGCAACTCGCGGGCAAACTCGGGATACATTTGCGCGCTGGCGGTTGCGAGTTTCTGGAGGGCAGGGTGCGTTTCAGCGCTGCAATCCACCAACATGCCGCCAGCGGCGGAGGAAGCTTCCCGCCCCGGCTCGCCTTTATCAATGACTAAGACGCTCGCGCCCTGCTTGCGAAGCTCCAGCGAGAGCGAAAGGCCGATAATTCCCCCGCCGATGATGATTACGTCCCAAGTCTTCATCTCCCTGCATTGTACGAGAGGTAGATTTGGGCTAGCGGCACGCGAAGATGACAAAGCGAAGCGGCGTTTGCCCCCGAATCCGCCGAGAGCGAACGCCGCTGATTATCTGCACGAAACTGATCTGCGTGTTGTCTTATCTCGCATCTCGCTGCGCCGTCAGTCCTGCCACGCCAAGCGCCAGCCTGCCCAGCCCGGAAGCCTGCGAGGCAGCTGCGGGAGCCGGTTGGTCGACCGAGTCCTCATCGTCGCTGCCGGTAGTATCTCCAGTCACAATGGGTTTGAGGGAAATCGTTTCATAGGCGTAGCCGGTGAGGGTGATTCCTGCTTTGTCTGAAACCGAAAAACGCGCCCAGCCAAAATGCGCCGCCCCTTTGATATTGAATTCGAAACCCATGTACTCATTCTGAATTCCGTTCCACGGTCCGCCGCTGTAAGGATGGCCCGAGCAGGTACACCCAAAGAGCATTTCCCCTCTACCGGCTCGAAACTTATCATCCGGTCCGACCGAAATGCCGGCAGCCAGAGGTTCCGCGTTGCTCATCAGTTTATTGAACTTGAGGGCAATTACATCGAAGTAGCTACAGGTGCCGCAGAACGCAAAAGGCCCGTGGAAAGCGTAGTCGGGAATGCCATCGTTATTTAAATCGAGACGAGAGTCCTCAACGATGCTCCGGTTGGCGGGGGTATATACGACTTTGGACTCTGCGGGTTGTGTCATGGCCAGCACGCTGACTCCAGCCGCACCGGCTGCAGCCACATAGGCAAGCAAATGTTTGTCGAGACGCTCAGTCAAATTGGAAGGTTGCCGGTTCGTGGAATCGAGGGTGGATGAATGGAGTGCGGACATTGGTTTCGTCCTCCGACTAGACCTTAGACCTACAGGCCTGGCGCAGGAATTATTGGTCTGCGGACCGCCCGCGTCAAGATGAATTATTCTGCAACCTTTTTCTTGTTCCCCGACGGTTCTTCGCTTCCAACTGAATAGGGGTGAACGTATGCGACGGTGACCTTCGTAATGCTACCCGCATACATCCAGTTATCCGGCAGTCGCATGTGGGGACCTATAATCCGTTCAAACCAGCAAAACAAAATGGTGAGCACAACCAAGAACTCGCAGGCCCAAACCATCGCTGCGTCCTCCTGGCTTTATGGGCCGTGGCTCGATCTCACTGTCGGTTGCGGTGCATGGTCGGCCCCGCTGCTGCTGCTTGCATATTCTTCCGTCGCCTCCAGTACGCGTGTGTGGTCCATAGCTTTTTATGGTCTAGCGCTGCTGTTCAACTATCCGCACTACATGGCGACGATCTATCGGGCCTACCATCGTCCCGAAGATTTCCACAAATATCGAATCTTCACCGTCTACACGACCGCACTCGTTTTCCTCACCATCTTTCTTTCTCACGTCTGGCTCGGAATACTCCCTTGGATTTTCACTCTGTATCTAACCTGGAGCCCCTGGCACTACAGCGGTCAGAACTACGGCCTCTTCATGATGTTTGCCCGCCGCGCCGGCGCAACTCCCGGTAAAGAGGAACGCTGGGCGCTGTACGGTGCGTTCATAGTTTCCTATTTAGTTCTCTTCATGGAGTTCCACACCGGAACATCCTCTGATCCGCTGTTCCTGTCCCTTGGAATTCCGCCAATCGTCGGCCGTTACGTGCAGGCGGTGTTGTGCGCGGTGTTTGTTGTGCTTTCGGTCTTCGGCTGGTCGCGATTAGCGCAAGCAACCGGATGGCGCAAGCTGCTGCCCTGCGCGGTTCTGTTTTCCTCGCAGTTTCTCTGGTTCCTTTTACCCGCGACGATGTCGCTGTTGAGAAACATTACGACCCCGCAAAGCCGCTACAGTTCCGGCGTACTCGCAGTGATGCACTCGGCACAGTATCTCTGGGTCACAAGTTACTATGCGAGGCGTGAGGCCTTTGAGTCGCGGGAACGAAGCTGGCGCCCGTGGGCCTACTTCGCGGTCCTGGTAGCTGGCGGAATCGCTCTGTTCATACCTGGCCCTTGGCTTGCCAGTCGCATTTTCCACAACGATTTCGGCGCCAGCTTCCTCATCTTCACCGCCCTGGTAAATCTCCACCACTTCATTCTCGACGGTGCAATCTGGAAGCTGCGCGACGGCCGCATCGCCTCATTGCTGCTGAACACGCGCGATCGCGTTTCCAATGCTGCGTCGCAAACCACGGGACGATTATCCGAAGCTTGGGCATGGCTTTCCGGTAGCGGACAGAGCGCTCGCGCCTTCCGCGTGTCGTTAGCCATCGCGCTTTTGGTGTGGGGTACAGTTGATCAGGTGCGCCACTATTTTTCATTGCGCTCGAATCTGAACGATCTGCAACGAGCCGCGTACCTTAATTCCTTCGACAGCCAGTTGCAGATGCGGCTCGCACGGCAGCAATTGGCAGACGGCCATCCCGAAGAAGCCGAGGCCGCATGGAAGGCCGCGATGCAGTCGAACCCGGCAGACTTGGCTCCGCGACAGGCACTGCTGAAATTTCTGATCGAGCACAACCGTTTCGACGAAGCCTTCGATTTAACCGAAGCCTCGCTTCACTACTCGCCGAAAGACGTGAATCTATTGGTCGATCGCGGATTGCTGGCGCTCCGCCTGGGTCATCCTGACCAGGCAGTGAGTAACTGGATGGCGGCCCTCGCCGCAGATCGCAATCAGATCGCGGCCCATCTTTATCTCGCCACCGAACTGGATCGCGAAGGGAAAGCCGGCGACGCGGCCATGCATTACCAGGCTTTCCTGCGCGCTCTCGCCCGCCAGTCCGCTGTGACCCGCCCTGCTCCCGAGAAAGTCATCGCCATCGTGCTGCGCATGGCCGATTGCCAGGCGCGAGCATCGCAAACGGAGAACGCTAGGCAGTCCTATCAGTTAGCTGAAAAACTAGCGGCTCAAACCAAGCAACCTAAATTGGAGAGCGTCGCCAGCTTGAACGAAGCAGCACTAGATGCTGCAAACGGCAAGGCAAGCGAAGCTCTGCAACTCTATCAGCACGCGCTCCGACTGGATGACTCCATTGGCGATCAAACCGCCAGCGCACAGGATTGGCTAGCCTACGGCCAATTCTTGGACCGCTCTGGATTTTCAGCGCGAATGGTCTACGCGTGCTACGTAAAATCAGCCGCACTCGACGACTCCAACCTCAACGCGTCGCAGAAAAAATTTCTAACCGATGCCAGCAAGCAAGCGGCCAAGCGAGTTGGAACACCAAGCCTCGCCATACGCCAGAATCCAGAACCCGTTTTAAAAGAAGCTCTAGCCCTAACCCGATAAGGTTGCCTTACCCTGTGTACCTCTGTGCCCGCTGTGTTTGAAAGAATTTTTGGCTTTGCCGTCTCCACCACCTCTCCTCACGAATTGACACCGTTGTCTTTCTGCTAAACAATTGAAAGTTCCGCGACCGCGGATCGCTTCACCCCTTGGAGGAACGATGGCCGACCAAGTCGAGCAAGTACACGTTGAAGAGCAGTCGAGCACGGGCAAATGGATTCTTGTCATTCTGGCGATCCTTTTCGTCGGCGCTTCGGTCTATGGATACGTCACCAACCAGCAGCACGTAGACAAGCTTACGAAAGACTTGAGCGATAGCCAGGCCCAGGTAGCGGAACTCAAAAACAGAATGCAGACCGCCGAGGCCTCTGAGGACGCGCTGGCTCGTCAGGTCGGCATGACGAAGAAAGAGCTGGCCCAGCGCGCCGCCCAGCTCCAGGCCGAACAAAAGGTCGCCGAATCGCGCTTCGAGCAGGAAGCCAATGAACAGAAAGCCCAACTGGGTCAGGTGAGCGGGGAAGTGGCCGGAGTGAAGACCGACGTGGGCGGCGTGAGAACCGATGTCGCCTCCACCAAAGCCGACCTCGAAGCCACCAAAGCAAAGCTGCAGTCGACAGTAGGCGATTTAGGCGTGCAGAGCGGGTTGATCGCTACCACACGCACCGATCTCGAGAGCCTCAAGCACAAAGGCGACCGCAACTATTACGAGTTTACGCTGCTCAAAGGAGCCAAGCCCCAGCCGGTGGCGACCGTGAGCCTGCAATTGAAGAATTCTGATGCCAAGCACGGCAAGTTCAGCGTCAGCGTAACCTCCGACGACCGCACCATCGAGAAAAAAGACCGCAACGTCGCCGAGCCGATCCAGTTCTATTCTGGTCGCGATCATCTTTTGTTCGAACTCGTGGTGTGGACGGTCGACAAAAAGAAGGTCACAGGATATCTGAGCACGCCAAAGAGCGCTCCCACCCCAGTGACCGCCAACTGAAACCTGTGAACTCGAGGAAGCCGTTTTAGAGTGGTTTTGAAAGGGCGCGGCTTCAGCCGCCCCGCAACAACTAACAATAAGGGACGGGCTTTAGCCCCTGAGGGATCCCGACAGAAGCATCAATCGATCCCAAGCCGGCTCAACAGGAGTAACCGCTGCCAGCAGCGCCAGCGCCACGCCGTTTGCTCCATCGAGAAATGCCGGGCTCGGATCCAATACCGCCGGCCCATCCGGATCAGGCCGTGTAAGAGAAGAATATCCGCCCACCCCAGTTCCGAGTTGCCGATAGGCCAGTACTTGCTCGTACCACTGCAAAGCCGCGTCCATGCACCGGCGATCCCCCTCCTGCTGATAAATCCGATTAAAGATGTGCGCCACTCCCGCCGCGCCATGGCACAAAGGCGCATCGGCAATCCCGGTCTTCTCGACCGGCCACGCCAGGCAATGATCCAGCATTTCGTCAGCAAACCTTCGCCAGTCGCGTCGCCCAGCCCGGCGCGCCACCTGCATCAACACTGCCAGAATTCCAAGATCGCCGTAACACCAAGCCATTCGGCTGTCCGTCGGCTCCTGCCCGGGAACAATCCATGAACTGAATCGTGACGCCGAACCAGCCGGCCGCGCATGTCCGATAAGCCATCCCATCGCGCCGTCAAGCAACTCATTCACCCGGTCGGCAAGAACTATATCCGCAGCAGAAACTTCACTTAGAAAATGTATGATCCCCGGAATGCCATGAGCTACTCCGCAGTTATAGTATCCATTCGGGCATTGCTCCCGTTGCCACTCCGGCAATAGCTCAGGACCGGAATACCACGTAACTCCGCCATCCTCCTTCCGCGCGAGCTGCTCGATCTGGTCAAAGATGGCCGCAATCCCCCGCCCGGCAGCCTCTCTGGGCAACCGTTCAAAAAAATAAACACCCAGCCCGACCAGTCCGCTGATCAAGTCATAGGGACTCGATGGAGTCATCTGAGGAAGTTTCCGTAGGATTATCGCGTCGACATCGGCATTGAGATCTTCGTCGGCAGTATCTTCTTCGCACACAGATTCCACTTCCGCCCCGGATTCAGATTCCTCTTCCTCCTCGACCGTAATCTGCGGCAAGAGCCGTGAAACATGTTCAACGGTCCATCCCAGTCCCGAGATCCCTCCGTACAACCCCAAATATCCGAAGGTTCGCGACTCCCGCTCAATCGCCAGATTCAGGCATTCCGTCGCCCTGTTTGCCCACTCCAGATCGTTGCGGGCAACCGCTAAATAGCCATAAAGCAGCGCCTCTTCAAAACCCCTCCCGCGAAGTTTTTCCTGATCGCTTGGCGCGTAATCTCTGCCCACAATCGAATAAGCAATGGCGTCAATCGACTCCCACGCAAGGCTGGCAGTCTTACTGGCGGGCGAAATAATCGGAGCCCAAGTAGTGATGTGATTCATTTCCGTCGGAATAGGGCGGCTGACCACTTAAACCTCCTGCGCCATTGAAATATTTCCGCGGCCGCGCGGTGCGTGCCGCCGAATAATTCTGGCGGGACAATTCGTATCAGGGCACCGCTTCAGCGATGCCGCGACACCTCAAAATATGAGAGCCGGCTTTAGCCGCTGTGGCGCCTACTTGAGCTTGCAGGTACCCTGCTTAGCTGCGGAACAATCACAACAGCCAAAAACTATAACACTATTCGCATTGCACTATCTTGACTCCGCTGCGCTCCAAGTAACTCGGCATACTTTGATCCGGTTCTCAGCAACTCATCATGAGTACCTTGCGCGACAATCCGTCCGCCCTCAACTACAAGAATCAAATCCGCATCCCGGATTGTACTCAACCGGTGAGCAATAACAACCCGCGTACCACTTAGCCGAGCCAGATTCTCATTGACTAACTTCTCCGTAACTGCGTCGAGATGACTGGTAGCCTCGTCTAGCACCAATATCACCGGCTGGCACGCCAATGCTCGAGCCAGCGCCAGTCGCTGCCTCTGTCCGCCGGAAAGAGATAGTCCGCGGTCTGCCAGGATCGTCTCATAGCCCATCGGCATCGATACAATCTCATCGTGTATGCAAGCCAGCTTCGCAGCCTGGATCACGCGATCCAATCCCATCTGCGGATCGGCTAGTGCAATATTCTGCCTTACCGTTCCCCCGAAAAGTTGCGTGTCCTGGGTCACGATGCCAAGCTGGCTTCGCACCGAGCGCAGATCGAGAGTCTTCAAGTCGCGCCCGTCAAAAAGAATACGTCCGGAGGAGGGCTCGTAAAGGCCAGCCATAAGCCGCGCTAACGTCGACTTACCCGATCCCGTTCGCCCCGCGAGCGCAACGCGCGATCCCGGAGTTACATTGACGGAAATATCCTCCAACGTTAGAGGGTCGGATTTCGCGTAGCGGAAGGAAACCGACTCCAGGGAAATCGCCCCGCTAAGCGGACCCGCCAGCGCCACCGAGCCCGGTGCCTGTTCCGGAGCCGTATTGATCACATCGTTGATTCGCTCCAGATAACTCTCCAACATCTGGAACTGCACGCCAGCCGAGATCAGATTGGTGAGTGGTCCAAAGAAACTCGCCGCCAGCGCGCTGAAAGCTACCATCGTGCCTAGCGTGAAGGTGCCCCGCAAAACCAGGTAAGTGCCGTAAAACATCACGGCCAAAGTCGAGCCGGTTATCAAGATAGTCTGCAGTGCATTAAAGATGGCATCAAGCCGTCCGCGCTTGACCGAAATATTTAAGCCATCGACAAAAAGATTGGACCAGTTCTCAGCCGCCCGATGCTCCAGGCCCATCGCTTTCAGCGTCTCCATTCCGCTGAGCATCTCTACCTGGTAAGTTTGTGAGCGCGCGGTGATCTCCAGGTTCTCCGCCAGCAGTTCGCGTTGCCTGCGCCGCGTCATAAGCACCAACAAAATCCGCATCACCGCGATCGCAATGATCAAAAGCGTCAGCGGAACATTCACCAGCGTGAGCAGCACCAGGTAGAGACTCACCATGAATCCATCCATCAGCGTCGAAAGAGTGGTGGAGGTGAGGATCTCCTTGATGCTGGAATTACTGCCCAGCCGCATCATCAGGTCGCCGGCCGTGCGCTGCTGGAAAAACGAATAAGGCAGCTCGACCAGATGATCGAGAAAGCGCAACGTGAAGCTGGCTTCTACCTGAGTTTGCAAATACAACAGCAGGTGAGCGCGAATGAAGGTCGCCAGCCCATTGAAAATCTGAAATACCAGATAAGCGGTGGCGAGAATGAGAAGCAGGGAATAATCGCGCCGCGGCACCACGCGATCAATCAAAACGCCCGTCAATAATGGCATCGCCGCCGATAGAATCTGTATGATCGCCGAGATCGAAAGAATCCGCGCCAGCAAGCCCTTACGCTCCGTCACCTGCTTTACCAATGCCCAGGCTCGTTCGGGCTTCGCTTTTCCCGGCGTGAACTCTTCGGTAGGCTCGAAGATAAGGGCGACTCCCGTGAACGCGCGGCGAAACTTTTCAATCGGCACCTTGCGCCGGCCGCCCGCCGGATCGACGATGTTCACGAAGTTTCCGGCTGCGCCATCCAGCACAACGTAGTGGCTGAACTCCCAGAACAGGATGCTGCCCGGCGGCAAAGCCAGCAGATCTTCTACTTCTGCGCGAACTCCTCGCCCGCGCAGCCCGTAAAGGCGTCCGGCTCGTAGCAGCGCGGCCGCCGATGTTCCATTTCGTCCGATTCCCAGCGACTGCCGAATCTCCGCCAGCGGCACCTGTTTGCCGTGGTAGCCCATTGCCATCGCCAGCGCCGCCGCGCCGCAATCGGTCGCCGAGAGCTGCCGCACCAGCGGAATGCGTTGCGAAAGCCGCTCGGGCACAAGGCCACGCAGGGCAGGGAAGCGATTCAACAGGCTCGGCGCCATCGTCGGTTTGTCCGCTTCGCTCGGCACGGACTTCAATTCACCTTTCCGAAAAGGTTCTTCAATCCCGGGACCAGCACGGCAACGCCGGCCAGCCCGATCAGCACCATGACCAACACAATCCAATAGGACCTTCTCAGCCACATGGGCAAGGTCTTGAGCACGTCCCCCTGCTGATCCCAACTCCGAATGTGATACTCCAGCGCCTCACGCCGGAAAACCTCGGAGTTAGGGTCAGTGGCACGCCCCGTGAGCAGCCCCTGAACTCGCTTCTGCAGAATGATCTGGCTGAACGTTGGAGCCGCGAACTCCGCAATCGATCGCAAGATTCGCAAATCCTCTGCCGAAAACGCCGCCGACTCTGCGCCTCGTACCGCCGTGATCACCGCCACCGGCACCCCATCCGCGCCAACAATCGGTTCAGCTATCAGGCGCGCACTCTCGCTTCCCCCCGGGTTATCGATGTCGCTGTCGTAACGCGCGTCTGCTCCCACGCGATCGATATTCAGCCTTGCGCCGGTACTCGCCACAAACGCGGTCAACCCCGATGCCGCGCTGTAGCTCACTTCCTTGTTCTCCGCGTCGGCGTTTGTGAGAGTCTGCTCGTCGGCATCGTAAATCAGACATTGAACATAGCTGGCATCGATCAATTCGCTCACTACATTCACAACGAGGCCGCGTGCGCTCGATAGGTCTATTTGCATCGGTAATCGAACACAGAAATCAAGCAATCGTTCGGCGGAGGGTGCGCTCGTAAACAGCGGATCCGGGTCGGGACTCGACTTCCTCGATGCGCGATTGAGGTAGGCCGCAACTAACGAACAGATTTGTTCCGGTCGAATCTCTCCCCGGGTCAAATAGAAGACCAACCCTTCATCGACAAACTTCTGGAAAAGTTCCGGCTCCGGGCCACCACAAAATACGATAGCCACGCGTGAATTTGTACTCTGCTCAGCCGTGCATTGGGCCAGAATATCCAGCGCCTGAGCCGATGTCAGCTCCGATCCCAGCAACAGGACTGCCACATCTTCTTCACGCAAACGCCGCAATACGTGCTGCGCATTTTCCGCCGCCACGGTCCGAAAGCCGTCACCCTGCAAAACCTGGTTCAGCCCCAGCGTAAGCACCAGCGGCTGAGATGGCCCCAGCCAATTCTCCATTGTGGAAGCCTGCGGAACTCCGGAATGCATCGAATCAGACACAGCGAATCTCGTCCGGCTATGGTTGGAGCGACGCTTCTGCGCTGCTTTGAAAACTCTATCTCAGTTGGGCTTCGCCCCCGAAGTCCCTACATTCACTCCTTCCGGGAGCCTGTTACAGGAGGTTAGCACGAAAAACATCGCATGCCGCGAACTTACACAAGTGTTGTTCCCCGCCGACCGACCGTGCGACCACCGACTTCTCTTTATGCTAACTTACTAACTTCACGCTACGAGCCACATGAAATCAACTTCGATCCTTCTCCCGCTATTTGCCATTGCACTTTCTTCAGCAACTCCCGCCGGTGAAAAGCTCCCGACCACCTCTCCCACAGCTATCTTCGGCTCTCTCGACCCTATCACCGAAAATGCCACCGAGGCCCATTTTCTAGCCATTCCAGACCCAAAACTGGCCGAAGAGCACCTGCGCATTCTGACCCAAGCTCCGCACATGGCGGGCACTCCCGAAGATAAAGCCACCGCCGACTATGTCGCGCAAAAATTCCGCGACGCCGGGCTCGATACGGAAATCGTCGAATACAAAGTCTGGATCAACTATCCGCAGCAAATCAGCGTCGACATCACCGCACCCCCAGGGGCCACCATGCACGGTCCAACCCGCGAGCGCGTCGAAGGCGATCCTTATCAAGATGACCCTCGCGTAGTGATGCCCTTCAACGGCATGTCGCCCTCCGGGGACGCCGAGGCCGAGGTGGTCTACGCCAACTACGGCACGCCCGACGATTTCGAAAAGCTGGAGAAATTAAAAATCGACGTCCGCGGCAAAATCGTGCTGGTTCGTTATGGACAAAACTTTCGTGGGGTGAAGGAATTCGTCGCGCAGGAACATGGCGCAGCTGGAGTAATCATTTACTCCGATCCCTTCGACGACGGCTGGCGGCGCGGCGACAAATACCCCAACGGTCCCTGGCGGCCGGATACCGGCGTACAGCGCGGCTCGGTAGGATACATGTTCGAATTTCCCGGCGATCCCACAACGCCCGGCTTCGCCTCAGTTCCGTCGCTACCCGAGAGCAAGCGCGTGCCTCCAGAAAAATCCGCGCAGATGCCGAAAATTCCTGTCACTCCGCTCTCCTATCATGACGCCGAGCCCATACTCGAACACCTTGCTGGCCCTGACTCACCCCGCGAGTGGCAGGGTTCGCTGCCCTTCACCTATCACGTTGGCCCAGGACCGGTGCGCGTAAAAATGCATCTCCAGCAGGACTATCAATACCGGACCCTCTGGGATGTGATCGGCCGCGTCCCCGGCAGCGATTCGCCGAACGAGTGGGTGGTTGCAGGAAATCATCGTGACGCGTGGGTCTATGGCGCGGTCGATCCCAACAGCGGCACCGCAGCCATGCTCGAAGCAGTTCACGGCATTGGCGAACTGTTGAAATCAGGTTGGAAGCCAAAGCGCACCATGATCTTCGCCAGTTGGGACGGCGAAGAAGAAGGCCTGATGGGTTCTACTGAATGGGCCGAACAGCATGAATCCGATCTCGCCAACGCCCCCGCGTATTTCAACATGGACGTCGCGGTCTCCGGCCCGAAATTCGGTTCCTCCGCGGTGCCTAGCTTAAAGCAGTTCCTGCGAGATGTCGCAAAAGCCGTGCCCAGCCCCAAAGGTGGCTCTGTTTATGAAGCGTGGCAGAAGGCCGACCAGTCCGGCGCATCACTCTCCGAGCAGATCGGAGATTCGCGGCGAGCGCCCGCCGTTACCGTCAAGAGCGACGTGCCAGTAGGCGATCTTGGCAGCGGCTCCGACTATAGCGTCTTCCAGCAACACCTGGGCGTGCCATCGACTGACATCAGTTCCACCGGTCCCTACGGCGTCTATCATTCCGTGTTCGACAATTTCGCCTGGTTTAAAAAATTCGGCGACCCTGATTTCGTCTACGAACAGGAGATGGCGCGAATCTTCGGCCTCGAAGCCCTGCGCATGGCCGACGCTAGTATTCTGCCCTACGATTACGAAGAATACGGCAAGGAAGTTGCGGCATATCTTGACGCAGCCGCTAAGCGCTCGGAAAACAAATTCGGCAACCACGCCATCGACTTCGGTCCGGTAACAGCGGCAGCAAAGCATTTTCAGGAAGCAGGTGCAAAAATTCTGGCGAAGCAGAAAAACCCTCCGCGAGATGTCACACATCTGAACCAGGCTCTCCGCCAGGCTGAGCGCTCTCTATTAGTGCCCGACGGCCTGCCGCACCGCCCATGGTTCCGACATTCGATCTACGCCCCCGGCGAATACACCGGCTATGCCGCCGTTGTAATTCCGGGAGTAAACGAAGCTCTCGATAAAGGCGACGCCGCGCAGGCGCGCCAGCAACTAGCGGTCTTAGAAGCGGCCTTGCTGCGCGCCGCAAAAACGCTGGAAGGGTACAAGTAAGCGCATATCTGCGAGAAAACAAAGAAATCCCACCCCCTGACCAGGAGCGCCGCGTCTGCTCCGGCAAAGGAGTGGGACACTTCAGTTCAATTTCTATTTGTAGGTAGCATCCGAACGCGACAAGAAATCGCGATGCTCTTTGTAGTCGACCATCGACCCGAATGCCGAAACACCCAGAGGCCCGGCCTTTTGCGCTTCGCGGATCGCCGCGTTCACCTTGTCCAATCCTTCTGCGTTGGCGGCGATGTACTCGATCCAAAACGTTCCCGGAGCTTCCGTGTGAATAGCTTCGGTGTCGATCTCGTACTCATGGATCGTGCCGTCGGCAAGCAGTTTCTCGAGCAGCGGCACCAGCAGATTCTTGGCCAGCGAATCCACCGCGTCATTGGGAGCGTCCGCCTTCAACGTGTACATGGCGGCCTCCGAGTACACGCCTTTAAACGATCCCGAATGCCAGTTGTAAAAACGGCTGACAAACATGGCATCCGAGTGCCGGGTGGCGCTGATGTCGACCGAAGACGTTGTCGAGCCGGACTTGTAGAATTGATCGAGCAGATTCAGCAGCCCCGCCTCCGACATCGACGAAAACCAGCCGTCATGCGTGTATCCATCCTGCTGATGGATCAGGTTTACATCTTCCCCATAGCCGACGATGCCGCCGTCGGCCATCGCCTTCTGCATCATCTTTTCTTCCGAAGCAGCTTGCTTCGTGTACTCCGCCCACTGCGTACGGGGAAGCGCCCAGAACGCCACGTACGTGTACATGCGTGGTTTTTCTTTGACTTCCTGCATCTGCGCCGACGCGCAAATGGCTGCAACTGCGAGAGTGCATACTACGGCCAGAACACTCCACAATTTTTTGTTCATGTTTGAACCTCGCCCTGAATGCAAGGAGCTTGTCTACGGCTGCCCCAAGCGGGGACAAGTGTACATGAAGCTGCTGAGGGGCGTACGCCTGTCTCCAATCCGCGCGGGGCTCAAGGCGGAGACATGCCGCTGAGCAGCTTCGCGGCCAGCTCCTGGAATGAGCTGGTTTGTTTCGGCGGAAGTTTTGCGCTTTCGGGCGGCTTGCTTTCTGTTGCAGCCATGGATGGTGGCGCGGGAGCAGGGCTAGCAGCTCTTTTGCGTGGCGGCTCGTAGTAGGTGTTTTCTCTGATCTTTCTTCGTATCTCGTCCCAGTCCCATGCCTGCTCGTCATCGAGTTTGTCTTGGTCTTGCGGGAGTTGGGGTGTTTGGGTGGCGGCGACTTGCTTGTTCGTGAGCGGTTCAGGCGGGGCGGGGTATTCGGGGACTTCATCGACCATGCGGTGGGCGACGGTGTCGAAGTGGGCGTGGCGCGAGTTCTTTATCGCCATGTGAAGGGCGCGCAGGATGAGCTGGGCGCGGCGATGGTCGATGGTGTTGCGAACGAGGGCGTTGATGATTTCCATGAGCGAGGCCTGGATGGCTTTCTCGTCGTCGAGGATGGCGATGGGATGGAGGCGCGACTTGGGCGGAGTGCGGACACCGCGAATCATGCGCTGGTGGAAATAGCAGAAAATTTCTTTGCGGAGGGCAGGACAGCCGCAGCGGACTCCGCTGGGCTTGATGTGGGTGCAGATGCGAGCGGGTTGAGTTGCGGCCATTGATTATTTGCCTTTCAGTTGATTATGGGTGAGGTGGGGATCGAAAAAAAATTCGGATCGAGCTTGCAAATTCTTTGCGCTGAATGGGTTGCGGCCGGTGCACAGAAAACAGGCAGCGTATAGTATTGAAAGCGAAGAATTTACGCTCAAAGTATTGAAAAATTTGGACTTGGCGGTGGCTTGCTGGGCTGGCGGGAGGGTTTCCAAGTATTCTTTGAGGCTAATGTTATTGTCTGGCATACTACTTATAGTTTATGGGATGGGGGCAAGGTTGGAGGTCACAGAGGGTGGTGGGTGGGGTGTGGAAAAAATCTTCCATTACTCTGCCCGCCCGCGTTGCTTCTTGAACGCCCTCTATTGCTCTACGCCGGCAAGCAGTGGCGGCACAGCTTCGTTGCGCGAGTGATTAGGATATGTCCTCCAGGTTGGCTCATACGAGTTGTCCGCTTGATCACCCCAGCTGATCCATCCCTCTCGTTCGCCCCTGGCAAATAGCTCGACATAAGGGCCAGGGCTGCAGGATTCGACAAGCGGATACTGTTCATCCGGCTTGCGCGAATGCTCCCTCTTGCGGGCTGCACAGATAGTTTACCTGCGTACGCGCTAATCTTCTTGGCGAGGCTGCCGATTCTTAGGGGAGAGCGTAGGGTAGATGGGATGGCGAAACAGTTTGAAGGAAACGCAATGAGCCGCCGCTCTCTTGGCATCGGTTCCGCTGTGCGCGAAGCGGTAGAACGGGAACGCGCTAGTACGCAACACCGGCTGCTGGAAAAATGGGTTGTTGATCTATGCTCGGCGAGCGGGGTCGTTCCCTTGACGAATCCGTATATCGATCTGATGGTGCGCTCCGGCGATACATCAATACTTTTCGAGATGAAACTGTGCTCGCCGCTAGACAAAGGCGGACCCCTTCGTCGTGCGCTGTTGCAGCTGTTGGAGTACAGGTATCTGTATCGACATCATTTGGGATCGGACGTGCGCCTCTGCATCGTGATCGAGCGACGTCCGAGCGGGACACAGACCTGGCGCATCGGCTATCTGGAACACCTCGGAGTCGGGATTATGTGGGGCAACGACGACCCCGAGGGTCTTCGCTGCAACGACTTCACGAAGGCGCTGCTGGGCGATCTGCTGCCTCCTGTAAAGGGGTGGAAGACGGCTCCCGTTTCCGACAGCGATTCAGCCGCTGTTTAGGTTAGCCCTGCAGTTCGTAAGCCCCAGGGGCGGTGAACCTCAGCAGCCCAAGGTCGCGTAGGATTTGAAGCTGTTGCCGGATTTTCGGCCTGATGTTGCGGTTATTCGGGTGTGCATTCTGAAGATCAGATTCTAAGGCGTAAAGCTCCTTCAACAGGAAACGGGTTTTTCCCAAGCGGCGGACCGCCTTTAGGACGTCGATCGTCCAACCCCTCAGTTGCGGCGGTATCTCAGCAAGCCCCCGAATCCTCGAAAACTCCTGCCGGACCTGCTTGTCGGGTAGGCAGTTGCCCGACGAAACCAGCGCTATCTTCCCGTCCTTAGGAATTTGGTCCAAAAGGATGTTGCATCCCACCCAGCCCGCACGCCGCGCCGTGGCGCTTAGCGGTTTTCGTTTTTCGATCACCGTCTCGGTAAAGAAAGAGCGAGGGACGAGCATGAGGTTTTGGACGCGCCATTCGCTTGAATAGTGAAGGACTAGCAGATTTGGTGTCCTGTCCATCCTGATCGCCCGCAACATCGCCTCATACCCAGCGTCAACCACCTTCTTGGGATTCCATCTCTTGAGGCTTTTTAATTCATACAGCTGTTCGCAGTTAGGGCAGGAAAAATCTACGGACGGGGTGTTGGTTCTTGTCCGTTCGAGGCGATTTGAGTCGCAGGCCGCGCAATAGAGCTCACGGGTGCACCAGTCCTCACTGAGCACTCGCGCGATTTGGGGCCCTGCTTTATATCCCGACGCAAGATCGGTTCTGCATCTCAGGTCCACCTAGAGATTCCTCCGCCAATGTCCTCGCCCAGTCGGCGTGGCTTGCAGTAGAGGACCGGTGCCTCCCATTTTCCATTTTTCTTGCCTAGAGTACCGCAGATGAACTGGCGGTAGCGAGGATCGCGGAACATGAACAGAAAATACATCACCATCTTCACGCGCTCTGTAAATCCAGCCTCTGCGCTAATGAGGTCGACGAGCTTGTCGCGGAGGACGATTCCGTTCTTGGTAGTGAGGTATCGCGCCTTCGCGGTCACGAAGAGATCTGTGTCAAATTTTTCGCGTAGCTCTGATTCGGGTGTGTCGTGATGAATAGAGGCCACCAGTGCAAAGTGAGCCTCGGCGCGGAAATATTTGCTCAGGGATGCTCTGAATTGCGGCAAAGGGTCCGGCATGGCGCCTCACAGCAAAGGCCACGGCATAGCCGTGGCCCCCTCACAGTCGCGTCCTTTTTACACTACGGGGCGGGGAGATGCAAGGATGGGCTGGCGCGTGGTTCGGGTCAGGAAAAGGCTGGGTAGGATTCCCTTACGCGTCCGTGCAGTGCTGTGGGTGAAAGGGGTCCTTCGACTGCGGAACTGCTTCGCTTCGCGAAGCAGTTCCTCCGCTCAGGATGACATTTTGGGGAGTTCGCTTCGCTTCGACGCGCTTCGCTCAGGATGACATTTTTGTGAGGGTTATTTCTTGGAGGAATCACCGGACACGAGTTTTTGAACGTCGCTTACTAGCGTGGACATTGCTTTTTCGAAGTTCTTGCGTCCCGTGACTTGCCTGGCTGCTGTCGCGATCGTTTCGCGTAGCGTCCAGAGCGTTATGCGGCTCTC
>Ga0208691_1000140_pt1 | contig 23443 bp, 18 predicted proteins | sample June2015DPH_20_1_FD_184719 | JGI IMG/M metagenome (GOLD analysis project Ga0208691, IMG submission 184719) | Peatland microbial communities from SPRUCE experiment site at the Marcell Experimental Forest, Minnesota, USA - June2015DPH_20_10... | ecosystem: Environmental > Terrestrial > Soil >... | reverse complement strand
TAGATCAAAATGTGGCCCGGACAATTCATCGGCTTCAGCCGATATTCCGCATCGTCGAGCTCCATCGCATCGAACATGTTCTGCGAGTAATAGCCTTCGTGCCCCGAGGTAAAAAACAACTGCCGCCGCGCCACATGCGGCGTGTAGACGAGCGAGTAGCCGCGCTTCAAATACTCCTCGCGCATCCAGTCTTCCATCTGCTTGCGGATAATTCCGCCCTTAGGATGCCAGAAAATCAGCCCCGGCCCGGCCAGCTCCTGAATGGAAAACAGATCGAGTTGCTGCCCCAGCACGCGATGGTCGCGCTTCTTCGCCTCCTCCACCTGCTGCAAATGCGCGTCGAGATCCTTCTTCGAAAAAAACGCAGTCCCGTAAATGCGCTGCAGCTGCGGATTCTTCTCGTCGCCCAGCCAGTACGCGCCAGCGATGTTGAAAAGCTTGAAAGCCTTGATCTTTCCGGTAGAAGGAATATGCGGCCCGCGGCAGAAATCGACGAACTTGCCAGTGCGGTAGAGGGAAATCTTTTCATCGGGCTTGGTGAACTGCTCGATGAAATGGCACTTCATGAAGTCGCCATCTTTTTTGAACTCGGCAAGCCCCTGATCGCGCGGCAGAAAATCGCGCGCGTAGGGAATGTCCTGCTGCACCAATTCCTGCATCTTCTTCTCGATCTTTTCAAGATCGTCCGGAGTAAACGGAGTCGGACGATAAAAATCGTAGAAAAATCCACTTTCGGTCGCCGGACCGTGGCCGAGCTTGGTCTCAGGAAAAAGCTCAAGCACCGCCGCCGCCAAAAGATGCGCGGACGAGTGCCGATAGACATCCAGCGCTTCTGGATCCTTCTCGGTAATCAGGCGCAAGTCCGTATCTTTCTCCAGCGGCTTGGTCAAATCGATCAGCGTGGGGCGGGCGCCCTCGCCCGCCTGATCGCCGTTGGAAGAAACCTGGGCCACCAAAGCCGCATCCGCCAGCCGCGGACTAATGGACTTCGCAATATCGAGCGCGGTGGTGCCCTTGGGAACATCTTTCACGCTTCCGTCAGGAAGCTTTACGTGAATGCTATCGGCCATAAGATTGGAACCTGCGGGTGGACTAATGGTTCAGTTTATGGGAGCGATTCGCGGAGGGTCAAACGAAAGGAGCTTGCTCTCGTCTTTCGGCAGAGCGAAGCTCGCAAGATTGCAGCCCACGGCGCGACGGCGTGGCCTCCACTTTTTCGCGGCTCTTGCGGTTGCGCCGTGAGCTCCCAGCCTGGAGAACGAAAAAATGTTCAGAATTTGCTTGACTGTGGTGCTGTGTTATAGTTAACTACAACAGTGATCGGTTTCCAGAAGCTGGACACTATAAGGAGAACGAAGATGAAATGGCTTCGAATCATGCTACCGCTGGTTCTGTTCGCGTGGTCTGCTGCAGCCTTCGCGCAAGTGGACGCGCAAAAATCCTTCGACAGTCTCAAAACACTTGCCGGCTCGTGGCAAGGCACCCTTACGACTACGCCTAAACAAGCTGACGTCGACGGGAAACAGGCACAAATTACGCTGCGCGTGACTTCGATGGGGAATGCTCTCGCGCACGAAGCTCACATCGACACGCGGTCCGACCACCCACTGACTGTGTTCTACATGGACGACGGCCGCTTAACGCTCACGCACTATTGCGATGCGGGGAATCGTCCGCGGATGGTGGCGAAACCATCGGGGGATGGAAAGACCGTGGAGTTCGAGTTTCTCGACGTCGCTGGGAGCACCGAATACGGGCACATGCACCACTCCGTAATCACCATGATCGACGCCAACCATCACATCGAGGATTGGACCTTCATGGTTGGAGACAAGCCGGTTTTGGCGCACTTCGACTTGAAGCGGGTGCAATAATCAGTCCTTTGCAAACACCACTTGGAAACCGGGATGGATCTTGAATGGAACGACAATCAGCCGATTTACCGCCAGCTTCGGGACCGTGTTGTGGCCATGATCCTCGACGGCGTGCTCAAGGAAGGCGATCCGCTGCCTTCGGTGCGCAATGTGGCCGCCGAGTATCGGGTGAATCCGCTTACGGTCCTGAAGAGCTATCAGGAGTTGGTGGACAGCGAACTGGTGGAGAAGAGGCGGGGACTGGGCATGTTCGTCAGGGAGGGTGCGCGGAAACTGCTGCTGAAGGGCGAGCGGCAGAAGTTTTTGTCGGAGGAATGGCCCAGGGTTCACGAGACGATTCAGCGTCTCGGGCTGAAGGCGGAAGAGCTGTTGGATGGCGTAGATGGCCGGCCGAAGCCGGGCTTGAAGAAGGAGGAGCGCTGACACTATGCCATGCATAGAAGCACGTGGCCTCCGCAAACTTTTCGGAAAGACTGTGGCGCTGGATGGCATCGATTTGCGCGTCGAAGAAGGACGGATTCTTGGGCTTATCGGTCCAAACGGCGCGGGCAAGACTACCGCGCTCGACGCGATCCTTGGGTTGATTCCGTATGACGGTGAGTTGCGGGTGCTCGGACGAAATCCCTGGACGGAGCGCGATTTGCTTATGCGCGACGTTTGCTTCATCGCCGATGTTGCGGTGCTGCCGCGGTGGATCAAGGTTTCGCAGGCGCTCGAGTATGTGGCGGGTGTGCATCCGCGATTCGATCGCGCGAAGGCGGAGGGCTTTCTTGCAAAGACGAGTATCCCGCGCGAAAGCAAGGTAAGGGAGTTGTCGAAGGGCATGGTGGCGCAGTTGCACCTGGCTCTGGTCATGGCTATCGATGCGCGATTGCTGGTGCTGGACGAGCCCACGCTGGGCCTCGACATTCTTTATCGCAAGCAGTTTTACGATTCGTTGTTGAACGATTATCTGGATCGCAGCCGCACGATTGTGGTGTCGACGAATCAGGTGGATGAAATTCAGAACGTTCTGACCGACCTCATGTTCATCGATCGCGGGCGCATCGTGCTGACTTGCAGCATGGAAGAACTGGAGTCGCGCTACGTGGAAGTGATGGTGAGACCCGAGCAGATTGCTGCGGCTAAAGCGCTCAAGCCGATTCACGAACGGCCGGGTTTGGGACGTAGCATCCTCCTGTTCGAAAGTGCGGATCGTCAGCAACTGGCGCCGCTTGGCGAGTTGCGCACGCCCAGCATTTCGGACTTGTTCGTGGCGGTGATGGGAAATCATGCGGGCTAGACGCAAGGAGCTTTGAAATGAGCGCAGATTCAAATGCTGTGCACGAGGGTTTCGGTGCGGAGATGAGGGCGCCTGCGGCGATGTCCGCAACGAGGCCTCTGTACTGGTCCATCCGGCGGGAGATTTGGGAGTACCGTTCCATCTATATTGCGCCGCTGGCCGTGGCAGGTGTCACGCTGCTCGGTTTCTTGGTCGCTTCGATGGGCGCTGCGATGTCCACGCATAACCTGACCCGTCGGCACGCGATATTGGAAGAGCCTTACACATTTGCCGCGGGCGCGATTATGGCGACGACTTTTATTGTTTCGATCTTTTATTGCCTGGATGCGCTGTATGGCGAGCGCCGCGATCGCAGCATTCTGTTCTGGAAGTCGCTGCCCGTTTCTGATCTGACTATCGTGCTTTCGAAGGCGAGCATTCCGTTCGTCGTGCTGCCGCTGGTCACTTTCGCGGTTACCTTTGCTACGCAGTGGGTCATGCTGCTCGTGAGCAGCGCGGTGCTGGTGGGCAGCGGTCTGAGTGCTGCCGCGCTGTGGGCACAGTTGTCGGCGTTCCAGATGTCGCTGCTCTACCACCTGGTGACGGTGCACTCGCTATGGTATGCGCCCATCTTCGCGTGGATGATGCTGGTTTCGGGGTGGGCGCGGCGGGCGGCATTTCTATGGGCCACTCTGCCGGTGTTGGCCATTGCGGTGGTCGAGAAGATCACGTTTAACACCGCTCATTTCACGAACCTGCTGAAGTACCGCTTCAGCGGGCCGGAAGATTTTGACTTCTCCATGGCGACCGGCGTTTCTGCGATGGGTCCGATGACGCACCTCAGCTTGGGCAGGTTTCTGAGCACTCCGGGACTGTGGAGCGGGTTCGTGGTGGCAGTAATTTTCCTGTGGGCGGCGGTGCGGCTGCGCCGCTATCGCGAGCCGATCTGATTGGCTGCGGGTTCGGGTTTCGCTTTGCGTGGACGGCTCGGGGGACAAGAAAGACTCACCGCAGGCGCTCGAGCGCTTGACGAATTGTTGGTTTGACGGCACGACTAAACGTCGTGCCCTTCCCGGTTCGATTTCATTGGTGGAGTAGTTCGATTTTCGATTGGCTGAGCCAGAGGAGGTGGTATGCGATTGCCGATATTGGTTGTTCACATCATCGCCGGCACGTTGGGAATGCTTTCCGGATACGTTGCGGTATTTTTGCTCAAAGGCTCGCGTCGGCACGGCATTGCTGGAAACGTTTTTACGGTCGCCATGTTGAGCATGTCTGCAGCCGGTACGTACCTGGCGATTCTGAAATCTCAACCGGGCAACATCCTGGGCGGAACGATCACGTTTTATCTGGTGGCGACCGCGTGGCTGACGGTACAGCGCAAGGAGGCGGAAACCAGCATCTTCGATTGGGGCGCACTGCTGGTGGTCCTGGCAGTGGCAACGGTCGAGGTGACGTTTGGGTTAGAGGCGGCGAAGAGTCCGAGCGGACTTAAGTACGACTATCCACCAGGGCCTTACTTCATGATGGGATCGGTGGCTGTACTCGCTGCCATCGGCGACATTCGGATGCTGGTGCGCGGCGGCATTACCGGCACGCACCGTCTGGCGAGGCATCTCTGGCGCATGTGCTTTGCGCTGTTCATCGCGGCTGCTTCTATATTTTTGGCGCGGCAAAAGCTGTTCCCAGTTTTCCTGCGCAAAACAGGTGTGCTTTTTTTGCTTAGTTTCCTGCCGCTGATGCTCATGATTTTCTGGCTGATCCGTGTTCGCTTTGCGAACCGGTATAGAACCAGCACAGCGCACCGGGCACGCGAAACCGGTGCAACCTACGCGCGAGGACAATTCATTGCGGCGGCTGGGAATCACCCGCAGCCTGCCGCGCTCTTATGCGAGACGCAGACGTTCCGTGGTTGAACCCTTCAGCTCCCAGGCTGGATCCAAGTGGCCAATGTAAAAAAGCGTAAAAGTAAGTAAGAAACCAAATTAAGCACCCTCATCCACGGTGACAACAGGGCAAATCTCGTGATATAAACCATGGCGTGCCCAAAAAAACCGGGTTGACCCTCTCCCTATTTGTGTTCTTTGTGCTGATTCTTGCGGTGCCGTTGCCGGCGCACGCCTACGGCGATCCAAGCGGCGGGTTTCTGTTTCAAATCCTCACGCCTATTTTGGCTGCCTTATGGGGTGCGTGGATGGTGTTTGCGCACAAGATTCACCGGTGGTTTCACAGGGTGACTGGCAGAGATCTCGCGGCTACTACTGAGCAGCACGAACTGGAAGCGGCTGACTACACAACATCGCTAGCAGGCGAGGTTGAGCGGGCAGGAGTGCAGGACTAAGTAGTTTCTGTAAGCTCGATGTAAGCTTCCGGCCAGGCGTAACCCTTTTCTGCAATCGGGTCTCCCCACACCTTCGCTACCCGCGCTTTCTGCGCACCCGTGAGACGGAAACGATTCCTCACGTGGCCTGAGACCTTGGCTATGTATCCCCCCAATCTCGGCCGGACGGTTTCGAAACCTCCTAACTGCAGGGCGGCATACACGCGTTGCGCTTCTTCCATGGGGCTCTTCTCCAAATCCTCGTAACGGACGCGTGCCACTGAGTTGGGCCCAGCTTGCCGAATGCCTTCCGAGACGAGTCTTTCGTGGAGGAGATACGCCGCGAGCACGAAGTCTTCTATTTCCTGATCCGTGCAGTGTTCCCAGCCATACATGTCGATCAGCATCCTCCAGAGCTTAAGGTTGGAAGCGAATACCTCGTACGGATTCCGTTCGATGACGACATAACGTGCGGTGGGAAACTTAGTCTGGAGCGTGGGCATGCGATATCCATGGGTCGGCGATTTCAACACCATGGGCTTGGCCTGCTGAATCGTCAGAAGCTTCAGGAAGTAGTCGAAGGTATCGCACCACCGATTCTGATGCTCCGCAGGAAAAGTCTGTAAATCAAGAAGAGCATCCACGTTCCGCATAAGTGAAGGAACCAACAGAGCCTCATAGGCGGATGGCGCGCCGAGAGCGAGCAGAGCAAATTCATCTTCCTGGGGGGATGCCCATGAGTAGCGCAAATTATCCATGGGCCGGGCGACTTCCTGATCGAGCCGCGCGCGCATGCGAGATTCAGAGAGCAGAAAGTGGGCTGGATTCAAGCAGGCGTAGGTACTGGGAAAGCCAAAACGCTGATCACAACATAGCAATTCATGGAGAAGAGTGGTGCCAGAGCGCCAGAATCCGAGGACGAAAATAGGAGGTAGTGGTACCGTTTTTGCCAGCGCATCCGCGTAGCTTTTCTTCTGCAGCTCATGCAATGCCGATTGAATGGCGCCATTCAGCCAATAAACGGCACGATCACGCGAGGTGAGACGACTGCGGCTTGGGTCAATTTTATGGGCGATTGACTGCCAAGTACCACGCAGAAGGCGCAGCCTGTTTTTTGGCGAGGTTCTGTCCGGCCCGATCACCGCAGGTTGATCGGCTTCCGGTTGACTTCCTGGATTTTGTTGAGCAAAACGTCGCGCATGCGTTTAGCAACTTCAGGCTCGGAATCGGCCAAGTTGTGCAGTTCGCCCGGATCGGTCTTGAAACGAAACAGCAGCTCTTGGCCGGACTCGAGGTATCGCACGAACTTGAAATCTTTGTCGATCACAGCAATTGTGCCCTTGGTGATGGGATCGAAGATTCGATTTCTTTGGAGGTTCATGCTAAAGACGTAGCGCTCCGGCATGCTGTTCCCTTTCATCATGGACTTAAGGGAAGATCCTTCAGCCCAGCCGGGAACAGGGGCTGAAACAAGGTCGAGGACTGTGGGGAGCAGGTCTATCTGCTGCGCAAGTTGCTCAATATGCGCACCCTGTGTCTGACCAGGAAGATGGATAAGCAGTGGGACGCTGATGACTCCGTTATAAAGATCCGGGCCCACATGCGACAGGCGGTCATGGTCAAAGAGTTCTCCGTGATCTGCCGAAACAATCACAATGGAGCGATCAAAACGGCCGGTCTGATGGAGCCAGTCCAAAAACTCGCCTACAGAGTGATCGGCGTAAAGAATCATTTCGTCATACGCATCGCGGAGTTGGTCTACCGGAACTCCGGGCCCCTGTTTGCGTGGCTCGGGAACCATGTATCTGTAGTTCGGCGCTATCGCGGGGACGAAGCGATGCCGATAAGTGGGCGGGGGAAAAAACGGATCGTGAGGCGGATAGATGTGCGCCCACAGAAAAGACGGACGTGGGTCGTGGTTTCGTTCCAGCAGCTTAGTTGCCCGGCTAAATACGTCTTCAGCGGGGAATGGATAGATCCCGGGTTGGAAAAGTCCGTCCAGGTAGGAGCTCAGGGCATTCGGCCCGCGAAGTAGTGAGAGCGTGAAAGTGGCTTGGACGTCGATGCCAATCCAATTGAGGGCGCGAAGGCGAAGACCGTTCAGGTTCCGCGAGGAAGCATAGCGCACCGCGTCGTAGCTCTCCAGAGTTCTATGGTGAAAGGGGGCCGCAAAAAAATTTGAAGATATCATCCCCGTGTAATACCCCTGTTGTTTCAGCGCGGCGGCGAGGGTCTCGCGCTGGTTGTCACCGCGCAAGAAACCGCCGTGTTGAAAGACACGTTCCGTCCACGGGAGTTTTCCAGTTTCGAGGGCCGAAGTTGCAGCGTTGGTGAAGCTGGCGTTTGTGAAAAAATGGTCGAAGGTGAAACTGCTCTGGGCGAACTTTTCAAGATTTGGGGTTGTCGGGCGGCTATAGCCGTAAACGGAAGTATCGTCGGCTCTCAGCGCATCCAGGGTGATGAGGATAATGTCGGGGGAATTCGAAACCGCCGCTGCTTGTGTCGGGCGCTCGTAATCGCGAAAAAGCCGAACGCCATGCGCGTACAGGGCACCCGCGGCCACGGTTGCGATCGCGATGTGGGCCCATGCAATCGGGACTAGACGGGTTCCGCAAAACTCCTGGGTTGCCTGAGAGTCGATCCTGAGGAAGCCAAAAACGCAGACACCAAGGAGTGCGAGACTCATCAGAATATTGGCATTCTGCGTGGGGTTCCAATGAGGCAAGACTTCAAGGTTGAAATCTCGGATTAAGTCGTAGATCAGGTAAACAAGGGGTAGAGAAAGCCATAAAACCCACTGCACCCTGATCCGCAGACGTTTCTCCCGCAGAACGGTTGCCGCGACTCGGCCGAATAGCAGAGCAAGCAACCACCAGGCGCAGGCCATCCCCAGCGTGACCAGCAGGGCGAAACCGGCTTCCAGCGAAATTTCACGAAAAGTTAAATAAAGCCGCAGGGCGTCGATTTGCTGTAAGACTTCGGCTTCCAGGCTTAAGCAAAGCAGTGCCACCACGCTTAACAAGCCGAGCCCTGGCCGCATTGCCATGGGTTTTACCAGTGGCTTGGGGCAGTCGACTGTCAGCACTCCACTTCTCTGGGTTCGATTAGCTGCGGTGGACATTTGCAAGCAGGCATTCCCTCTTTGCGTAACGTTGGCAAATCCAACGGGCCGGGGCGTCTTTATAAGACTGTCGAAAACACTGAATTTTTACGGATGACTAAAGATTGCACGAACCGCGACTCTGACGCTCCGCAAATCCCGACGTCTGCTTTGACGACATCATAACAGCTCATGGTGAGGCGACTGAAAGCGCTTCCTTGGGGGGTACTAGATCAGTTGACCCAGTACCCCTTTGGGACCCCAAGAAATCGCGGCAGCGCCTCGCGTTCTACTCGTACCGCAAACTCTCCACCGGGTCCAGTTGCGCAGCGCGGGCGGCGGGGACGGTGCCGAAGATCACCCCGACGATTGAAGAGACGAAGAGGGCGATGAATCCCGATAGGCCGTTGATAGGGATGCGGTACTCGGTGAGAAAGCGCACGGAGTAAGGGATGGCGTAGCCGATGACGATGCCGGCGAAGCCTCCGATCAGCGAGATGAGGATGGCTTCGGCGAGAAACTGAAAGCGGATCTCGCGATTGGTCGCGCCTACGGCTTTGCGAATGCCGATCTCCCGGATGCGGGAGGTCACCGTTGCCAGCATGATGTTCATGATGCCGATGCCGCTGACCAGCAGCGTGACCATGGAAATCAGCAACAGGACCCAGGTGAGGCCGGTGGCGATGCGGTCTGCCATGGAAAGCAGCGCGGTGAGATTGGCAACGTCATAGACGGACTCGGAGCGGTGCCTTGACTGCAGTACGCGTTTGATCTGGGCGGTCGCCGGAATCACCATCGTGGGATCTTCCATGGAAAAGTAGAGCAGCTTCACGTTGGGAATTTCCATGAAATAGCGGCTCACGGAGAATGGGATCAGCATGGTGTTGTCTACGATCTCCGATTGCCCGAAGGTCTCCACCCGTTCCTTGAAGGTGCCGACAATGGTGAAGGGCAGGCCTGTGAGTTTGATGACCTTGCCTACGGCTGCTTGCGCCGAACCGTAAACCTCGTTCGCCATCTTCTCGGTGATTACTCCGACTTTATTGTGAGCTTGAGAATCTTCCTGGTCGAAAAAGCGTCCGGAGGGAACGACTAAGTTGCGGACCCGCACGTATTCGGGGCCTACGCCAAGAATTGTGACGTCTTTTTCTTTGCCGTTGCCGACTGGAACACGGTCGGAGAGTTGGCTGACCGGCGATGAGGCAACGATGCCCGGAACAACCTGCCGCACAGCCTGGAGGTCGTCGATCGTCAGCGGGTCGGGGTTGGAATTGCTGATGTGAGGAGCGCCGCCGAGATACTCGGCCCAGATTTCGTTGGTGCCGATGGACTGAATCTGGTTGATTACAAATTGGCGTCCGGTCATGCCGATGGTAACGACCAGGATCAGCGATGCCGTGCCGATGACCATGCCGAGGGCTGTGAGGATGAAGCGAATTTTGTTGCCGCAGAACGTGTCGTAGGCAAAATTGATGATTTCGCCAAAAGCCATTTTTGGCCTTAAGCGCTCGGGCATGAGGGCGGCTGCCATGGGATAACTCAATGCTACGGATGACTGGCGAAAGGTGCAAGGCCGCCCCGGAACGGGATTTCGGACGGTGTAAAGAATCGTAATCAACAGGCATGAACTGTTTTGTTGTGGCAGAGTAAATCTTGTCCGCAAACGCAGAGAGGAACCGACGCTGGGGAATGCCACTTCAAACTGAGGTTGAGCTGAACGCATCAAAACACGTAGAAGTGGAAACCAGGCGTGGATCACTGCTGTGGATGGTTGTTGTAGCGCTCGTGCTGCGTCTGCTGGTGATGTCGTTTCTTTATCCCGAGCGCACAGATCCGTATCGCGATCACTGGCGATGCGGCGGCGAGGCGGGGAGAATCGCGCGCTCGATTGTCGAGGAACAAGGATTCAGCAATCCTTTGTTCGGCCAGACAGGGCCGACGGCCTGGCTGGCGCCTGTGTTCCCCTACCTACTGGCGGGAATATTCAAAGTCTTCGGCGTCTACAGTAAGGCTTCCGCCATCGTGGCGCTGGGGCTTGATTGCTTGTTCTCGGCGCTTACGTGCATTCCGGTTTACTTCATTGCGAAAAAGCATTTTGGCGACCGAACGGCGGCGTGGGCGGGGTGGGCCTGGGCTTTCTTTCCTTACGCGATTTTCTTCTCCGCCGATTTTATCTGGGCCACCACTCTTAGCACTTTGTTGGTGAGCCTGATTTTTCTGCTGGCTTTGCATCTGGAACGATCGTCTTCAGTTTGGCATTGGGCAAGCTTTGGCGCGCTCGGTGCACTGGGTGGCCTCACTGATCCGGTGGTGATGTCGGTTGCGCCATTTCTGGGAGCCTGGGCTTGCTATCGTCTTTACAAGAACGGGCGACGCTGGTTAGCTCCAGGGATTTGCGCGGTGCTGGCGGTGGTTCTAGTTACGTCGCCCTGGTTCGTTCGAAACTACCGAACATTTCACAGGGTGATTCCCTTCCGCAGTTGCCTGGGCCTGGAAGTTTACTGTGGCAATAATCAGGATTCGTGGCACTGGGGACCTCCGGGCTATCATCCCTCGGACAACGAAAACGAGTGGCGAGAGTATCAACAACTGGGAGAAATTCGCTACCTTGATAAGAAATTCCACCAGGGGCTGCAATTCATCGACACCCATCGTGTTTTGTACGTTCAACAAACGCTAAGGCGAGTGGTTTATCTCTGGACCGGATTCTGGAGTGTTAGTGCGCGCTATTTGCGGGAAGAACCGGCCGATCCGCTCAACACGGTTTTCTGCACCTCGCTGTCCATCCTGACTTTTTTTGGTCTGTACCGGGCCTGGCGGTTCGACAGGAATATCGCGATGCCCTACATCCTGGTCTTCTTGTTTTTCCCCATCGTTTATTATTTGACCCATCCCGAAGATTATTACCGGCGGCCCATTGATCCGCAGTTGGTGGTGCTAGCGGCCTATGCGGCGGTTTCGTTGGTTCGCGAGAGAAGGACACAGGAGTTGGTTGAGGAGGAATTCCTCGAGGAGATTCCGGTGAGAGTCGGCTGAGTCATTCAAAAGCGCTCTCGCACACGGATTTTGCTCCCGAAGTTAGGCTAAGCTATGCAGTGGACCACTGTTCATCGGACGCACGAAAACCTCTTCTTCGGCTCGTCCTCCTGACGGCAATCGCATTTTTCATCCAGGGTTATCATCCTTACGCTGAGGATGCCGAAATCTATCTTCCCGGCGTAGAGAAAATTCTCCATCCCGAATTGTTCCAGGTGGGACGGGAATTTTTCGCCGCGCATGCGAGCATGACGCTTTTCCCGAACCTCATCGCGTTTTCCATACGCGCGACACACTTGCCCATGGAAGTTGGATTGTTTCTGTGGCAGGTGCTGGGGATTTTTCTGCTGCTGCTGGCCTGCTGGGAGTTGGCTAGTCTGTTCTTCCCGAGTCCGAGGGCGCGATGGGGCGCGGTTTGCATGGTTGGCGCGCTGCTGACGCTGCCGGTGGCGGGGACCGCGCTTTACATCATGGACCAGTATTTGAATCCGCGGAATCTGGCGGCGTTCGCGGGCGTGTTCATGCTGGTAAGAACGCTGGAGAAGAAATACCTGCGTGCGCTGTTCTGGCTGGCGTTTGCTGTGTGCATGCATCCCTTGATGTGGGTGTTTCCGTTTTCTTTCTGCATTTTGTTTCTGGTGATGGAGAAGTGGAGAATTCTGAGCGAGGGAGCCGAGGCCCTTTCGGCGGCGGCGTCAGCGCTTATGTGGATGGGCATTGCATTCGCGCCGAATGCGACCTCCGCCTATCACGAGGCGGCGAAGCGGCATGCGTTCCACTACATCCAGAAGTGGGCCTGGTATGAGTTGGTGGGAGCGGTTGCGCCGCTAGTCTTGTTTTGGTGGTTCGCGCGGATCGCTCGAGGGCGGGAGTGGCGCGCGGCTGAGCGGGTGAGCCGCGCTTTCGTTCTATATGGGCTGATCTATCTTCTCGGCGCGCTGGTGGTCGATCTCCCCGCTAGGCTGGAAGCCTTTGCCCGCATTCAGCCGATGCGCAGCCTGCATTCTCTTTACATCGTTATGTTCGTCATGATCGGCGGCCTGCTGGGTGAATATGTTCTGCGCGCTCACTTGTGGCGCTGGCTGGTTCTTTTTGTTTCTTTGGGAGCCGGGATGTTTCTAGCACAACGTTCTCTCTTCGCCGCCAGCGCGCATGTGGAATGGCCGGGGGCGGCTGCAAGAAATCCGTGGGCTCAGGGGTTCGCTTGGATTCGAGATAATACTCCCGTCGACGCGGTGTTCGCGATTGATCCGTATTACATGGATATCGCCGGCGAAGATGAAGTGGGGTTCCGCTGCCTTGCCGAACGAAGCCGCTTGGCCGATGGAGTGAAGGACAACGGGGTGGTGAGCATGTTTCCTCCGCTGGCGGAGGATTGGTGGGAGCAAGTGCAGGACCAAAGTCCGTGGAAGAGTTTCGGCTTGCGAGATTTTTCACGGCTGAAGGAGAAGTATGGCGTGAACTGGATCGTCGTGCAACAGGGACAGGGTGGCGCCTTGGATTGTGCTTACCAAAATGCGGCGGTTCGCGTTTGCCGTTTGCCGTGATACAGACCCCGAAGGCAGCAAAATGCCAGGGTTTTCTCTGACAATCCGCTAAAATAATCTGATGAGAAGGATACCCCGGTGATGGCCGCGGCCCACGCGGTCCCGCGAGCTGGTCGATTGTTCGATTACGAGCATTGGGAAGCTGAGCTTCCCGCTCTGGCCGTGCAATACCGTAACAATCATCCCTGCCCACATATTCTGCTGAAGGATTTCCTCGATCGGCAAACTGCGCTTGCCATGGCCGAGCAGTTTCCCTCGCCGCGCAGCGATGCCTGGACGCAGTACAAGCACGCCAACGAGAACAAGTTGGGAATGCCGAAGCGCGAACTGTTTCCCGCTACCATCGGAGCGGTTGTTGATGAACTCAACTCGCCCGAATTTGTGGCTTGGGTTTCCGGGTTGACGGGGATTCCGAATCTCCTAGCCGATCCGATGTTGGAAGGCGGCGGCCTGCATCAATCTGGACGGGGCGGTTATCTGAATGTGCATACGGATTTTTCCATGCACCACTTTCATTCGCAGTGGCACCGGCGCGTGAACCTGATTCTGTATCTGAATCCGGTATGGCACGAGGAGTGGGGCGGATTGCTTGAGCTGTGGGAAAAGAAGATGGCGCGCTGTGGCGCGAAATATCCGCCGCTGCTTAACCATGCTTTGATTTTTACGACGGACGAGCGCTCGTTGCACGGATTTCCCGATCCGCTGACTTGCCCGGAAGGCGAGTCGCGGAAGAGTCTGGCTCTGTATTACTACACGGTGGAGCAAGGCGATAAGCCGGTCGTGCATTCGACCGATTATTTTGCGCGGCCGCAGGATGGCTGGAAGAAAGCGGCGATGATCTGGCTGGACAAGAAGGCGGTGGATCTTTATTCGCGGGCCAAGGCGCGATTTGGATTTTCGGATGCGCTGGCCAGCAGGATTTTGGGATTCTTGTCGCGCAAGAAGTAGAAGGTTATAAGGGTTTTTGAGGGCGGACTTCGGACGGCGGAAAGCGGACCTCAGGCGCTAAAGCGCGGTCAATTTTAGGGAATTGTTGCGGCACGACTGAAGTCGTGGCCTGATACGAATCTTCCGGCAGCTGACTGTCGTGCCCTGATACGAATCTTTGGGCACGACTGACGTTGTGCCATGATACGAACCTTCCGAGAGCCATTCCAACAAAGTTTTAGGGCCGGGTCTTCGCGATTTCGGGAAGGACTTCCTGTTCTTTCTCTTTTTTCGGCGGGCCGCCCAAATGATATTCGGTTAGACCTTCGCGGAGGAAGGTGAAGGCGTCTTCCGGGGTGTCGACGAACTTGAAGAGGTTGAGGTCGTTGGGAGCGACGGTTCCGGCATCGACGAAAGCCTGAAAATTCATGATGCGATGCCAGTATTCGCTGCCGTAGATTACGACGAGAATTTTTTTCGCGAGCTTGTCGGTTTGCGCGAGGGTGAGAATTTCGAAGAGTTCGTCGATGGTGCCGAAGCCGCCGGGAAAAATTACCAGCGCTTTGGCCAGATAGGCGAACCAGAACTTGCGCATGAAGAAATAATGAAATTCGAAGTTCAGCGCGGGCGTGATGTAGGAATTCGGATTCTGTTCGAAGGGCAGGTTGATGTTGAGGCCGATGCTTTTGCCTCCGGCTTCGAAGGCGCCGAGGTTGGCGGCTTCCATGATTCCGGGCCCTCCGCCGGTGGTGACGACGAAGCGGCGGCGGCGTGCGGGGATCTGGATGGACCACTCGGTGAGAAGGAATGCCAGGCGGCGCGCGTCTTCGTAATAGCGGGCCATGTCGACGGCGGTGCGGGCACGCTGGAGGTGCTCTGCCTGTGCTTCGGCGTTGGCCTTCTCGAGCGCGGTGAGATGTTTTTTGGCGGCGTCTCCGCCTTGAAAGCGGGCGGAGCCGAAGAACACGACGGTGTCCTGAATTTGCTCGCGGCGAAAGCGGGCCAGCGGTTCCTGATACTCCGCCAGGATGCGAAGAACGCGACCGTCGGGACTGTTGATGAACGACTGGTTTTCGTAGGCGAGGGGAGCGGGTTTGAGCTTTTCGGGCATGGCTGGAATTTGTTAGGGTGAATATTTTGAGGCTATCACAGCGGATAGTAGGGAGCGAGGTTACCTGAGGGGCAAAGCCTCATACGCTCAAGGTCGGCCTGGAAAGCTTGTAAGATAGTGTCGCTGTAAAAACTATTTCGCTGGGGGCTGGCTATGTTGCGTACACTGCGAACCCTGCTTGCGTTGACGTGCTCAGCGGTGCCTGCGATTTTATGGGCGCAAGTTGGCGCTCAAGATTTGGCACCCTACAAAAACCCCCAATTGCCGGTTGAGCAGAGAGTGTCAGACATGCTCTCTCGCATGACGCTCGAAGAGAAGGTATCCATGCTGAGCGGCTCGGGCTGGATGGAGAGTACGGGCGTGCCGCGTCTGGGAATACCCGCGATCAAAATGGCTGACGGTCCGATGGGAATTCGGCTTTGGACTGGGCCCTCGGCAGAAACCAGCGCGGAAGGCGCGGTTAGAACATTCAGCAGCACAGCTTTTCCTTCCGGTATCGACGTCGCTGCATCGTGGGACACTTCGCTTGCCCGCAAGGAGGGTCGCGTCATCGGCGAAGAAGTTGCCGACGTGGGCAGGGACATGATTCTGGGCCCGACTGTGAACATTCAAAGAACCCCGCTTTGGGGCCGCAACTTCGAGAGTTACGGTGAAGATCCATACTTGAGTGGAAAGATTGCAGCCGCTTACATCCAGGGAGTTCAGAGCGAAGGAGTCATCCCATCGGTAAAACATTTCGTGGCGAACAACGAGGAGTTCGAACGTCATCGCATTGATGTCGACTTGAGTGAGCGAGCGCTGCACGAGATCTATTACCCAGCGTTCGAGGCCGCCATTAAAGAGGGGCATGCATGGGCGGTGATGTCCTCCTACAACAAGGTGAACGGAGTGCATGCGGCCGAAAGTCCTCTGCTGAGGCAGGAGCTTTATCAGGAGCTCGGCTTCAAAGGTTTTGTAGTCTCGGATTGGGGAAGCACGTACAGCACGGCCGCGACTGTAAACGCGGGGATGGATCTCGAAATGCCCGGCGGGCCGCCGATGCAGCGCTGGCTTGCGCGAGCAAATTCGAAAGATGCTGGAAACGATGGCGGCTATCTGGTTCCGGAAAAGGTCTTGCCGCTGGTTAAAGACGGAACTATCCCCGAGGCAAATGTGGATAACAATGTCAGTCGAATTCTTGCCGTGATCTTCGAGTCCGGCATCTTCGATCACCCGCACGCGGGCGGCGTGGCCATCGACACTGCTGCTCAGCGTGCGCTGGCTCGGAAGGCTGCGGACGAGGGTATGGTCTTGTTGAAGAACGAGAACCATGTACTCCCTCTGGCGTTGAATGAGATCCACTCGGTTGCCGTGATCGGGCCGAATGCCGCGGTTGCGCGGGTCGGCGGCGGCGGAAGCGGGCTGGTCTACAACAAAGATGTTGTCTCTCCTCTCGCCGGAATTACAAACCGTGCTGGCGACGCGAAAGTTCGGTATGCGTTGGGCGTAGCACTGCCGGGAGAGCAGACGCCCGGCACGGCCGCGAGTCCTCAAGAGTTGCTGCGTGAAGCTGTGGCGGCAGCGAAGGAATCCGACGTCGCACTGATTTTTGTCGGATATTCCTGGAAGCTTGAGACTGAGGGGAAAGACAGGCCCAGTATGGACCTTCCGGAAGGACAGGATGAACTGATCCGGGCTATTGCTGAGGTCAATAAGAAAACGATCGTAGTTCTCAACTCCGGAGCTTCGATCACACTCACCAAGTGGATCGACCAGGTCCCGGGTGTGATCGATGCCTGGTACGGTGGGGAAGAAGGCGGGAATGCGATTGCCGATTTATTGTTCGGCGATATCAACCCATCCGGCAAACTTCCTTTCACATTCCTTCGTAAAATTGAGGATTCGCCGAGTTACGGAAATTATCCGGGCGAAAATCTAAAGGTGAAGTATGCCGAAGGAATTTATGTCGGCTATCGATATTTCGACAAACATACTGAAACGACTCCGTTGTTTCCCTTCGGGTTTGGGCTTTCTTATACGACGTTCGCATACAGCAAGCTGCACGTGCCAAAGACGATGAGCGGCGATGCGAGAGCAATTGTGAGCGCCGTAGTCCGGAACACCGGCGCTCGCAAGGGCGCCGAGGTGGTGCAAATGTATGTTGCCGATCCGAGCGCAATGGTCGACAGGCCGGTTCGCGAGTTGAAGGGTTTTGAGCGTGTTGAGCTTGCCCCGGGCGAGAGTAAGACGGTCACTTTTCAGATCGACCGCCGCGCCCTTTCGTTCTACAACACGGAAACACACGGCTGGATCGCGCAACCTGGCCGCTTTGAAGTCTTCGTTGGCTCTTCTTCGAGAGCCCTCCCGCTCCACGGCACTTTCAACCTAAAGAATTAAATTAACAGGCGAATCGGTTCGACAATCCTGTCGTGCGAGATGATTTACCGGCCACTAATTCGGCTGACCCTTGATTTCGGCCGATGATTGGTGTCGTTGGTATCAATTTCGCAGGACCCGCGCGGGATCGGTGCGGCTTGCCCGTAAGGCAGGCAATAGACAGGCGAAGGTGGCGGTGATGGTCATCACTGCGAAGGCCAGTCCGAATACTGCGGGATCGTACGGGCTCACGTTATAGAGAAGCTGCCCGAGTAGTCTGGTCATGAGCAGGGCCATTCCCGTGCCGAAGAGGAGACCTGCTGCGGTTAATCGCAGGCCACGCGAAATGACTAGCTGGAACAGGTTGGCCGCGCCAGCTCCAAGTGCGATGCGCAATGCAAGTTCGCGCGTGCTCTGCGCGACTGCATAGGACATCACCCCGTAGAGGCCAACGCCAGCCAGAAGAAGCGCCAAGCCTCCTAAAATCGAAACCAGCGTGACAGCTATGATTTGCGACGACGTCGACCGGTTGACTTGTTCCTGAAGTGTGATCATCCCGTAAAGCGCGAGGTTTGCGTCCAAGGCATGAACTTCTTCGACCACTGCCGCCAAAATGCTGTGCAGCGGTTGGGTCGTGCGGATGAACAACTCCGGCTCGCGCACGAAATCCTGCCGCAGCGGCACATAGAAGAACGGCTTTGGAACCTCGCGTATGCTCTCATACTTCGAATCGGCGGCTACGCCGACCACCCTCGCCCAGCCAGCCTTTACCTGAAGTCGGCGACCGATCGGATCCTGGCCGCGCCAGTACCGCTCCACCATGGTTCGATTCACGATGGCGACCAGCGGCGCGTTCTCGTCGTCGCTGCGCATGAATTCACGGCCGGAGAAAAGAGGAATCCCCAAAGTTGCGAAATAATCCGGACTGACCTGGTTGTATTCCACCTCGGGCTGCTCGTTAATAGAAGGCTGGTAATCGTCGACGGCGATCGGCGTCGAAGAGTACATGATGTAGCCCAACGGAGTGACGTTGGCGAAAGCGACAGACTCCACACCGGGAAGCGCACGGAGCCGGTCGATCAGTTCGTCCTGAAAAGTCTTCGCTCGCGGCACATCGTATCCAGCTGCTAGTAGTGAAACCCCTGTAGTCACCACGCTGGTCGTAGCGAAGCCGGGGTTTGTACCTCGAATCTTTTCCAGGCTCTCGAGCAACAAAGCTGCCCCTACCAGCAGAATGAAGCTGAGGCTAACCTGGAAGACAACGAGGCCGGAGCGCATCCAGGCTCTTCCCCGGGAGCCGACCACACCGGAGGAGTCGGCCTTCAAAGGCTCAACCAGGTCGAGTTGACTGATTTGAAAAACGGGAACCGTCCCCACAATCAGCGTCACCAGCAAGCAGATGCCGACGCCAATGGCCATCACGCGTCCATCGATTGTTCCCGGCAAGTACATTGCATCTCCACCTGGCAACAACATCACTAGCAGGTGCCGGCACCGATACGCCATCAAAAATCCTCCAGCGGTTCCCAGCGCCGAGAGGATGAGGCCTTCGGTGAGGAGTTGCTTCAGCAGACGGCCGCGGCTGGCCCCAATTGCCAGGCGCACGCTCATTTCGTGGCGTCGAACAAACGACCGAACCAGCAGCAAATTGCCCACGTTGGCGCAGGCGATAAGCAGGACAAACGCGACCACGCCAACCATAACCTCGAGGGTCGGAAGCAGTTCGCCGGCATGATTGAAGGGAGTTTGCCACAGCGGCCACAGCCCAATGCTGCGACCACGGTTGGTCGTCGGATAGTCGTTCTCCAATCTTGCCGCGATGGCTGAGATTTGCTGTTGCGCTTGTGCCTCGCTGACGCCGGGTTTTAGGCGAACATAGGATTCGATCCATCGTGCACCGCGGTCCTCAAGCTTGTAGCCTCCGCCGCCAAAGGTTTCCTGCATCGATACGGGCACCCAGAACTGTATCGCCCTGCCCACAAATGTCCCATAAAACCCTTCCGGAGCCACTCCAATAATCGTGTGCGGGACATTTTTTAAGCGTAGTGCCTTCCCAATGATCTCCTCATCGCCTTTGAAGCGATCGCGCCACATTCGATTGCTGATGACCACGACGGCGCGAGAATTGCGCCCTACATCGTCGGCCGGGTCAAAGCCACGCCCAAGAATCGGATAAACACCGATGGCGTCGAAATAGTTGGCTGAGACAATGCTACCGGTAATGACTTCGGCGTGGTCTCCATTGTTCAGCGTGCTTCCGGTAACCTTACTGACGAAAGAGTCCTCGCACAGCGAGCAGTTGCGGCGCAGGTCGATAAAATCCGGCCAGGAAAGCAGGTCCGGGGTACTCTCTCCCTTTACCGTTGCGGCAACTGCGAATAGCCGCTCCTGATGTGCTACCGCGGGGTAAGGACGGAATAGGATTCCTTCCAGCCAGCTGAAGACGGCAGCATTTGCGCCGATGCCGAGAGTAAGACACAAAATCGCCAGTGCGGAAAAGCCTTTGTTCCGACGCAGCTGACGAAGGCCGTAATGCAGATCCTGAAAAAGATCCTGCAAGAAATTTCCGCCTCGGGCGTCGCGGCACTGCTGTTCGATCTGCGCGACCTCGCCCAGGGCGCGCATGGCGGAGCGGCGTGCCTCTTCCGAGGACATTCCTTTCGCAATGTTCTCGGCGATTTGCCGCGCGAGATGTTCGCGAAGCTCCTCTTGCATCTCCTGCTCAACCTGTACTGGGTGGAAAAAGGATCGCAAACGCGGCGGCAAGGCATAGAGCCATTGTTCGATGTTCATAACTCAGGCCTCGCTAATCAAGCCTCGTTGAGGCGCACGATGCCGGTGATAGCCGCCGAGACGCGGTTCCAGTTGGCGGTTTCTTTTTCAAGTTGTTTTCGTCCCAACCGGGTGAGCGAATAAAATTTGGCCCGGCGGTTGTTTTCACTCGCTTTCCACTGGGCCCGAATCCATCCCCGGTGTTCGAGTTTGTGCAGTGAGGGATAGAGGGAACCGTCGCTGACCGCGAGAACATCGCGGGAAATCTGTTTCAGTCGCTGGCTAATCGCCCACCCGTTCAGCTCCTGCAGTTCCAGTATTTTAAGGATGAGCATGTCCAGCGTCCCCTGGACCAGATCGGCGGGCTTAGTCACGGAATCTCCCCTCGGTTACCGAGTTAGACTACCGTAGCTCCCCTCGGTTAGCAAGGGATCGCCCAGGGATCAAGGCTTACAGCAACCCCAGGTGGTCGGGATATTTGGCCTGTAAAGAGCTCACCAGAAGTTCAAATTGAGCATGCCGGCGCAAACCTTTCAGGCATGGGTCTTTCAAAAAAAGCGGCCAGCAGGCGAAACCGGTATCGACGCTGCGTTCAAGCCACGCAAACGCGGCCTCAGGCTGATTGAGCAAGGAGAGAGTGCAGGCAATCTGATAGTACGAGTGGTGGGCGTGACCGAAAGATTTCGGGTTCATACAGGCCCGGCTAATGCAGCGCAGCGCCTCCTCGGATTCGCCCAACGAAGCATGCATCACACCTTGAAGAGCGATGATCATTGGTTCTTCCTGCGCCAGGCTTCCGGCTTCACCGAGCAAGCGCTCAGCTTGTTCCCATTCGCCGGTCAAGATCGCGAGGTCCAGCGCAAAATAGATGACATACTTATTCGAGGGATCATCGGCACGCCACTTTGCAATCTCATCGAGTGCAAGTTCGTATTCTCCACTCCACAGATAGACTTGGGCAATACTATGGCTGATCGTTTTTTTCGGATCAAAAGGCCTACCCCTCTCAAACATCGCCCGCGAGTGATCGAGCAGACCGATATGCGCCAGAATCGTCCCGAGGCGGCTGTAAGCGTGAGGGAGATTCTTTTGAAGAGTGAGCGCATGCTTCAATTCGGAAATCGCCTCGATATGTTGGAAATTCTTCGAGGGTCCCCAGAGGAGAAACGCCTTAGCCACGTGTCCTTCAGGCAGAGCCGCGTCCAATTCCAAGGCGCGTTGGCAGTGAAATTCGGCCTTCTCCAGCCAGCTCCGGCTGGGATCGATCTCGAAGTGGAGCTTTGTACAGACAAAGGAAAGAATCGCGTGGGCGAGCGCGAACAGAGGATCGCGAGTAAGTGCATTCATCAGGTGACGCGCAGCTTCCTCCAGTATCCCCCGGTCTCCCGTGTAACTGCGCCGGTAACCCTGAATGAACTCCCCATACGCCAGCGCATCCCGGCTGAAGCGGGCGCGACTCTGGGGAGCTGTGTTGCGAAGCGGACGTTTCAGTGCTCTGGCGGTATGTCTCGCAATGTCGTCAACGTGCTCGAATGGGCGGTTGAGGTCTAGAACAAATTTTCTGATGAAGCAACGGCTCTGCAAATGCGAATCGAACAGTTCTACGGATAAATGTGATTCCGCCCCGGAACTCTTAATCGCACCATGCACCACAAATCGGACTCCCAATCGGGAAGCGATTTCCGATGCATTCGCATTGGAAGGTATGTTTAAGATGGCAGATGTTGGCAGGACATCAACTCCTTCGAGATTTGCCAGCCGTGAAACCAGGGAGTCGGCAAAGGCCAAGCTCAAGCCGCCGTCATCTTCGACGTTCCCGAAAAAACGGAGCGGGAGCACGGCGAGCGAGGAGCGGTCCACCGGCCACGCCCCGTCTTCTCGAAATGGCTTTCTGGCGTCCGCGCTTTCGGAAGGATCGGAACTGCCATAGAGCGGACTAACGATCCGAATGGGTCCGACGAACCGATAGCCTTTGCCTACGACCGTTTCCAGGAATCGTTGTTTAGCGGAGTTGTCCCCCAGAGCCCTGCGAATTTTACGAACGATGTTGTTGATGTTCCGTTCGGCATCAATGAAGAGATCGGTGTGCCACAGCTTGGTCTGTATTTCCTCGCGGGAAACTAATTGTTCCCTTCGTCGGGCCAAAAAAATGAGGAGCTCCATGGGTTTCTTTTCGAGCTTTATTCTCCGGCCATCGCGGCGCAGTTCGTAGCGACCCAGGTCAAGCTCGATATCGTTACTCTTCGGGTGGCTCCTGGAATGCTGTTTCATAGATAAGCCCATTATCCCCAGTCGGCTACGACGATACACGAAAAATATCTAAAAGTGACTTTGACCTTATTGAAACGGGGGCCGAAACAGGCGATAGTGTCGTTCGACAAGTTGTGACGACGATCTCAGGAGAAAAGGAATGAAACGAAATTTGTCTCTGATTCTCGCGACGTGCGCAGTAATGTTGTTGGTGAGCCAGTCCAATCTCACCGGCGCAATGGCGGCTGGCGCCGAGAAACACGCATTTACACCCGACACAGTTCAATACGGCCCTGCACCATCTTTTGTGGCGCCTGGGGCGCAACTGGCTGTGCTAGAGGGCAATCCCATGGCTAGCAGCGGGGACTACACGATCCGCCTGAAGCTGCCTGACGGATATCGGATCGCGCCGCATTGGCACCCCAAGCGGGAAAACGTAACCGTCATTTCCGGGACGCTCAAGTTTGGCATGGGCGATCGCTTTGATGAGAGCAGCATGACGAGTTTTCCAGCGGGCAGCTTCGCCTATCTCGATCCCGACATGCACCACTACGTAATGGCTAGTGGCGACGTGGTAGTCCAGGTCCATGGGATGGCGCCGGTGCAGTTCAACTACATCAGTCCCGAGGACGATCCCAGCCGGAAGAGATAAGTCGAGATTGGTAGCGCATCTACCGGTAAAGCCTTGAGATAGCGCTTATGGGCAAAGGCTAATCGCCCACGTGCGTTTATCGCGGTGCTTAAACGCCCCTCATCGATACGCAGATTATCGATTTCTAGTGGCGGTCGTGGTAGTGGAGGGCTTCCCAGAAGCCGATCCAGATATCGAGTAGCCCCAGTCCACTGCAGAATCCGCGAAAAAAGCCGGTGGTGATTATGGTGCGCACGAC
>Ga0208691_1000136_pt1 | contig 23642 bp, 20 predicted proteins | sample June2015DPH_20_1_FD_184719 | JGI IMG/M metagenome (GOLD analysis project Ga0208691, IMG submission 184719) | Peatland microbial communities from SPRUCE experiment site at the Marcell Experimental Forest, Minnesota, USA - June2015DPH_20_10... | ecosystem: Environmental > Terrestrial > Soil >... | reverse complement strand
AGCGGAAGACCGCTTTCTCGCCGGTTCTGCCAATCGTCCTCTTGGGCGTGTGGGTAGGCCGGAGGAAATTGCGCACACGGCGCTCTACCTGGCCAGCGATGCGTCATCGTTTGTGACTGGGACGGCGCTCGTTGTGGATGGCGGCGGATTGGCGGGAACGGGGTAAAGAAACTGCGGAAGAACCGACGCCTCAGCGCCTGAAGGCGCGAATGATCTATTGCCACTCTCGGTATGCCTCAAGGCATACCTGATACGAATCGCGTTTTTTTTGCAAGCCCTTAGAGAAGCTATCAAATGTCGGAGAACATGACGACACAAAATCGCACACGCTCGCAGGAGTGGTTCGAGCGCGCGAAGAAATCGCTGGTCGAGGGTGTGAATTCGCCTTCGCGCGGGGCTGCGGTTTACTCTCCGGGACCGATTGTTCTGGAACGCGGCCAGGGGCCACGGGTTTGGGATTCCGATGGCAACGAGTACGTCGACTTCATGATGTCCTTCGGAGCTTTGATTCAAGGCCACGCGCACCCCGCGCTGGTGAAGGTCGTTTGCGAGGCCATGGCGGAAGGTTCTCACTTCGCGGCGGCAACTTCGACGGAAGTTGTGGCCGCGGAACGTTTTCGGAAAATGGTGCCGTCCGCGGAGACCGTACGCTTCACCAACACTGGCAGTGAGGCGACCATGCTAGCATTACGCCTGGCTCGCGCCCACACCGCCCGTAATAAATTTCTGAAGTTCGAGGGACACTATCACGGTTGGTACGATCCTTTTCTTCTGAACGCGCACAGCCATCCGCCGGAGCAACTGGGCACAATCGAAAGTCCGGCGCGCATCCCGGATTCCGCAGGAATTCCGCCCGCTGTTTTTGACGACGTTGTGCTGGCGCCGTGGAACGATGAACTTGCTCTTGAACGCATTTTGAAACAGCACGGGCACGAGTTGGCCGCCGTGATCACCGAGCCGATTATGGCGAACATGGGGTGCATTCTGCCGCGGGATGGATACTTGCTGCGACTGCGCGAACTCACGCGCGCGCACGGCGTCCTTCTGATTTTCGACGAAGTAGTTACCGGCTTCCGTTACGCCCGGGGCGGCTGCCAGGAATATTACGGAATCGATCCGGACATCAGCACTTTCGGCAAAGCCTTGGGCGCGGGATTCCCCGTTGGAGCGGTCGCGGGGTCGCGTTCGATTCTCGATCGCCTGAAGTGGGGCGAGAACATGGTGCTGCACTATGGCACTTTCAACGGTCACCGGCTGACCATGAAAGTGGTGGCAGCCAATCTGGATTTGCTTTCAACTGATGGCGCTTATCGGAAGCTGCATGCGACTGGCGATGCAGCGGTCACCGGACTGCGAGAGGTGTTTCGCCGCCGTGGAACGAAAGCCGTCGTCCAAGGCTTCGGACCGATGTTTCAGATTTACTTTACCGATCGCGACGCCGTCCACGATTATCGCGACTACTGCAGGTATGTGGACACCAAGAAGTACTCGCAATTTGTACATCGCCTGCTCGACCTTGGAATCTATATGACGCCATCCAACGGCTTGCACTGGATTATTTCGACCGCGCACGGCGAGGCCGAAGTGCAGAGACTGATTGAAGCCACCGACCAGACCTGCGCGGCGCTCCCATGAAGCCGATCGTCTTTCTCGGGGGCGGGCGGATTACTACCGCGCTGGTTGCGGGATTGCGGCTTGCCGGTTACAACCAGCCCATCGTGGTGCATGACCGCCATGCGAAAAAACTGCGGCAATTGCAATGGAAATACAGCGTGGTCGCGGAACCAAGATTGCGCAGTACCGTGGAATCGGCTTTCCTGCTCATCGTCGCCGTGCGCCCGGACTCAGTCCGCGGCTTGCTGAAAGAAATTGCGCAGATCAACTACCCATTGAACGCGGTGAGTTTGGCGGCTGGTGTACCGTTGTCGACGTTAAAGGCTGGATTGAAGTCGCCCGTACGGTGGGCGCGAGCGATGCCAAGCCCCGCCTGCCGCAGCGGCCGGGGCCTGACGGCGCTAACTTTTTCGAAAGGCTTTCCGGCTGCAGAGCGCAGCCGAGTTCGTAATCTGTTTTCATTGGTCGGTGGCGTGATGGAAATTCCCGAAGAGCAATTCGACGCCTTCACTGTCACCTTTTCGTGCAGCCACGGGTATCACGCGCTGAACACGCTGATTGAGGCGGCAGAGTCCATCGGCCTCGACCCAGCTACTGCACAAGCCGCTGCCGCTCATGCGCTGGCAGATGGAATTTTGGCGTGGAGAGACAGCCACCTGCCGCTGGACGAACTTCTGAAGGAAGCGGCAACACCGGGAGGCACTGCCGCCGCCGTGATGGAGAAAATGAACCGCTCCGGCTACCGGCGCCTTGTGGAAAACGGGCTGCGAGCCGGAGTAAAACAGGCGCAGAAGAACGCCCGGAAATGATTTCCCGAAGTCCTTGAGTCCGACTTCTACGCGGCGTTCTTCTTCTTCGGAACCTTCGCGCCTTTCTTGCGAGCTTCCGACAGGCCAATGGCGATCGCTTGTTTACGGCTCTTGACGGTTCCGCCCTTGCCTCCGGGACCGGACTTCAACGTGCCACGCTTCTCGCGGTGCATCGCGCTTTCCACGCTCTTGCTCGCTGCCTTGCCGTATTTTCGCCCGCCGGATTTCTTTTTGCCTGCCATGTTGAGATCCTCCTCCAATTTAGAGCAAGGATTCGAGGCGGAGGTTGTCGTGGAGGTCAAGAGAGATTCTCCCCAAGCTGGTGCGCTCGCAAACTCAAGCTACAAATGCGACTGGTTCGCTAATCTCGGGATTGCACTTCACGCAATACGGTGACCGGATGCTCCAGCCGGGTTCGCAGTCATCCATCCAAAACTGAGCGTCAACATGCGACAACAGCGAACCGCAGATAGAGCAATACTGCTTAGGCTGCGCAGCTTTGCTCAGAGACGCAGAGACTCAAGATGTCGGCGCAGTGAAGCCAGGAGAGCGGTACGACTTTTATGATCGAGAAGATCGGACATGCGCCCTCCTTCTTTAGAGTGCCGTGAAAAGACTGACGCGTAAGGATGACCTTGGAAATACTGAAAGGCTGCGTCTGCCCTGTCGCCGGCGAGACTTGGTGACGTAGCGGGCAAAGGCGCTTATACGGCTTCTCTTTTCCAGGCAGCGGTGTGCCTGCAGATGAGCTCGTAGCATTCGCAGGCTGCATCCTCGAGACGACCGCGATCTGTGACCGTGACTTCTCCGCGGTTGTAGCTGATGAGTCCGGCCTTTTGCAGTAGGCCGGCTGCGACCGTAACGCTGGATCGGCGCGTACCCAGCATGTGGGCGAGGAATTCCTGAGTGAGCGGGACGAGATCGCCGCCCAGCCGGTCCTGGCTCATCAGCAACCAGCGCGCCAGGCGTTCATCGACTTCATGAAGCCGATTACAGACAGCCACCTGAGCGCCCTGCATCGACATAATCTGGCCGTATTGTTGCATTCGTCTTTCCAAAACCGGGCATTCCTGCAGCACCTTTGCCAGACGTTCGCCAGTGATGCGAAAAGCCGAGCCCGCAACTTGCATGATGATGCGAGACGCGCTGGTCTTCAGCCCAACTGCGATGGGTAACGCCGTGCATCCTTCTTTGCCGGACAATCCGACTTCCACCGACTTCCCATCCTCCATACCGTTGAGGACGGAAGCCAATCCGCTATCAATGAAATAGCCGTATTTGATCGGCTGTTCGGATTCCTGAAGAAGATCGGGCGTCCTGAGTTCTACAAACGTGAGCTCGGAATATATCGAGTCACTCTCGGAACCGGGAAGATTTAGGAGGATCTCGTTCCGTATAGGATTGCCTTCAATTTCAGGCACCGCAACCGCAGTAAGCACACGACTCTTATTAGCCATAAGGCTCCTTGCGCAGCGAAACGCAATCTGATTTCGCAAGGAACCGACGCCCCGGACGGGGCACGGCGGAAGGTTGCTAGAAGAGACAACTACATCATACACCTTGGTCGGATTCTATCGTGACGCTATCGTACAGATTTCGCTGTATGTACCTTGGCTGGCGCGGCGCTTAGTGTCGAGGAGTCCTTTCTCCTACTGTCCGTCGACCATTCGACGCGGCCCGCGGCCTGCAGCCCTAAGGACCATAAGAGGCTGCTTGTCTTTCTCAATTCTTATCGTGGACGATAGTGTAGTAGTTCGACGCACTCTGCGCTCGCGCTTCGAGAACAATGTGGATTGGAAGGTTTGCGGGGAGGCGGTCGACGGGCAAGAGGCGGTCGAGAAGGCTCGCGAACTACATCCGGACCTCATTATTCTGGATCTCTCGATGCCTCGCATGAACGGCCTGGAAGCCGCGCGCGAACTCAAACGAATTCAGCCAGACGTGCTGCTGTTTATGTTCACCACTTTTAAGACGCGGCAAGTGGAAGCGGAGGCGATGGAAGCCGGGTGCAGCGCAGTGATTGCAAAGTCAGACGTGAAGCTTCTCTTCGAGAGCATTCAGCGGATGGCTAGATTATAGAGGACTGCAGAGGAAGGGTACGTAAAAGAGGCGATCTCGCAGGACAATCGCCTCTTTGCAGAGATTCGCCGGGTTAAACGGCCTGGACGTTTTCCGCTTGCCAGCCCTTGGGGCCCTTGGTTACGTCGAATTGCACGGTCTGGCCCTCTTGCAGGCTCTTGAAGCCGCCCGCCTGGATTGCCGAAAAATGCACAAAAACGTCTTCGCCATTCTGGCGGCTGATAAAGCCGTAGCCTTTGGCGTCATTGAACCACTTCACTGTTCCTTGTTCTGCCATGTGTTTTGTACTCTTGTTTCCTTTTTTGATAGTTACGCTGGAGGGATTCGGAGGAAAACTTGCGCAGGTTACTGGCTGTTGAAGCGAGAACTGCTCACGACCGATTCGGTCTAACGCACGTAGCGATGGTACGCGGAATGTACCTAGATTAGCAAGCTGATTCGTAGCGAGACCGGATAGCTTCCGCGTTGCCACTCCCCGGGCACCATCGTCAAGCTTTCCGCCACCCGGAGCCCCCTTAATTTTCATGGTTGCCTGTCTTGATTAACTATGGTTAACTATGGAAAATGATCCGTGGTTAAGCGCAACCGCAAAAACATCGACGTTGTGCTGGCAAAACTAAGTGGGGTGTCATGAGGCGGGCAGGTCGTTTTGCATTTTTTGTACTCGGTGTCGCGTGTCTTCTGCATACCAAGGCGGTGGCGCAAGGCGAAACCACCAGCGCCATCCTGGGCCGGGTTTGCGATACGAGCAGTGCCGTCGTGCCGGGCGCTACCGTGACGATCGTCAGCCGCGAGAGCGGATTGCGGCGCGTCGCCGAAACCGACGACGCAGGGCGGTTCAACTTCCCTCAGTTAAAGCCCGGTACGTACTCAGTAAGAGTGGAGGCGCCAGGCTTCGAACCGGCTCACAATGACAACGTAGTTTCGGGCCTGGGCCAGAAACAGACCGTGGATTTCACGCTTAAGATTGCACGATCCAACGAGACGGTCGAGGTCAGCAGCGAGGCTCCGCTTATCAACCCGACTGACGCCAATACCTCCACCACCTTGAGTGCTGCAGCTCTTGAAGACCTTCCCAACCCCGGGGGTGATCTGACTTACCCATTGCAGTTCTCGCCTGGGGCGCTCATCAATACCGCAGGCAGCGGCAACGATTTCGTCGGCAGCACCAACGGGTACGGTAATGTCGAATTCAATGGTTTGCCCGCTCTTTCCAACGGTTACATTGTTGACGGGCTGGAAACGAATGATCCCCTCACCAACCTCAACAGCGGCTTATCTACCAATCTTGTTTTGGGATTGAACTCGATTTCGGAGGTAACCGTCAATACGCTTTCCTATTCGGTAGATCAAGGCAGGTATGGGGCGTCCCAGGTCAATTACGTCACCAAATCCGGGACTAACCAGCTTCACGGAAATCTGTACGAACTCTGGAATGGGGCACTGCTGAATGCCGCCGACTACTTCACGAATGCCACGCCCGGGAATCATAAGCCCGGATCCACCGTGAATCATTTCGGGGGAAGTCTGGGCGGACCGATTGTGCATGACAAACTGTTCTTTTTCTTCGACAGCGAATGGGTTCGAATCGCGCTGCCGATCGTCACGCCAACCATCGTTCCAAGTACGGCATTCCAGCAATACGTACTGCAGCAACTTCCATTAGGCCTCACGATGGCAAACGGCAACACTATTTATCCAGCCGCGCCGCAGGAAGTTCCGATCTATCGGGAAATGTTCTTTCTGTACCAAGATGCCGGAGGCACTCCGACTGCAACACTTGGTTGTCCGCTGGCGGCGGGGGAAGGCTGCGCTAATCGGCAAAGCGTCTCGCACTCCAGCGATGATCACGAGCAGGTGCAGACGGCCAGAATCGATTACAACATCAACTCCAAGGACACCGCCTGGTTTCGTTTCCAGTCAGATACCGGACTGCAAGCCGCTTGGACGGATCCCATCAATCCGCTGTTCGATGCGATTTCCCCGCAGCCTTTGTATTCCTTCGCGGCAGGCCATACTCACGTCTTCTCGCAGAATCTGGTGAACTACTTCAATCCCGCGTTTTCCTGGTATGAAAGCTTGTTTGGGCCAGGCAACTTTCAGAAGACACTTTCCGCTTTCCCGATTGTGTTACAAGGAAGCGGCGCGAATCCCTTCACTCCCATCGGCGGGCTGGATAACACTTGGGTCCAAGGCCGGCGCGCGTCGCGATTTTTCATCAACGACAATCTGGCGTGGAACCATGGCGCCCACGAACTCAGGTTTGGAACCAATACACGTATCCTGCGGCTGAACGACTTTGATTTCGGCGAAGGTACAGTTCCCACGGTCACTTATGCCAACTTGCAGCAATTTATCTACGGAGTGGCGAACACCGCGTCAGAGAGTTTCCCTTCGAACCCAAACGAGCCGTTCAACTTTCTCAATCTTGATGTATACGCGCAAGACGCCTGGAAAGTTACTCGCAGGTTGACCTGGACGTTCGGACTGCGCGATACTTTCAACTCCAACCCGCTCAACCCGCATGATCAAGTCGCCCGTCTTCGCGGTTCTTTCAGTTCCATCTCGCACGATGTCAATCAGCCGCTGGGCGCAGCAATTCAAGCTCATCAGGGGAATCTTTTTCCATCGACACCCGTGGCGATCCTGCAACCGAGAACGGCGATTGCGTGGCAGTTCGACCCGAGAACAGTATTTCGAACGGGCTTCGGCGTCTTCAGCGACATCCTGCCCGGCAGCGTGGCTGACTTGATTGGCACTAATCCTCCTTACGATAAAACCTTCCAAGGAGGAGTGCTCGGCACCGTGGGTACAGCCGGATCTGCGGGGTGCGACGGATTGGGCTGCACTGCCATCGCGCCGGGAGTTAGCAATAGCGCGGTCGACGCAGCTGCTGCCGCGAATCAGATTTTCAGTTCAGGATTTCCCCAGGGCCTGCTCTCCTGCGCATCTCCGCAGGCAAATCCCGCACGTTGTCTTCCGCCGGTTGCGATCACAGCCATTCCAAACGGCAAACTCCACGCTCCCTACTTTATGGAGTGGAGCATGGGAATTGAACATCAGTTCGGCGCAACCGCCAGCCTGAAGGCGCAGTACGTTGGCACTCGCGCCGTTAACCAACCGTACTCAACCCAAGTGAACGGCTATCAGACCGTGTGCCAGGGTTGCTTTGCCCCGTTCCCTTACCTGCAGCCGACCGATCCGCGATTCGGCGCAGTGACGCAGTTCTCCACGGGTGCGAACAGCCATTACAACGGACTTCAACTGGCCGCCAGGAAGCGCCTGAGCCACGGCCTGCAAGGGCAGGTCAACTACACGTTCAGCCGCTGTATGGATACAGTTTCGAACGGAGGATTTCTGCAATTCTCTGCCGGAGGAATTCTTTCCCCTCTTCCGGGAGAGTTGGCCCGCGACTACGGCCCCTGCGATTATGACATTCGGCACAATCTCAACGCGCAATATGTTTATCAACTGCCAGTAAAAGTGCGGAATCACACTCTGGGCTATGCGCTGAATGGCTGGCAGATTTCTGGTACTTTGTTTTGGCACAGCGGGATTCCGTTCTCGGTATTGAGCACACCCTATTCGGCGGGAGGAAAGGGAATTGTGCAGGGCAGCGGCCCTGAGTTCGCCAGCGTCGTACCGGGCGTTCCGTTGTATGAACATCATCCGATTCCTGGGGTTACACAGGCTGGCACGCTGCAATGGCTGAATCCTGACGCATTTGTTTCCGCCGTCGATCCGAGCTCTGGAGAATGCTACGGCGGCGACAGTGCGCAGAACTGCCAATTTGGAAACCTAGGCCGCAACTCGCTGCACGGTCCTGATTTCGTCTGGAGTGATTTCTATCTGACCAAATGGTTTGCGTTGAGGGAGCATGTGAAGTTGCGGTTTGAAGGTCAATTCTTTAATCTATTTAATCATCCGAATTTCGGCCTTCCCAGCGTAGTGCAGGCTGGCATTCCCGGGCAGTCTTCCACTCAGGCTGGATTCGGAGCGCTTACCTATACGACCTCCCCACCGACTGGCTTACTCGGCGTTGGCTTGGGAGGCGATAGCAGTCCGCGCATGGTCGCGTTCCAGACGCGGCTGGAATTCTGAGCAGCACCCCGGCACATCCTACGCAGATGGATCAGACCTGGAAATTTACCCTGTTCTCTGTGAAGAGGCGGCTTGGAGCCTACCAAAACGACTGTCCTACTCCTAACGGGCGACCTGCAGCCGTCGAATGCTGCGCAAGACATACGCAAACACGCTATACTGAATTTACTTGACCTCGAAGCCACGCCACCTAGCACTTGCGCCTTCGCGATTGAGAGATCGAGAGGCGCCTTGGTCCTGCTCCAGCCTTTAACACTGAGGCATTTACCCACATCATGACCCGCTACAATTGCAGTCGAAAGCGTGCATCTTGACGCGGATTATCGCGCTGCTGGCGACAGTAACTCTGGCGCTGGCGGTATGGTTTCGCTCTCCATCCGATTACCGGATGACGGTCTGCATCATTGTGTCAGTAGCAGCGCTTACAGTTGTCCTTCGCTGCCTGTTCACTCAAAGAATCGTTTGGGCACTGCCCTTCCTGGGAATTCTGGGCATATTCACGCCGTTTCAAATCAGCCGTTTTTCTCATCAGCTCATCTCGATAGTCGACATAGCGAGTCTGGCGCTGTTCGCGGCTTCGCCGATGATTCTGAGAGAGTCCACCACGATTGTTGCGCCACCGCCAAGGTTGTGACGGCGCAGCGCTTCATCCACTAATCCAAGGGGCAGGAGTCCATTATGTCCGCACTGAATGGTGACAAATCGAGATTCAACCGGGAGCGCAAGCAGAAAATTGCCCGGCGAAAGCGAACCCGCGCGATGCTGCATCCAGCAACCGCAAAAAATAAGCCCGCGGATACTCCCTCCAATGCTCAGTCGAAGGCGGTGCAGGCATGAACACGCCGCTGCCGACAATACCGCTCGCGCTGCCCTTGCCCGACGCTTACAAAAAGAAGCGAGTCCTTCTGTTGGATGCGTCCAACCACAACCGCGATTTGCGCGCCGAGGTTATGCGAAAACTCGGCATCGATGTGGATTGCGCCGCGGACATTGCGGAAGCCCGCTCGTGGTGGAGAGCGGACCTGTACGATCTTGTCTTGATTAATATGGAGAAAGGACAAGGCCTCCGCGACAGATTTTGCGAAGATATTCGCGGCGCAACGCCTCCGCAGCGCATGGCTTTCCTGGTAGGCGAGCCCCAATACCTTGCAAACCTGCCTTGCGACGACGCACCATCTCCCATCCAGGACGTCGGCGAGCAATCTCTGGCTGGCGCCATAAAATCGGCGCTTTCGGCTGAACACATAAACTCAGCCCACCCGTGGGGAATCCTGGAAGCGTCCCGGCGAATCTCCGCAGTACGCTCCGCCTGTAGCGCGCGGAACAGAGCACTGCGCGATCGGCCCTCCCCGCCGCGGGATTCCGATGCGCGCGTATCCAAGCGCATCCCGGCATCGTTAACTTTGGACGATTTACTCAGAGAGGAAATGCAATGAAGAACTTGTACGTTGGCAATCTCCCCCACAGCACAACTGAAGCCGAATTACGGCAAGTCTTTGAAGCGCACGGCGCAGTGGAAAAAGTCACTCTTGTAACCGACCGGGATACCGGTCGTTCGCGCGGCTTCGGGTTCGGGTTTGTAGAAATGGCGAATGCCAGCGAAGCGGATAAAGCAATCGCGACCCTGAATGGGACAGATTTGGGTGGGCGGCCCTTGACCATCAATGAGGCCAAACCAAAGACTGATCGTCCGAGAGGTGGAGGTGGCGGCGGCCGCTTTGGCGGTGGGGGTGGAGGACGCGGACGCGACGACCACCGTGGCGGCAACTCTCGGCAGTCGCGCGAGCCACGCTGGTAGTTTTTTATGCGATGATAAACATAGGGAAATGACTGCCGTACTATCAGCCAGCGGCGAACAATTTATACCCCGGGGGGACGAGCATGCCGAGAGGCCGATCAACTTTCACAAAGCGCCAGAAAGAGCAGACGCGGCAACAAAAACAACGCGACAAGGCCGAGCGCCGAAGCCAGCGAAAACAAGACAAGCCCGAAGGTGGCGACATCGATAATCTGGACGAACTCCGGCAAAATGCCGAAGACCAGGCAGCCTTATTCCAGATGGCTCACGATATGTCGCCGGGATCGGAACCCACGATTTCAGAAAAGAAGCCGATCTAACCGGATCAGCGCTTTCCGAACGCGTTCGTTGGTTCCCGCAGCAACGCCTTGGCGGTCATGAATGTGGCCCTGGGGAATCACACCATTTCTCATCGGCGACCTCCCCGATGAGGCCCTCTTCAATCCTGAGTGCCGCGTATCTGAATTCCCACAGCTAAGGCGATTACAGCGTTCTGCAATGTGAAATACGGCGCACCCGGAGCGCAGATCCGCATATGGCTCCGTCGCCGCATGTCTTGGTATTGCGCTAAGGTTCGTTTTGTCCAGGTTTCTCAGCGTTACCTCCTTCAGATGAAGTTTCTTCAGTTCTTCACGGTCGTCTCCTCCTCTTATCGAAGTTGCTCTCGTCGAACCGGGGCTCCAACGAAGCGATTGCATTACTCCCGACGGATTGGGAGCTCAACGATATACGATGGCCGATAGTAGGTGGGATGAATATCTTTTTTGTGCCGAATTGACGCTTTACAATTGCGGAAACTGCTTATAAGGCACAACGAGCCGCGACAACCATCGCTATGGCAACCATCACTAAATGTGGATTTCTGGGTTCGTTTTTATGAATAGTTAACGATTTCGTAATGTTGGCTTAATAGCCGGGGAGTAGGTTTTCGTATCCTGCTGAACGTAAGAAGTTTAACAAGTGCGTCGTGAAGACCTAAGCGGAACAAAAATATGAGGCTCAGCGGCTATCGTCGTTCTATCGGAGTCCCGTCGAAGAGTTCAATCCAATCCGTTACCAGAAGAATCGCATTCAGCATGCCAATGCGATTGGGGTTTCTCGGGTTGCTTATCGGATGCGCCTTGTTGAACGCCCAAAACGTTGTACTGACCGGCGGCATCGGCGGTCGCATAACCGACCAAAGCGGCGCAGTCGTCCCTGGAGCCTCGGTGGGTCTGCGGAATCTTGCGACCGGACTGCAACAGTCGACGGTCTCAAACCACGCGGGGGTTTACCAGTTTCTGGCTCTCATGCCGGGAACGTATTCGGTCACGTCGACTGCAAAAGGGTTTCACGATGTGGAGGCTCTGGTGCGCGTGCTGGTCGGAAACACTACCTCCCTGGATCTTAGGTTGCACGTGGGGGCAGGCGGCGAAGCAGTAAGGGTTAGCGGGACGACGCCACTTTTGCGTCCCACGGAATCCTCAGCCAGTACGGTGCTTGACCGTTCTCTGATCGACGAACTACCTCTCAATGGACGCCGTTATACCGACTTCACGGTCCTGACGCCCAATACGAGTTACGACGGCGATACTGGCCTAATAAGCGTTGCTGGACAACAGGGTGGAGAAGACTCTGGGTACGCCAATGGAAATGGTTCCAATGCCTTCACTGTGGATGGATCCAACGCCACCAACAACTACTTTGCCGACATCATAGGCCGCTACCGCATTCCTTATTTATACGGTGAGGACGCGATTCAGGAGTTTCAAGTTTCGGTGAGTCCTTACTCGGCGATTTATGGGGGCGGAGCCGGCTTCGTAAACGCGGTGACCCAGTCGGGTAGCAACGTGTTCCACGGCAGTGCGTTTTATTACAACCGGAACTCCGCGACGGGAGCCATCGACGCCCTCGATAAAGCCAACGGGTTTCCGAAGCCGGAAGATGATTTGCAGCAATTCGGCGCGGGGATCGGCGGGCCGATCGTGCGCAACCACTTATGGTTCTTTGCGGATTATGAGCAGCAACTGCGGAACGATCCTATTCCCGTAATCAACTCGGCGTTAGCGACGAATCCTTCGAACGTGGATGCCTTTGTGCTCGACAATTTTTTCCCACCCTCGGTGACGACGGCCCCGGCGCTGCCTCCGCCGAACGGACCTTTGCCGGTACCGAACCTCGATACCCAGACCCAGCTTCCGGGTGATCCGTACTATCAAATCTACCTCCAGCAAGTGTCGAACACGATCAACGCGCTGAACTCGAATCTCGGCACCAAGGCCAGAAAGCGCAACGACTGGGTGATTACGCCACGATTGGATTATCAGCCCAATTCCCGCGACGGTCTGTTCCTGAGCTTAAACTTTAACCACTTCAACTCGCCCGGAGGCGTCATCACCGACCCGACGGTTGGCAACTATGGTTTACAAACGTTGGCGGATGCCTACGTGCATACTTTTCAAGCCAGCGTGGGATGGACGCACACCTTCTCGCCAAGACTGCTGAACGAATTTCACGCGAGCACTTCCCAAGACAACGAGAGTGCGACGCCCACTGGCCTGGCTGGCAACACGCCCACAATAATTCTGGATAGCCCCGCCGCTTTCGTTCTAGGCAACGCTCCTTTCTCTGTGGGAAAGGTTTTTGAAAGGCAGTACGCCCTGTCCGACCGTGTGGACTACGTGATCGGCAAACACACGCTGCAATTGGGTTTCGATTTTAACCGAGCCAGGGACGCGGACACGAATGACGGCGGCGCAGACCCGAACGAGGCCGTCGAGCTCGGATCACCCCTTGGCAGTTATGAGTTTCCGAATCTGGAAGCATTTGCGCTCGGAGAGTACATCACCTTCAGTCAGGCTGCGGGAAACCCGACTTTTTCCTTTTCCGTGCCCTACTACGGGTTCTACGTGCAGGACACGTTCCGAGCGTTGCCGCAATTAACGCTGGAGATGGGTTTGCGCGAGGACTTCCAGGTCTACCCGCAGCCGGCGGAAAATCCAGCCTTCCCACTCACCGGCCAGTATCCGAACCAGTTTCAGCGCCTTGCGCCACGCTTGGGATTTGCCTGGCAGCCTGCATCGAAGACGGTGGTGCGCGGAGGGTTCGGCATGTTCTATACCAATATGAACGGGCTGAACTACCGCAATGCGGTGGTCTCGAACGGGTTGGTCTCCCAGCAGTCTGAGGTGAATGCCAGTTACGCCTCAGGTCCGCCGAGTCAGCAGGAACCCACGTTTCCAACTATCCTCCCAGAGAGTTCTCCGTTGTTTTCGGCTTCGCCGGATATTTCCCTGGTTTCTCCGCAGTTCAGGGCGCCCTATATTCTGCAGGGGAGCTTGCAGATTGAACGCGAGATTGCGGAGAACACAACCGTGAGCATCGGGACGATGTGGAATCACGGAGTGCATATTCTTTCCGGCAGCGCGTATGACTTGAACCTCCAGCCGTTGCAAGGCGCGACCACGTACGTGGTTTGTCCTTCGGGCGCAGCCATAGTGCCCTGCAGCGGGCCGACCTATACCCTGCCGAATATGGATAACGGTCTGCTCGCCGACGGCCGCATCGTCAATCCCAACACCCTCGGCCAGATTCAGGAGCTCATCAGCCCGGCACAAAACTACTACAACTCATTCTTCGTGCAGTTGCAGCGCCGCATGACGCGAGGTCTTTCGCTGCAATTTTCCTATACCTTTGCCAAGAGCATCATGCTCGATGGGATGGATTTCAACAATCAGTTCGACTTCAGCAATACCCACGCTCCGTCGCTGCTCGACCAGCGGCACCGAATCAGTGTTGCGGCTGTCTACCGGCCTCAACTGGAAAACCTGACGAGTTCGGAGATGGGTCGCAAGGTACTCTCTGGTTGGCTTTTGAGTACTGTCATGGATTTCTCATCCGGTCGTCCCTATGCCGGGTTGTTGAGTCCTGCGTGCACCAGTTCGACTTTGTCCTTCGGCAATTGTGACGGTGCCGATGACAACCTGAACGATACCGCCTTCAACCAGGACACTGCCGCCACCGCAGGCGGCATTAATGGCGCCGGCCCCACCCCCGGCATTGGCCTGAATTCGTTCTATGGCCCGTGGCTGGAGAGGATAGATCTTGGGCTGGCCCGCAGTTTTGAAATCAGAGAAGGCAAGGAGCTGCAGTTCCAAGCGCAGGCATTCAATTTGTTCAACCACGCGAATTATTACGTGCAGAACGGCGACGGGATCAACCAAATCCAATACAACCCCATCGGCGCCACCTGCGGAGACGGCATGTCTCTGAATCAAACCTGCTATCTGGTGCCGAATTCGGGTCCGGGCAATTTTGGAACATTGCAGGAAATCAGTCCCAACGGGCTTCCGCGCGTTTTACAGTTTTCCGCGAGATTCAGATTCTAGGCCACCTCGGAGCGTTGGTGGAGTTAACTGCTGATGGATATCGCCGGCTATTCCTGTAGCAGTGTGACGCTGTTGCACGTACTGCGGAATCTTCGCGATGTCACTAGGAGCATTCAGTGCCATACCTACCCCGAAGAGAAGGTACTGCTCCGCGTATTCGTATTGATGGGCCTCCAGCCACCTGCACAGAAAGCATGGGATGCCTCGAACCGCGCATTCAGTCGAGACCGTCGAGAGGATCGTAACCGCGCACCATGTCTTCGCTAGCAAATCTTCCGTGAGAGGACCGCTCACAACCTGGATAGCACTGAATTGCTCCGCGGAAAACAGGCGGGCGAGGATGCGAGTCCGCTCTGCTTTACTCTCCGCCGGATGCAACTTGACCACGAGTTTGTGGCTTGTAGCCAATGCCATCTCAGCCAGCGGTGGGAGAACATCGCGATAAAATCCTTCCGCGCGGCCGCCGGATATCTCGTAGAGTTCGGAGAAGAAAACAACGTATGGGCGAAGGTCCCGATGATTTGAGTTGTCATGCGCATGCGGAGGGACTGGCGACGCGGGAGGGCAAATCTCGACTTTTCCCGCCCGCACGCAACATCGTCGCACCAGGTAATCCTGCTCCATCTTTCCCTTCACCCAGATAACACCGCCGTAGCTCCGCTTAAACAAATAGCGGGCATCGAGCGCTCCATGATGGCAGGCAATGCTGGCGAGCCCGCGTTCGCGGGCCAGCAGCAGCGGAATCCGCGTGTAAGGATTGCTATCGTCGGCGCAGAGCACCCCCTGCACCGGTTCCCTATCGAGAACGTTTCGCCAGGCATCGCGAACTTGGATTCCATGCCGCAGTCGGTTGGGAAAGGAGTCGAAATGTCCCAGGCGGTTCAGGACGTCAAATTCAGGTATCCGGCTTAACTCGCCAAGAAGCTCGCGTAGCCTCTTTTCCATTTCCGCGCCGCCCGCACGTCGGTTGCGCCGCGGGACATAGGATGACAGCCACGCGGTTTCGACATTCTTTGGAGCTTGGTCGGTCCATCCACTCCGGCGGGTTGCAACCAAAAGAAAATTCTCATCGGGAAACGTGTTTGCATAGGCAATTCCGGTTCGCGTGACATTGACGTACGCGGTAGGAATCAGAACGACAGGCTGCGTCAAGGACGCGCGTTTTCTGGCCAGGCTACCGCGAAGGTGATATCCCGAATCGTACTTGTCGCCCAGGATGTCGATCATCTGGGACGCAGAGAGCTTGTCGAACGCGCGGAGGTAATACCCCAATCCTTTTTGCACTCCCCATCGAGGACGGAAAACTTTCACCCGCGCTCCTAACAGGCATTGCAAGAAATCGGCATGCAAGCCGGGACGCGAAACGTGCACCTCGTCCGCTGAGCCGACGCTCTTCGCGAATCGCTGCAATAGAGCGAACGCTTCCAGTTGTTCGTGAAGATGAATCGACAGGATCTCCCACCAGTCGAGACCGTATTCGTCAAAGAGGTAACCGCAGCCTCGTCCCAACAGCTCGCGAATCTTGTAAAAATCCTCGAAGCCATCGCGGAGCGAATTCAAATTTTCGACCGCGCAATCGAATCGCTTGTTCCATCTTTCATAGGTCCCGCTCCCATCTCTGCCTAAATCTACGATCCGATTCCATCGCTGGTGAGCCAAAGCACCCGTATCCGCGGTATCGAGGGGATGGATCAGTAAAATTTTCATCGCATTCACAAGGCAAGCTGATCGTCGATGGAGAGAAGGATCGGCGACATCGCCTTGCTAGAATAGCGCAGGCCGCTCTCTGCGAGTGAACCGCTGTCTCATGCGTGAGGAGACAAGAAGGACGCTCCGACTCCGGGTGCTGGAATTGTCGTCGGTACTGCACTTTCCGAGCAAAGCGGGGCTAATGGCCGGAAGCTAGCCGAAAATACGGGAGATTATTCGGCTGCCCCCATATCGCGCCAACGGAACAGGTTGACGCGCTTCTGGTAGCGCTTGATGAATACACTGATCAGTCCGCCGCGAACGCGATACGACTGCTGATTGTGCATGCTGAGGGGGTATTAAGCCAGCCATTACAATGTAAATCCGCGCCGGGCAGGCTCTGAGCCGCCGGGCGACTGGCGAAAAGCAGTCCCAGACAAGGGAGGGGATGATCGACGATGCTGGCGGAAAAAGTGTTCGACCTCGCCGACCAGAGGCAGTTTGCTGCTGTCTCGGGTGATTTCAACCCCATGCATCTTGATGCGGTTCAGGCGCGGCGAACGCAGGCCGGTGCGCCTGTCGTGCATGGCATCCATCTGTTGCTTTGGGCTCTCGAGTCACTTTCGTCGGCGCAACCGGAGTTGCCTCCCTTGCGCAGTCTCCGCGTTCAGTTCAATAGTTTCGTCTATCTACATGAGCCGGTTCAAGTGCTGCTTGTAAAACTGGAAGCAGCGCGCGCACGATTGACGGTCTCGGCAGCTAACGGGCCGCGATTAAGAATCACCATCGATTTCGGTACTGCTACGCTGGATAGCCCCGCCTGGTCGGCTTCCCCGCTGCGGCACATCACTTTCTCAACGGCACCATGCAATCTGGAACTTGCGCAGATGTCTGGCCGCTCGGGCTGCCTTTCCTTCGTCATGACTCCTGCAGATGCCGCGGCTCTGTTTCCGGCGGCCACGCAGTGGCTTGGCGCGCGCAGAGTTGCAGTTCTCGCGGCCAGCACTCATTTGGTCGGCATGATTTGTCCTGGCCTCAACTCGATATACGCCGAACTCTCGATCAATGCCACGCGCGAATTCAGCCCTCGGGATTTCTTGGCTTTTCGCGTAACCGAAACGGACTCGCGATTCCGCACGGTCGAGCAGGAAATCGCCGGCGGAGGTATGGCCGGAATCGTGAGAGGCTTTGTCCGCACCCCGCCCGTGGAACAAGCGACGATGGAGTCACTGATTGGCTTGATTGGTCCGGCCGATTTTGCTGGGAGCTTAGCTTTGATCGTTGGCGGATCCCGTGGTTTAGGTGAACTGACAGCCAAGATGATAGCCGCGGGCGGAGGACACGTGATTGTCACCTGGAAGACCGGAAAGGAAGACGCCGAAAAAGTCGCTCACGAGATCCGTTTGAGCGGAGGCGCTTGTCATTCTCTTCCATATGATGTCCGCCGGCCCGTCGCCGACCAACTGGCAACTTTCGCCCATACGCCGACACATGCGTACTATTTCGCTACTCCCACGATCTATCGGCCCAAGTCGGAGCTTTTCGTCGCGGACCGATTGCAAGAGTTCCTGGCCGTCTATGTGGATGGATTCTGGCAGTTATCGCAGTTCTTGCGCTCTCGTCAGCCGCGGCTTTCCCTCTTCTATCCGTCTTCGGTCTTTGTAACTGAGCGACCCAAGGGAATGACGGAATACTCGATGGCTAAAGCTGCCGGAGAAACCTTGTGCGCCGACATGAATCTCTCTCAAGGCCCATTGCACGTTACGGTGAGCCGCTTACCAAGGCTGCCCACCGATCAGACTGCTTCCACCATTGCCGTGGAGATGGCAAGTCCAATTGAGATCATGCTGCCCATAGTTCGTGAAGTGCAGTCGTGGCCGAAGTAACAATCACTCCGAGGTTTGGCTGGCGGCGAGGGATCCCCGATAGCGGTACCTAAAATGCCTTATAGACGATGCTGGGGGCGGGCTGATTCAGCAAGACGGTCATGACAAAAGCCGCTAGACCCAGCATCGTTGCATAGACCACGCGAGCATAGCGGCTGGTTAATACCGGCCAGTCAGATGCCTTGACCGATTGGAAGGTCGCGCGCAGCCGTTCCCACCCTGCTAATACTGCAGTGGCCAAGAGCAAAGTCGCTGTCCAGACACCAACCCAATCGGTTACGCTCAACGCACTGAAGAGCCTGTCAATCTGCGCCCAGTCTGCCCAGAACCAGACTAGCGTAAAGGCAAACCAACTGAATGTAAGGCCTCGTCCGAAAGCAACGTAAATTGGGTTTGCCGTCAGCGCCTTGTATCTCTTGCGGCCCAAGCCGCGAGTCAAGTCCAACTGCCAGAGTTTGTTGATTGCCACGCCTCCACCCTGCAGCACGCCGAAGATCACGAATTCTGAGGTTCGTCCATGCCAAATGCCAACAAGGAAAAACGTTACAAAAAAGCAGAAGACCCCAAGAAATGGCTGCAATGCAACCGACGACATGCGCCGCATCAGCCACAGCAGCAGCGGATTGTAGACATACGTCTTCAGCCAAGCGGACAGCGTAATATGCCACCGTTCCCAGAAACCCAGAAACGAGGAGGCAGAGAAGGGACGATTGAAGTTCTCGGGCAGGCGCAAGCGCATCAACCGCGCCAGCGCTATCACGATGTCGATGTAGCCAGAGAAATTCGCGTACAGAAACAATGGATACATGATGACAATACGGAGAGCAGCGTAGAACTTGAGCGACGAAGGCAGCGGCTGCAAAATCTGGGTGAGTGCATCGGCCCACACCATATTGAACAACATCGCCAGTACATTTACTTTGAACAAGCCGCGAATTATGCGTTCCAGCTGCAATCCGATGACACGTGGTCCCAAAGAGATCGGCTGATCTGCGAATTGATCCTTGGCGAATTCGTCATAACGTTGAATCGGGCCTGAAACGAATGTCGTGAAGTTCAGTGTGTAAAGCAGATAAGCGCCAAGCCCGATGTGTTTCTTCTGTGTGCTATCAGCCGTCTCGATCAACAAGTGGAGCACGCGAAAGAGGACATAGGACAGGCCCAGCGTCAAATAGGGAAAGCGCAGGAACGTGACTTCCGGCAGGAAGGTGTATCGCTTCAGCCAGATATAGCAGAGAAGGACCGCGGAAATACTCCAGATCATCGATCTGGACCCGACGCGCTCTGCTAGGATACATCCCCCGTAGCCCAACAACAGGAACCCAGCCAAGGGTAAAAACTGTATCCCGTGATGCGTCAACAAACCTAGGAAGATGATAGTGGCGATGAGAAGTACGCTCGAGCGCCAAACAGGTGAACGACTGAAGTTCGAGACCAAAGCTGTAGCCAGACCGAAGAGAACAAACTGAAAAGAGGCAGCATCCACAATTATTTGGTTTGCTCCAATTTGGCCTGTGGCTGCGTGCCAGCCCTCAGCGCAGGAACCGCGCCATCTGTGAGCGCGTTGGCCAAAAGCCTAGTGATCGTCGCGTGTCCTTCCGCGTTGGGATGGCCATCGATCGGGAAGAAGCCCCAGTGTGGATTGGGGATCGTAACGAAGTCTGGGAGCACATCGACATAGCTTCCGCCGTGCCTCACTATGATCGAACGCAGTTCATTGTCCAGCTTGAAGGGGTCGTAACCTTTCGGCCACTCGCCCATCATGGAAACCATGGCCGCCTGGGTCCGATCGGGCAAGAGAACCGCAACAAAGGTAATTCCCGCATTCTTGGCTCGTTCTTCCATGTTCGCCGCATCGTTGTCGAAAGTTTTGAGTTGTGTCTGCCATTCCACGCTGCTTTCGGCTTTCAGAAAATCCTTCTCGTAGTCGCCACTCATGAGGGAAGACTTCACATACTGGCTCCGACTCTTGTACAAGAGGTCGCTTAGTAGTGTTGAGGTTCGCGTGTGACGAAAGATCTCGGCAGTTGCAGCCGCAAGGGATCCCTTGGCAAACGCGGCCCTTGTCTTATGCCAGGCCTTTGCTACAAAAGTGAGAGACCCGTCGTCCTCATGCGTGGGCAGCACCCAACTTGTCATCCCAATATCGATCGGAGTCAATATCCAAAGAATCATGTCAGGCCTTGCAGCGAGAGCGTCATCGAAATGAACAGCTATTGTATGGGGAGACCGCCAGGGCAGGGATTCGTTGTATAACTCAATCCTTCGACCAGTACGACGCGACAGTTCCTCGGGAAGCAATGCAGCGAAGCTTTGATCCTGCGCCACTCGAAACCCTGCTGCCATGGAAGTACCCAACATCACTATTCTGTAACTACCTGGGGTCTTTGGTCCAAGCTCACGATTGTCACGGTATCCGCTGCCATTAAACCGGTATTGCGTTAGTTGACCTTCGGGAATTTTCTCCCAGCACACGCAGTTCGGAATTCCCCGAGCCCCGGTCGAAGGATCATTGAACACCATACAATTTTCCCCTCCGGTGTCTGAGCTCGGGAACATCCGCCGGCCGATCCATTCGACGGAGCCAGCCAGCAGACAGACGGTCAAGAGACTGATCAGGGGCAGCAGGATCCAGTCTCGCCTCGCCAACCTCTCTTCCCTCATGCTTGATGTTTCGCTTGGATTGTCTTCGGTCATGAGATCGACTTTTCTTCGGTGACCGGAAAGCCCCGCGAGACTACCCTCATCTGCGCGCTCTCCGGCTCGGCACCCTCAACAAAAAGTTCCCATCGAGTCAGCCCTGACTCTTCTTCCATGATCTTGGCAAAGCCGAGTTTGGCATAGTGGTCGACAACCAGTTTATTGCGCTCAGTGGGCCGGTAAACGCCATGCAGTTTCTGGATCCCAGCCGCCCGTGCATGCTCCAGAAGCTCGCGAAGCACCACGTGCTCCACTCTTCGTCCGAGCACACGGCAACTCATCAGCCAGGTGTCAATTTCCCAAACCGCCGCCTCCGTTGGCCTGCAAATGACAACGCTGATCATACCGTTGTCCCCAAAGAGGTCGGCGAGCCGCACCTGGAGGGTAAAGATTGCCGGGTCATTCTCCAGCGCTGTCACTTCCGGATCGGAATAACGCCGTGTCGTGAGATTGTACTGGTTGGACTTGTTGATAAGCTGGACGATGCGCGCCCTTCCGGACGCGTCGAAGGGCTGGAAGGTTATGGTCATATCCAGAGATGCCAGATATGCCTCCACCCCACCAACTTGCTTTTGCAGATTTGCGCGCTTCGCGTTGTCCTGATAGAAACCCGCACGCCCGAGATCTTCGGCAGCAAACGCCACGGCCTCAAAGTAACCGGCAGCCGCGAGCGTTCTGGCGTAATAGGCCGGTTCCTCTGGCAGTTCCGGCACGGCCACCTGTGGAAGCAACTTGCGCACCAGCCCGCGCTCCACGGGACTATCGTCGAGGAAGACCATGGCATCCAGCCCCAGCGACAATTCTTGGGCGATGGCTTGAATGTTGCTGGCCTTGTCCTTCCAGTTGGCCTGGAATACGGCAATGTGGTCTAGTTTCAGCAGCATTTCGGGATGCTTTTCAAAGGGCGCGCGCGCCACCTCGTCCGTGTTCTTTGAAGACACCGCTAATATGATTCCTCGTTGGCGCAGGGCCAGCGCTAGCCGCTGGACTGCCAAATGTGCTTCACCTGTTGCATCTCCTTGAGCGATCTCGATTCCCTCCAATCCGTCGTCCGCAATTACTCCACCCCAAACCGTATTATCGAGGTCGAGAATCAACACTTTTCTGCTCTTGCCGCGGAGGGCTGCGATTATACGGGCAACGTGATCGGCGTAAAGCGGGATGAATTCGTCGGAGAAAGAGAGCTTCGCGATATTCCACAACTGCGCGTTGTGCCAGTCGCTCAAGCCAACGGTTTCTGCCAAGCCAGCCACATCGAGCAGCAAGTTGCCCGAACCCAAAACATAATTGACTAGTTCCCGATTGATGGTGTCAATAAGGTTTCTCATCGTCCCTGGCAATGCGCGATCCAAGCTGCCAAACAGCGCTTCCACCGGAGGAGCGATCGTTTGGAAGATGCAGACTGCATTGGAGTGGGCTTTGATGCCGTTGCGAAGAGCCTGGAGGTAACCGATTACTCCTTGCACGCTGACAGACGCGGCTTCAGCGTCTCCGGGGCTGCTTTTCAACGGTAGCCCACGATGGTCGAGTGCTAGAAGCACTGCATCTGGCTTCGAGAGATTGACCTCCGAATCTGGAGTCAGCGCCTCCTGTGCAACTTGGTCATAAGAAGGCTGGATAACCTCGAGGGCGAGGCCGTAGCGTGCAGCGCTCGCCACGAGCGCAGGTATTACCAGATCGATCGTCGAGTTGCTCAAAACCGCCAAGCGAAACGGGGTCAATGGTTCAAGCGCCTTGTTTTCCATACGGGCCTTGTCGATGGCTTTGGCCAGTTTCGTCAATTGGTTCAGGTCCAGGGCAGGCGACGCTAGCGACTGCAACTCGGTTCCCAAATTGCCGGGCGACCCGCTTAATGCCTTAACCCTCTCAGCAAACCCGACAGGCACCCGGGGCAACCATCGCAATTCTGCATAAAGAGAATTCACCGGAAAATATTATCCTTGTTTGTTCAAACGATAGGCGCCCTCTGCCTCGCACAAGGTCGCTTAGGTCCGCGCTTCGATGAGATCTACAAGGTCGCCCACATTTTCGAGCTTGCCGATCTCCGAGGTCGAGAACTTGATTTTGAACGCTTTCTCTATCGTAAGCATCAGCCGGATATGATTGAGGCTGTCCCATCCGTCGACATCTTTTGCGGACAGCTCAGGGGTCAATCGAATCAGATCATCATCGAACACTTCTTGGAAGATCATGTCAAGACGAGCATAAATCTGCAATTTTTCCATAGACAATCTGCTCATCCTCCACGCAGGCAACATTGACCAGCTTCAACCCCGAGAATCCCGAGGGAGAGCCCACCCGATCAGGTAGCGATACACTTGGTTTTGTAGAGACTCATGGTCCCGACCGCGCTTCGCCACGCGATCACACCTCCCGTGGATCGCAACAATCGGTGCCGACGCGATTTATTCGATCGCTTGCACTCTTTCGATATACCGTATATTAACAATCGATGTCCAATAAAAGGGTGCTGGGCATTGCCTTAGCCGTTTCGCTCCTGGCCAATGTTATTGTCGCCGCATCCGGGACTTACGCTTTGCATCGTCGCGGTGGGCTCGAGTATCTCAAGGCCCATTGGAGGGGGATCCCGTTTTCAAAG
>Ga0208691_1000134_pt1 | contig 23679 bp, 23 predicted proteins | sample June2015DPH_20_1_FD_184719 | JGI IMG/M metagenome (GOLD analysis project Ga0208691, IMG submission 184719) | Peatland microbial communities from SPRUCE experiment site at the Marcell Experimental Forest, Minnesota, USA - June2015DPH_20_10... | ecosystem: Environmental > Terrestrial > Soil >... | reverse complement strand
GTTCGAGAATAGCACGCGTGATTTGCCCGCCGTCCAGAGGAAACAACGGTAAAAGGTTCAAAAGGCTCCAAAAGAAATTGACGTAGAGCAGGTTATTCGCAATGAAGTGGGCATGATGGTAGGCGCGGGGGTTGGAGGTGACCAACTTGAGAGAGGCGAGGTCCATGTACCAAGTGGGGATTACGATGGAGCTGAATGCGAATCGGCTGGAGCCGCCGGCGGCGGTGGCTACCGCGGCCACAATAATCGCGAGCAAAAGGCCGGCCGCCGGACCTGCGGCGCAAACGGCGACATCGGTAAGACAATAGCGGCGGTAATTGTTTTTATCGCTAATTGCCAAGCCGCCGAAGCCCCACAGCACAATATGGCCCCGGTCTCCGGCCAGACGCATGGCCAGCACATGGCCGAACTCGTGGATCAGGATCGAAACGAAAACGATGGCGACCCAATAAATCGTAAACCAGGGATTGGCTTGATCGCCGCCGAGCAGTAGAGTTGAGAGCCAGAAAAAAGGGTGAACGCGGCCTTCCGTTCCGAGGAATCGGAAGCACCAATCGAATCGGGTGCGGCCAGGATCGTAGAGGCAGAACATGGCTGGGCGTGGCTTTTCAGATATAAAATCGGCTCGGCCTGGGGATTTCTACATGGTACTCAGGATCGTTGGGGTCCCCTTACTAACGCGCGGGGCTACGGGAGAATAGAAGAGGTCCACATAGAAAAGATCATGTACCTGTTCCATGTTCTGCGCTCGTTCCTGCCGATCCATAACCCGATTGGTTTTGGCGCGAGCGATTTTATAGAGTTTGCTGTCGCGGTATTGCTGGTTCTGTTGGTGCTGGCGCGCGCCTGGTTGGAGCCTGCGGCGCAATGGCTGTCGCGGAAGACAGGTTGGTGCATGCTGTTCTTGGGAACTTTAGTTGTGGCTCTGCGGCTGGTTCTACTTTCAGTGCATCCCGTTCCTATTGCAACTGGCACCGACGATTTCAGCTACCTGCTTTTGGGTGACACGCTGACACACTTCCGGTTTGCTAATCCGACGCATCCGATGCATCGGTTTTTCGAAACGATTTTTGTTTTGCAGGAGCCGAGCTACAGTTCCATCTATCCAATTGGTCCGGCTCTTTTTTTGGCGCTGGGCCAGTTGGCTTTCGGCGTTCCATGGGCAGGCGTGCTGCTCTCAATGGGATTGTTTTGCGCGCTTTGCTTTTGGATGCTGCGCGGCTGGACTTCGCCTGGATGGGCGTTGGTGGGAGGGCTGCTCGCGGTTGCGGAGTTTGGTCCGCTCAGCATGTGGACGAACTGCTATTGGGGAGGCGCGGTGTCGGCGATGGCGGGCTGTTTGGTGTTCGGCGCGTTGCCGCGGCTACGGGAAAGCTTCCGGATTCGCGACGCCGTGATATTGGGAGCGGGGGTGGGCCTGCAGATGCTCACGCGCCCGTATGAATCGCTTTTTTTGGACCTGAGCGTGGTGTTGTTTTTCCTGCCGGAGATGCGCCGTAGAGTGGAGTGGCCGAAACTCGGGAGAATCGCGCTACCCGCGTTGTTGGCCGTACTTCCAGCGGTAGCATTATTGTTGTTCCAGAACAAAGCTGTAACGGGAAGTTGGACGACGCTTCCTTATGCGCTCAGCCGCTACCAATACGGCGTGCCCAACACGCTTACCTTTCAGGCCAGCGCGGTTCCACATCGAACGCTCACGGCGGCCCAGCAAGTGTTCTATGAAGGGCAATCCGCCGTGCATGGCGAACCCGACACTGTGGCAAGCTATTTTGAGCGCTTAGGCAGCCGCGCAGGTTTTTACCGTTTCTTTTATCTGACGCCGCTCTTCCTGGCTGTGCCGCTCTTTTTGCTTTATCTGCGCAATTACCGATTCGCGTGGATTGCTCTGACTGTTCTCTTTTTTGCACTGGGATCTAATTTCTATCCGTACTTTTTTCCGCACTATATCGCGGCGGTGACGTGCCTACTCGTTTTGATCGCCGTGCTCGGGCTCGGGCGGCTGAGCGAGCTCGGTGCGGGGGGACAACTTGCGGCGCGTTGGATACTTTTCCTGTGCGGCGCGCACTTTCTGCTCTGGTATGGCATTCACGCGCTGGGCGATCCTGCGATCCTCCAGGGAACAGATCAATACGAGACCGGCGACTCCATCAATTATGGCGATCCGCAAGGGCGCATTGCGATCAACCGGCGCCTTGAGGAGGCTCCTGGGAAGCAGCTTGTATTTGTTCGCTATTTTTCGAGCCACCTCCTCGGTGAATGGATCCACAATGCAGCCGACATTGATATCGCGCGGGTGGTATGGGCGCTGGAGCTGAGTCCGGATGAGAACGCGAAGTTGAAGAGTTATTTTCCGGACCGGGCGGTTTGGCTGCTGGAGCCGGATGCGCTGCCGCCCAAGTTGGTGCCGTATCCGGCGCGCACCAATGTCAGCCCTTTTTTGACTGTGCAGTGAGGGTTAGGGGGTTTGGAGGACGGATATGGGAGTTGATCCACCAGCCGAAGAAGCCGAGCGAGTTCATGTAGTGCAATTTACGGAGGCGCAATCCGGTTTGCTGGGCTAACTGTCGAATTGTGGCCCGAGTGTAACGGCGGTGGTGGCCGACGTTTTTATCGATGGGTCCGTAGAGCGACTGAAATGCGGGAACCAGAAGAACGATTATTCCTCCGGGCGTGAGAACGCTGGCCACAGCTTTCAGTGCTGCAACGTCGTCTTCGACGTGTTCCAGAACGTTCACGATTACTGATGAGTCTGGGTGGAATTTTACCAGGCCGTGGAACTCTGGAGAAAGGACGTTGCATACGAAGGCGTGAAGATTGGCCTGGCCCTGACATCGAAGTTTGAGACGCTGGATGCATTCGGGTTGGACATCCACAGCGATGACGGTCTCGCGATTGAGCAGCGCCGCAACGAAATTTCCGACGCCGCAGCCTACTTCGAGGACTCTCTGTCCCAGTTCCTTTTGGATAAGGCGATGCTGCCAGGCGAAGTAATTCTTCGCGCGGCCCATGCGTTGCTGATCGGCTAGCGTGTACGCGGTGCTGTCCACTAGGATCATTTTAGTCTTTGGGAGAATATAGGCTTCGATGTTATCGAATCTACTTAAGGCGCTTTTGCCTAATCCCAACCCTATCGGGTTTGGTCCCGCCGATGGGTTGGAGTTGCTGCTGGCGGCGCTGCTGGTTGTAGTTGCGCTCGTGGGACGAACTTGGATTGTTCCCTACTTTCGGCGATTCGCTGAGCGCACGGGTTGGTGCATGTTGCTGCTGGCGGCGCTGCCGCTGGCGCTCCGCTTGCTTTTGCTGAGCCATCATCCGGTTCCGACGCCGGATGTTTATGACGAGTTTTCGCATTTGCTCGAGGCTGATACGCTGCGGCACTTTCGGCTGGCGAATCCGGCGCATGCGCTACCGCAGTTTTTCGAGACATTTTTTGTGTTGCAGGATCCGACGTATAGCTCGATATATCCGGTGGGGCAGGGGCTAGGGATGGCGATCGGGTGGGCCGTTTTCGGACTGCCTTGGGCGGGAGTGCTGCTGGGAGTGGCGGCGTTTTGCTCGCTCTGTTATTGGATGCTGCGCGCGTGGACCACGCCTGCCTGGGCGCTGGCGGGAGGCTTCGCGGCGGTGATTGAATTCGGTCCGCTTAGCCAGTGGACCAACAGCTATTGGGGTGGGGCGTTGGCCGCGGCGGCGGGATGCCTGGTGTTCGGATCGCTCCCGCGACTTCGTGCCAGCGGCCGCGCGCGAGATGCTTTGTGGCTGGGCGCGGGGTTGGGGCTACACTTACTGATTCGGCAGTTCGAGTCGATTTTCTTGTTATTGGCGGTGGTTCTTTACTTCCTGCCGGCGATGCGTCGGCCAATGATCAAGCTGGCGGGATTTGCGGCTCTGGCGATAGTTCCTGCGTTGTTCTTGACGTTTTTGCAGAACAAGCTGGTGACCGGCAGTTGGATTACGCTGCCTGAGATGCTGAGCCAGTATCAGTATGGCGTGCCAGCGTCGCTCACTTTTCAGGCTCCGCAAGTGGCTCATCGGCAACTGACGCCGCAACAGGCCATGGATTACAAGATGCAGCTTTCGTTTCACAAGGGCGATGAAACTATAGGCAGCTATTTCGAGCGGTTGGAATATCGAGTGCGATTCTACCGTTTCTTCTTTCTGCCTCCGCTTTACCTGGCTGCGCTGGCCTTTTTTTGGAGCTTGCGGGAGTACCGGTTCGTGTGGGTGGTGGTTACGCTCGCGATCTTTGCGCTGGGCACCAATTTCTTTCCGGCTTTTCAGATTCATTACATCGCCGCGGTTACTTGTCTTTTTATCCTGGTGGCGATTATTGGTTTGCAACAGATGTCGCGGCTGAGAATCCGAGGGCACGCGGCGGGGCAGGAGGCGGCAGTATTGATTGCCGTTCTCTGCGCGGCGCATTTTCTGTTTTGGTATGGTATGCATGCGGGCGAAGACAACGAATTCGCCTTCGGCGCGCTGCGCTATGAGACGTGGGATGCGATCAATCACGGGAATCCGGCGCGGAGGATTTTCGTGGCGCAGGAACTGGCGCGGGTTCCTGGGCAGCTGCTGGTGTTCGTGCGCTACGCGACGCAACATATTTTTCAAGATGAGTGGGTTTATAATGCGGCTGATGTGGATGGGTCGCGAATCGTGTGGGCGCGCGATTTGGGGCCTGAGGAGAATCAGAAGCTTCTGCGTTATTATCCGGGGCGCGTCGTGCTGCTACTGGAGCCGGATTTCCGGCAGCCGCGGTTGAGTGAGTACAAGCCGTGAGGAGGGCGGGTTGGCAACCCGCCGCAGGATGGCATCCTGCCCCACTGCTACTCGCTGCGGAGAGCTAGTAATGGATCTACTTTGGTGGCGCGGCGCGATGGGATCAGGCTGGCTGCTAGGGCGATGGCTGTGATCAGGATTGCGAAACCGGCGAAGGTGAAGGGATCGAGATCCACCACTCCGGGCAGCGCGCTGGACATCCCTCGGCTTAAGGCGTACGCGACCAGGCATCCAATGCTCAGCCCGATGGCAACTAGACGGAGGGCGTTTCCGACGATTAGCCGCAGTACATCTTGCGGACGGGCTCCTAAGGCCATTCGAATTCCGATCTCGCGAGTTCGCTGAGCCACTGAGTAGGACATCACTGCATAGATACCTGCCGCTGCCAGCACTAACGCTACGCCAGCGAAAGCTCCCAGCAGCCCTGCAACCACGCCCACGCCAGCGGCGAGATCGGCGAAGGACCGGTTGATTTCCTCGATATCCGGGACGGGCAGCGTTCCATCCATGGATCGCACGGCCGCGCGAACGTCCATCGCAGTGCGATCGAGCTTGGCTGTTGTGCGGAAGACGGCGTAGAACGATCGAACGGGTTGCTGTAAGTAAGAAAGATAGATAGTGGGACGGACTTCGCTCGACAGGATGAAGTGCTTCACGTCGCCGGCCACGCCGACCACGGTGAGCCAAGGTGTCGTCAGTTCCCGCGAGGTGAGTTTCACGCGGCGCCCCAGTGGATTTTGGCCGGGCCAGAAACGCCGTGCCGCTGTCTGACTGATCACCGCGACGGGCTGGCTATTGGCGCTGTCTTGATTGGAGAGCGAGCGTCCCTTTACGATAGGAACGCCGAAAGTTTGAAGATAGTCTTCGCTGGCTACGCGGGCTTCAGCTAACAGGGGCCGGTCCGGGGAGGGCGCGGTCTCTCCTTCGATGAGAATGGAACTGCTGCGCGTGACGTCCAGTGCGGGCAGGTCGCTGATGATGGCAGGGGAGTGCATGCCAGAGACTGCCTGGAGCCGGCGCAGCATTTCGCTATAAAAGTTCGACACTTGGTAATTTTCGGGATACTTCGATTCCGGAAGTGTTACGCCGAAGATCAGCACATTGCTTGGGTTGAAACCTGGATTCACGGCGGCCAGATTGTGAAAGCCTTTCACCATGAGACCTGCGCCGATCAGGAGCGCGACGGCGAGAATGATTTCTGAGACCACTAATGCCGACCGCATCGTACGCCGGCCCGAGGCGAGAGATCCCCGCCCGCCCTCTTTCAGGGTTCCGTGCAGGCGCTCAGAGCAAGCTTGAGCGGCCGCGGGAATTGTGAACGCTATTCCGGTGAGCAGTGCGGCAACTAGCGTGATGGTTAGCATTCTGCCGTCTAACTGCGCGTAGCCGAGGCCGGGAAGATGGCGAGCGATCAGCGCCGGCACATTCGCTTTGATCACGGTGAGGCCCCAGAGTGCCAGTGGCAAACCCAAGATCGCTCCCAGGCTGGATAGTATTGTGCCTTCTATCAGGAGTTGGCGGACAATTCGCCAGCGGGAGGCACCCAGGGCCATCCGCAGCGCCATTTCGGCCTGGCGTGAAGCGCCGCGCGCCAATTGCAGATTGGCGACGTTCGCGCAGGCGAGCAATAGCAGGAACAATACCGCTGCCGTCACCACCGACATGAACCGGACGGCGTATTCGTCGACGGTGTCGCGCAGCAGCATCACGTCCACGCCGCGTCCTGTGTTCGAGAGTGGATATTCCCGGGACAATCGCATGCCGATGGTTCGCATTTCCGCGTGTGCCTGCGTGAGCGAGACGCCGGATTTCAGATGGGCGATCACCTGCAGGTCGTGCTTGATTCTTTCGCGGCTGGTTTCCGGCGTAACGATCCAGGGCGACCAGATTTCGGTGAACATCGGGAAGTCGAATTCCTTTCCCATGACGCCCGCGATGGTGTAGCTGAGACCGTTGAGCTCTAGCAGCTTGCCTACCGGACGCGGATCGCGGCCCAACCGCTGCTGCCAGAATCCATAGCTGACCAACACTTCGTTACGCTCGCGATTTTCTGGGGAAAGAAGGCGGCCTTCGATGGGCTGGGCGCCGAGCATCGGAAAGAATTCGGGGGAGACGAGCGACGCGCGCACGCGGCGCGACCCGTCGGCGGTAGTGAGGGTGACGCCCCAAGGCTCGGTGGCGGCCATTTGATCGAAAACATGATTCTGCTCTTTCCAATCGAAGTAGTTTCCCGCGGAAACGCCATAGCGTTCCGGGCCAACGGCTGGTATGGTCTCGCGCAGAGCAACAATGTGTCCCAGGTCGCGGAAAGAATACGGATGAAACATGATGGCGTCGGCCATGCTGAAGATCGCGGTATTTGCGCCGATGCCGAGGGCTAGCGCGAACACCACCACGGCCGTGAAGCTACGGTTCTTGGCAAGTACTCGCAATGCATAATGGATGTCGTTGAACATTTGTTCTCCTCATTCCTGAAGAATCTCTTCGGGGGCTCCGACGGCGCGAAGATTGAAACGGGCGATGGCTTGGGCTAGCTGGTCCGCTGGTAAACGCTGATGGGCGGGTTGTTCCAGCCAATGAAATACGGCTTCATAAACTGCGCCGACCCAGCAACTCGCGACAACGGCTGTGTCCAGAACGGCGGTGTCCATGGAAGGAAGCTCGGCGCGGATGGCTGCGAGTGCGTGTTCGACGCTGCGGGTGTGGCTGCGAACGAGATTGCGCCGCACGGTTTCCAGGCGCTGGCCCAGGCCGGAAGACTCGATGATCAAAATGCGCGCCTCTTCCGGATGATCCGCAAGAAACTGGACCAGCGCCTTAACCGCGGCCCGCATTTGGCGAAGGACGCCGGGTCCGGCGGCGGCGATGGCACGATTCAACGCCTGCGCGATGCTCTCGCCGATGGCTTCCAAGACGGCGGCGTAAATGTCTTCTTTGTTTTTGAAATAGGAATAGAAACTACCGATGGAACTGTGCGCCGCGGCGACGATCTTGGGGACGGTGGTGGCGTGGAAGCCTTTGCGTCCGAAGAGGCGGAGAGCAACGTTGAGTAGCCGCTGGCGGCGGGCCTGTTTGCGTTCCACCATTTTGGGAGTGGTACGGTAGGCCATGGCTTTGCCGCTTTCAAATAAAGAATGACACGTCATTCTATTTTTGTCAAGGTCCGTTGCACGGGATGGTTGCGGCTTAGAACGTCCCGGGGTACTGATCAGTACCCGGGATTGATACTCAACTCGTATCCCGCACTCCACGCTTGGTTGTGGGTAAGCTGTGCAGAGTTTTGGAAGTGATCCTGGGAGTGGCTTTTCTTTGTGTTTTGGAGTTTCCCTATCGCCAGATTGTTCCTTTAGGCCATAACGATTTCTCCACCTTCTACGCAGGCGCAAAGCTGGCGCACACTCCCGCTCTTTATGACCACGAGATGGTGAGGCGAACTGTTCGAGCCGGTTGGCCGGATTCACCTGAGCAGGAGGTCTATCTCAGGGCGCCGTTTTACGCCGTGCTGCTGAAGCCTCTTGCGGCGTTTCCTTACCGCGCTGCCCTCGCGATCTTCACTTGTCTCACGGTGAGCAGTTTTCTATGGTTCGTGATTCGATTCTCGAAAGAATGCTCCGACCTGACCATCCTGGCGGCATTTTCCGTACCCATGTTTTTGAACATCAACGGCGGGTGCGACGTCCCGTTACTGCTGCCACTGGTGGGCGCGTTTGTACTGCTCTCCCGCCGCGGAAGGGATTTCGCGGCTGGATTCGTCCTGGCATTCTGCGCTATCAAATTTCACCTGTTTGTATTCGTACCTTTCTTGCTGCTGTTCAAGAAAAAATGGCGCATGCTGTCCGGTGCAACGGCGGGAACGGCGATACTTACACTAGTTGGTGGAGTAAGCTTGCTTGGCCCGTGGCTCAACGTGATGTTCAGCCCCCTGATCACTGGAATGCCCGTATGGAAGCTCAGTCCCGCGCCCAACATCCACGGTTTGGTGACGGTGCTGGGTGGCAGTCCGAAAATCGAGTTCATGCTCGTTGGAATCGTCTTTTTGTTCTTCGTTTGGATTTGCTTTCGGGTCAAGAACTTTGAGCTGCTCCTTGGCGTGAGTCTTATTTGCGGGCTGCTGGTCAGCTTCCACAATTTCACCTATGACGACCTTTTGCTGATGCCGGTGTTGGTGTTGGTGTCACCCATCCGCATACTTCGAAACGTAGTGGGTCTGGCACTCACCCCGGTAGTCTATTTGGCAACTTTCGCCGGGGGACTCTATAGCGCGATTCTGCCGTTGATGCTGCTGGCGTTTTTGGCCGCTGTTTGGTTCGTGCATAGGCGTTTGGACCGATCGCACGGCGGAACGTTTTTGGTAGCGCCCCCTTCCGGTCGCGGTTCGGTTTGCGCGGTAACGATTTTGCAGGGGACAGACGCGAAGGTTTGTGACGCCCAGGAGGTGGGGAGTTTAATCGACTACCGGGCGTCGGCATGAGTGCCGACGCGGCACGCACGAGTGCGTGCGCTACGATTATCGCGGGTCGGGGTGCATGGGTAGCAGCATGCCGGTTAGGCGCACTTGCTTCTTGCCGCTGATCAGATCCAGAATGATGTGGCCGTCGGGTTGGCTGGAGCCTTGGCCCGACAAGTTGTCGGCGCCCTGCGCCACTTGGAGATTCGAGAGCGTGAGGCGCGGGATACCGAAGGCTGGAGCCACGCGGTAGGATCCGGTGATCTCATTTACCTCGGTGTCGGGCGCGAGCTCGATATCGCGGCCTTCGAAGGTCCCTTGGGATCGGATATTTAGTATGAGGCTTTCCGCAGTACCGCTGGTGTCGAGCTCGCCATCCACATCGAGATGGCCGTTGCGGTAATCCAGGTTTTCGATGGCGCCAGCCAGGTGGTAGGCGGGCGCACGTTGGTCGACATTCAAAGTTATTTTGCCAGTGGCGTGCATGTCGCCAAGACGGCAATCGGCGTTGGATAAGACGATGGATGGGCCGTCCCACACCAGGTGGGCGCGAAACTCGCCCAAGGACGAATCGCCGTTCAACAGGCTGTCCACCTGAATGTTGCCGTCCACTTCGCGTTCCTGAAGCCAAATGGGGAGGGTCTCTCTGCGCAGACGGAAGGTGCGCGCCAGAAAGCCTTCGTTGCGGCGCAGCGTGGGCAGCATCAGGCGCTCGATCTCCGCGAGTTGCACTTCGGCGACTTTGATGCGAACGCGATGCGGCCGGCCGGCATCCGGATCGTAACGATAGTCGCCTTCCACCTTTACAGTGCCCACGTGAGCGCGGATGCGATCGATATGAATTCCACTGTTCTTCATTTCGACGGAGGCTGAAGTAAAGCGAAGCGGCGCGGCTACGCCGGGGATTTCCATGGCCGCGTTCTGTAATTCGTATTCGCCCGACCAAACGCCGGGGTGGTCGCCCGCGCGGTCAAAAGCGAGCCAGCCTTTCCAGGTGCCTTGCCGAAGTTTGTCGAGGAGGGGAATCGGCGGCGCGGAGATGACGTGCTCGGCGCGCAATTGTACTTCCGCGATGGTCAACTGGCGCGTGGAAATTTTCAGAGCGGCGTGGCTGTTATCGAGCGCGTACTCGCCCTCAATCTCGGCGCTCTGGCCGTTGTCCATTTGAACGGCCGCTGGTCCAAATGAGATGGTGTCGTTAGTAAACAGGACGGGCGCGGAAGCAAATTCGGCGGACGCAGCTGGCGGAACTTTCATGGATGCGTTCTCGAGCAGCAGCTTGCCCTGCAAGCCGTCGTTCGAATAGCCGATGGCGCCTTGCACCTTGCCCTCAATCTGCACGCCCTGAGGAAATGGAGCGCCCATGTGCCGCGCGGTTTCGACCAACGGCGCGGCGGGAAGATCGCGAAACGTAATGCTGGCGGCCCACTTCGGCGCAGCCAGATAATCGGCCAGCCGCAGTTTCACCGAGACGGGCGCTACCTGACCTTCGGCCGCCACTGTCTCAACTTCGAGATGATGCGCGCGCATATCCAGTTGACCGCGATAGTTGAGCGTCCAGCCTTCGCCCTTGGGCGGCATGAGATCCCAGCGATGAATGTCGGTGATGTTAAGGTCGCCCGAGACCGCGATCTTCGAGAGAGGACCCTCCAGTTGCGCATTGGCGACGGCGAAACCATGCACTCCGAGATCGCGGCCGTTGAATAATCGCGCCACTTCGATAATCGCCGTGCGCTCCAGCCGGAGACCCATGTGGAGCTGATCTTCTCCATCCGGGCCTGAGCGCAGCAAGCCACGAGCGCTGAGCTGGCCGAGGCCCATCGAGCCGCGATCGGTGCGGGCGGGTGCGCCGGAGAAACGGATCACAACGTCGCCATTCTCATTCGGATAAATGTCCACGTCGGCGCCGCTGATGTAGAAGACGGATTTGGTGTCGCCGAACTTCAGGTTCAAACGGCCATCGCGAATCTTGATATCCGGTACGGTGTGCTGATGCGGAGAATTGGAAGTCGAGCCGTGTTCCAGCATCGGTTGAATGTTCCACCCTCCGGACGGCATCTTGACCAGATTGACGCTGGGCGAATCCAGATACACGCTGGAGAACGCCAGCTTGCCGCGCAACAAGCTGGTGAGCCGTACGCGCGCGCGCAAGGATTCGACGTGGGCGAAAGGTTCGATGCCGGCCGCGGGATCATCGTCAATCAGGACATCGTCGACACTGAAACCGGGGCCGGTGAAGAGATTCAGATGAACCGCGCTGGTAATATGAACCGGGCGATTTAGCGCCGCTTCGAGTGCCGCTTGAATGCGGGGGCGCAGCCGGTCCGCACGGAGGAATGGGGCAAGCACGCCGGCCACGATCACGAGTGCCAGAGCGATGAGGATGGTGCGGCGCAGGTACTTCATGGGCGGCGAGCTAGCAACTCTCGGTAGGCGGCGCGATCGTCGATGTCGGTGGTTACGGCGGCGTCGTCGACTTCGACATACGCTGTCTGGCTTCGATAACGATGGATGACGTCGCTCGCTTGCGCGGTGGAGGGTAGCGCGAGGAGTTCAGCAATTAGTGCGCGGGAGATCAAGACCGGGTGGCCGTGCTTGCCTTGATAGGTGGGTACGGTGACGGCGGCGCGGTTCGCTTCAAAATGGCGGATTAGTTTTTCGAGCGTGGAGCTTTCGAGGTTGGGGTGATCTACCGGCGTGAACATTACTGCTTCGGATTCTTGAGGGATCGCTCGGAGTGCGCACTGCAGCGAGCTGAGCATGCCGCGCTCGGGGTCAGGGTTCACGACGAACGTGGCTTCGGCGCTGCGTAGGATGCCGGATCGAATCTCGGCCGCTTGGTGGCCGAGCACGACGATCGGCTGGATTGCAACTTCGGAGAAGAGACGAATCAGGCGATCCAGAAAAGTTTCGCCATCCAATGGAAGAAGCGCCTTCGGAGTCCCCATGCGGCGGGAGGCGCCAGCGGAGAGAATAAGGCCGGCGATCGGACAGCAAGGCTTCACTTGAGGAGGGCTCGCAGGGATTCGCTGGTGAAGACCGATTTCGAGAGCGCGCGCCAATCCGATTCGGGCGCGCGCCGCATGGCGATCATTTCGGCCACGATGGAAACGGCGATTTCTTCGGGCGTGATGGCGCCGATATCCAGACCCATGGGCGCGAAGGCGCGCTCAAAAGCCTCGCGCGGAATGCCTTCTTTTTCCAGTTCCTTCACCACACCGATCACTTTGCGCTTGCTGCCGATCATGGCGATGTACTTGGCATTGGTGCCAACGGCCCAACGCATCACGCGCATGTCGTCGCGATGGCCGCGCGTGACGATTACCAGGTAACTAGTGTCGCGGATGGGGAGCTTGGGAAAAACTTCTTCGTACTCTTCGGCGAAGATTTCGTCGGCTTCGGGAAACCGCTCGGGGTTGGCGAAGGCTTCGCGGTTGTCGATGATGACAGTGGCAAATCCGGCGAGTGTTGCAATTTTCGAAATGCTTTTGGAGATGTGGCCGGCGCCGAAGACATAGAGGCGCGGCTGGGGCACCACGGGCTCGATGAATACGCTCAATTGACCGCCGCAGATCAGCCCGTTGTCGTAAGCGGCGTCCTGTCCGAGGCTGAAATTCATGTGGCGCGGCCGCTCACTTTGCATGACATCGCGCGCCACGTTCCAGACTTCGGCTTCCACGCATCCGCCGCCGATGGTGCCGAGCATGGAGCCATCCTCGCGCACCAGGAGCTTGGCGCTTTCGTAGCTCGGAATGGATCCGTTGACTTGTACGATGGTGGCCAGGGCGCATTTTTGGCCGAGGCGGCGGAGGCGGACCACTTCCTCGTAGATGTCCATTCGATTGAATTATACCGTGGTAGCCGTGGAAGTCGCCGCTTGGGTACTTCAGGCGTAGAATTGAGTCGTAGATATTGGATGCCCTCGTCTCTGGCGTCGAGGGCCCCCGGCGGCGTTATGAAGACAATCCCAGCAAGGTCCGCTGCAGTGATGGCACTGATCCTTGTGTTGTTATGTACGCGCTCGTCAAACCACGTAGCGGGTCGGATGATAAACTGCCATTACTTTCCAAATTGGGAGCCTGCTGAATGCGAGGAGATGATTGATGGCGACATTGTTTTGTCTCGACGGTCGCTTGCGGACATATCTTTCAGACCTGAGGGCCTGGGCTCCGTCATCGTCGACGATCGGGGACTGTATTTCGTAAGCCGTCGTGGTAGGACGGTACCTGCGTTCATGTTCGACAACGGAGCAGATAACGTCGTTGAAGGAGTGGCCAGAATCGTGCAGAACAGAAAGATGGGATTCGTCGATGCCCAGCTCGATCAGGTTGTGGCACCAGTGTGGGACTTCGCCCTTCCGTTCGAGCATGGAGTTGCCAAGGTCTGCGTTGGATGCGTTTCCGTTGCTGTATCTCCGGGCGATGAGCATAGAATCATGACCGGAGGGAGATGGGGATACATAGACAATCGCGGCAAGGTGATCGTGCCAGTCGTGTATGACTCCCACGACCTACCTCCGCCAGAGGTTGCAGCGAAACGGGCCTCCCAGTAACCCTGCGCCGCGTCGGAATGGTAATTGACGCACCCAGTTCGTGACCATGTTATCATGACTATAGTCATGAGCATACAAATTGCAGCCGGTGAATTCAAGGCGAAGTGCCTCGGACTTCTGGACGAAGTGCAGCGGCAACGGAAGGAGGTTGTGATCACCAAGCGGGGCAAACCGGTAGCCAAGCTTGTCCCGATTAATGACAGTCCCGCCAGCTTCGTTGGCAGCATGAAGGGTACCATGGAGATCATCGGCGATATCGTTTCTCCCATCGATGTACAGTGGGAAGCGGATGAATGACGATCTCCTGCTCCTCGACACGCATTGCTGGTTGTGGGCGCAACTGGGACTGACTAGTCAACTTTCGCGTGGTGCATTGTCGGCAATACGACGAGCCGAGTCCGGCGGACGGCTTCGCGTTTCCGTGATCTCCGTTTGGGAACTTGGGATGCTAGAGCAGAAGGGCAGAATATCTCTTCCAATGGACGTCCGAACATGGGTAAGGGAGGCATTTACAAAGCCGGGCCTTTCACTAGAGCCTTTGACGCCGGAAATCGCGATCGAAAGCAGTCATCTCCCTGGGGACATGCACGGCGATCCGGCAGATCGCATCCTAGCAGCCACGGCCCGCATTCTGGGTGCGACGCTGCTCACCAAAGACCAGCGTCTCATTGAATACTCGCGCCAGCACTACCTGCGCGCACTCCCAGCCTAGCCTCTAAAATCAAAAGGTAGTGATCAAAACCATCTTCTTCGACCTCGGTAACGTCATCATCCCTTTCGATTTCAAGCGTGCCTACGCGAAGCTGCGGTTGCTCTGTGATTATCCGGTCACCGAGATTCCGCAGCGAATGCGCGGGACCGATCTGGTGTCGCGATTTGAGAGCGGGCAAGTGGGGGCCGAGCAATTTGTCAAAGAGTTTTCGGCCGTGCTGGATATCAGGATCGGCTATGAGGAATTCTGCGATTTGTGGACTAGCGTTTTTCTGCCTGAGCCGCTGATTCAGGAATCGCTGCTGGTAGATCTTCGCCGCCGGTATCCGCTGATGATTCTTTCGAACACGAATCCGATCCACTTTCACATGCTTCAGGCGCATTATCCGCTGCTGGGTCATTTCGATCATTCGGTGCTTTCCTACGAAGTGGGCGCGTTGAAGCCGTCCGCCAAAATATTCGATGCGGCCATCGCGCGTGCCGGATGCGAGCCGCAGGAATGCTTCTTCACTGACGATCTTGCGGTGAACGTGGACGCCGCGCGGGAGCAGGGGATGGATGCGGTGCAATTTCGATCGGCCGCGCAGATTGAGGGAGAATTGAGAGCCAGAGGCTTACTATAAGAGCGGCTTGCCATCTTTCAGAAGATCCAGCAGAGCCGCCTCGGAACCGTCGAAGTAACGATCCACCAGATCTTGAACGGCCAGGCGGCACAGGACTCCGCGGCTGAGCACCGGCACATACACGAAGGAGCGGCCAACTTTGCGGCGCGACACGCCGCCTTTACGCGCCAGCCGGTCGAGCACCGTCATTACGGTGGTGTACGCCAGGTTCCGGCTGCCGGTGAGGGCGTGGCGAACGTCCTTGACGTTGCCTTCGCCGAGCGTCCACAGAACTTTGAGGCATTCCAGCTCGAGCGGTGGCGGAATTTCGCGCGCGCCTTTCCGGGGCATCTCAGGAACCTTTACGCCAAGCCTGTCCCAACTTTTCGGCGAAGTGGGAACTTGCCTCTTGCGGCACGGGCGCGGGGGGGTGTGGCGTGGGTTCGGCTCGGGTCTCTCGTTGCGGCACTGGCGCGGGCGGAGGCGGTGGAGCGGCGGGCCTCGACGTGGACGCGGTCGATGTGGGCGCTGGGCTGGCGGGTTCCTCCTCCAGATACTTTGCCTTTTTCAAGACCGAGCGTTCCAGCGACGCGTTATAGCCGGTCCAGAAACCTTCCACCAGACGATCCTTGGCCACTAGCGCACGCATGCATTCCATCTTGGAGTCCAGATTGTCGAGATGATGTAAGAGCAATGCCTCGGGAAATTGCGGCAATTTGGGAGAACCAAATTCCAGTTCTCCGTGATGGCTCAGGATCATGTGCTCCACCAGCACGCGGAGCTTGGGCGGAAAATCGGGCAGCCGCTGCAGCTTTTCATGCAGGAAGCGCAAGCCGATGGCGATATGGCCTATCAGTTGCCCTTCCGAGCTATAACCAAAACTGCGATCGTAGGTCAGCTCGGCCACCTTGCCGACGTCGTGCAGGATTACGCCCGTGAGCAGCAGATCGATATCGACGTATTTATAGTGCGTGGCCATCATGCGCGCGAGATTGCACAGCGAAAGCACATGTTCGATCAATCCGCCGAGGAAAGCGTGATGCACCTGCTTCGCCGCAGGCGCGATGCGATACATGCGCGCCAGAGGCTCATCGTCCATGAAAGTTTCCAGCAGCGCGCGCAGGTGGGGGTTCGTGATGCCGGCGACAATCCCGCGCAGCTCGGCGAACATTTCAGCGGGATCGCGTTCGGAGGCCGGAAAAAAGTCCGCGAAATCCACATCGCCATCCAGCACGCGCGACATCTTGTGGATGGTGAGCTGCAGCCGGTTCTGGAAGACTTGCAGCAGCCCTTTCACTTTGACAAAGTCGTCACGCTCGAAAGTTTCCATCACTTCGGCGACGTTGTCCCACATTTTGGCGTCGACATCGCCGGTGCGGTCTCCGAGCAGGAGCGAAAGGTAGGGTTCTCCCGATTTCTTCTGCCGGACGTCCTTCCCATGCACCAGGAAGGTTGTGGTGATCACCTGGTTCGGCTTCAAATCGCTAACGAAGGGCGATTTCATGAATTGACTTACTGAGACGTACTGGTGGAACCGGTCGTGGTTCCGGGAACGGGAACCATCCATAGCAGGCGCTTGTGCTTGGCCACGCTGGCAACCGCGGCCTTGGTGGTGGTCTCAGGTTTGAGCTGCGCTGGATCCACCCAGGAGGTGTCCTTTCCGGAGGCGGCGCCGCTGTCGACATACTCGGGCTTGATTTCGAGGAAGGCTTCCTTGCGGAGTTTGGTGAGATAATCGCGCACCAGGGGCTGCATGCGCGGCGCGTAGAGTTTGTCCTGCACCTCACCCTCCACTTCAGCAAGCTCGGCTTGGCCGGCCTTATAATGTTCTTCCACTCGAAGGATCAAGAATCCGGCCTTGACAGGGATCGGATCCGTCACATAGCCCTTGGGCTTGTCCCAAACCTGACTCTCCAGGGATGGGTCCAGGATGCCCTTTTTGTAAGGGTCCAGCGCACCAAAGGACTTGGCGGTTATGGAATCTGAATTGTCGCGCGCGAGTTCGGGAAACCGTTCCCCCTTCCGTGCGCGTGCTACCAGATCTTCCGCCTTTTTTTTGGCGGCGGCAACGCCGGCTTCGTCCTTGCCTTCCGTGGATATCAGGATCTCCCGCAGAAGGAGCTGTTCCTCGCGGATGAAGTCGGCTTTATGCTCGTTGTAATATTTCTCCATCTCTTCGTGCTTGATAGTGATGTGCTCGCCAACTTCCTGCCGGATGACGCGCTCGCGAAGCATCTGGTTCTTCATGTCGTTTTTGAAATCCTCAAACGGCACGCCACCGGTTTGTTCCTTCACCCAGTCGTGAAACTTGTCGGGGTCGGCAATTCCGGATTGCTTCTGAACGGCCGCTACGCGCTTGGCGAGGTCGGCGTCGACTTTGATATCGAGATCCTTGGCCTTTTGCACCAGCAGCAGATTGTCGATGCGATCCTGCAACAGGTGTTTGGACTCTTCGGCCACCTTCTCATCGAGAGCGGCTCCGGCTAGGCCCTCATGACGAAGCATGTCGGTGAGCTCGGTGCGCGCTTTATCGAGGTCGCTGCGGGTGACGATGTCGCCGTTGCATTTGGCCACGATCTCTTCCACCACCTTTAAGTCGGCGGCGAACAGGGACACAGACGCGACGATCATGAGTGGTGCTAGGAATTTCATATACAACTATTATGGCGGAAGACGGGGGCTGGTGGCCGGTTGCTGGTGGCTGGTTGCTGGTGGCTGGCGGAGGTGGGTGGTAGCTTAGAGAACTGGTTGATAAACTGTGAACGGGAGACTACAGGCACAACCGATGGCAACGCCAACCAGCTTACAAGCTTCGGTGGATGCCGCGCCCGCGCGGGAGGATCTGATCAGAGCCTATCGCGCGATGTATATGGCGCGACGCCTGGACGACCGGGAGATTCTGCTGAAGCGGCAGAATCGAATATTTTTCCAGATTAGCGGCGCTGGGCACGAAGCCGTGCAGGCCGCGGCGGGGCTGATTTTACGGCCTGGGCATGACTGGTTCTATCTCTACTATCGCGACCGCGCCTTGAGTTTGATGCTGGGCTTCACGGCCGAGCAAACGCTGCTGGGGTCGGTGGGAGCGGCGGCTGATCCAAGTTCCGGCGGACGGCAGATGCCCTCCCATTGGAGTTCGCCGGAGCTGCACATCGTTTCCGGATCGTCGCCCACAGGCACACAGTTCGTGCAGGCGGCTGGATGCGCGCAGGCCTATCGATATCTGGATCCGGGGTCGGATGAAGTGACGCTGGTTTCGAGCGGCGAGGGCGCTACGAGCGAAGGCGAGTTCTGGGAATCGTTGAACGCGGCGTGTTTGGAGAACCTGCCGATGGTGTATTTGATCCAGGACAATGGCTACGCCATCTCGGTACCGGTGGAAAGACAGACGGCGGGGGGAAATATCGCGCGATTGGTGTCGGGTTTTCCAAATTTGAAGCGGGTGGAAGTGGATGGCACGGATTTCATGGCTTCCTATCACGCGATGGCGGAGGCGGTGGCGCATGCGCGGGCGCGCAAGGGTCCGGCGTTGGTGCATGCCACGGTGACGCGGCCGTATTCGCATTCGCTATCCGATGATGAGCGTCTCTACAAAACCAAGGCCGAGCGTGCAGCCGAAGAGGCGCGTGATCCGATCATCAAGTTTCCTGAATGGCTGGTCTCGGAAGGCGTCCTCGATAGACAATCATTGCAGGTGATCATCTATGAAGTGGATCAGGAGATCCAACAGGCCACTGATTTGGTGCTGCGCGCGGAGCCACCGGCCAAGGATTCGGCGCTTCGTTATCTTTATTCCGACAAAATAGATCCGACTTCCGCGGAATTCGAAACGGAGGCGGATTTTTCTGGCGATCCGCGCACCATGGTGGATGAAATCAACAGGACGCTGCGCGAGGAAATGCGGCGCGATCCGCGCATCATTGTGTTCGGCGAAGATGTGGCCGATTGCAGCAGGGAAGCCAGCCTGGCGGAAGTGAAAGGGAAGGGCGGCGTATTCAAGACTACCGCCGGGTTGCAAATCAAGTTCGGGTCCGAGCGCTGCTTCAACACGCCGATTGCGGAAGCAGCAATCATAGGGCGCGCCACGGGACTTGCAACACGCGGGCTGAAACCGATTCCGGAAATCCAGTTCTTCGATTACATTTGGCCGGCCATGATGCAGTTGCGGGACGAGTTGGCGACGTTACGCTGGCGATCGAACAATGGATTCAGCGCACCGATGGTGATTCGCGTTCCAATCGGCGGATATTTGCAGGGCGGAGCGATTTATCACAGCCAGTGCGGCGAGGTGATTTTCACGCACATGCCGGGGATCCGCGTGGTGATGCCGTCGAATGCGCTGGACGCGTGCGGGCTGTTGCGCACTGCCATTCGCGCCGACGATCCGGTGTTGTTTCTGGAACACAAAAAGCTTTACCGCGAGCCTTACAATCGATCGCCACATCCGGGGCCGGATTACACCATCCCATTTGGAAAAGCCAAAGTGGTGAAGGCCGGCCAGAGCCTGACGGTGATCACCTACGGCGCGCTGGTCCAAAAATCGCTGCAGGCCGCGCTGCAGTTGGAGCAGCGGTTTCCGGATAAAACGGTGGAAGTGATCGATCTACGGTCGCTTTCGCCCTACGATTGGGAGGCGATTCGCGCGTCGGTGGAGAAAACCAGCCGCGTAATGGTGGCGCATGAGGACTGCCTTTCGTGGGGCTATGGCGCGGAGCTGGCCGCGCGAATCGCGAACGAATTGTTCGAGCATCTGGATGCGCCGGTGGGCCGCGTGGGAGCGCTCGATACTTGGGTGGGATACAATCCGCAGCTCGAGAATGAGATTCTGCCGCAGGTGGAGAATCTGGTGGCGGAGATGGAGCGGCTGGTTGGTTTCTAGTTTCTGGTTTCTGGTTTCTGGTTCCTCGTGACAATTAGCGCTGATCTCGAGCGGGATTTCTACGACGCGTCCTATGCGCAGTTCCTGAATTTGCCGGAGAGCGATCTGGTTTGTACGCGGCAGACGCTGCTCGCTGATTTGGCGAATCCCGCCAAGCCTATTTATGAGCGGCGACGGTTGTATTCGGCTATTTTGAAAACTTTGTTGGCCGAGCCTGTGGTTGGGCGGGCGGTTCTCGATTATGGTTGCGGCACGGGCGATTGGGGGCTGATGCTGGCGGGGGAAGGCGCGAACGTTACTTTTTTGGATTTATCGCCGGTGGCGATTCAGGTTACGCAACGCCGTGCGGCGGCCGGTGGCGTGGCCGATCGCGTTCGAGGAGTGGCACGGGATGCGAGCGATCTGAGTTGTTTTCGCGACGAAGAGTTCGATTTGATTTATGGAAGCGCGGCTGTGCATCATACGCTGAAGTATCCAGGGGCGCTTGAGGAGTTGTTGCGCGTGCTGCGGCCGGGCGGGCGGTTGGTGCTGGCGGAAACTTACGGCAACAATCAGCTATTGAATGTGTTTCGGAGGCTGGGATGGAAATTGCGCGGCCAGGCGGATGACCAAGGCGAAGAGATTGTGTTTAACGACGATCATGTTCGGATGCTGCGCGGGAGTATGTCGCAGGTGGATGTGATGCCGATGAATCTGCTGGCGATGGCCAAGCGATTGTTTCGGGGAAGGTTCGAAAGCGCGGCGGTTCGCGGAGTGGTGGGCGCGTTGGAGAAAATCGACGGCGTTGTTTTGAACGTGGCTCCCGCGTTACGACGCTATTGCGGCGAAGTAGTGGTGGTGGGCCGGAAGTAGGCTAGAGGGAATCTCCCATCGCGGCGGTCGCGAGTTCCGTGTCCATGTATTCTGTAACTTCTTTTAGTTTGCCATCGGCTAAACGGAACACGAAGCAGTAGGCGTTGTTGTACGGAGTCCCGCGCTTAGTTGTGTTTTTGCCTCGAGCTTCCACCACCACGTAGTCGCCGTCGGCGATGAAGCGGTGCGCAGTGGTCACGACTGGGCCGGCAAGTACAGAACCCAACAGCCCGAATAGTTCCGTCAGGACGGCGTTCTTTCCCTCAAACGTTTGGGACCATTTGAGGGTGCCGGCAAGGATCCAGCGAAAATCGTCCGCCATGGTTTCGACGAACAGCTTGGAGTTTCCTTTGGCCAGCTCGGCGAAGATGTCCTGCATGATTTGTTTGTTGGTAGCTGCACTCATTGTTGCTGTCTCCTTTGGCTGTTAAGCGTCGGCGGGCAGAAGCCGGAAGGGTTTGCCGTCTGCGCCGCGCACTGCTCGAAAGTCGCGCTCATCCACTGTGAGAATTCGTCTGACGCCGAGGCGTTCCGCGGTGGCGATCACTGCTGCATCCGCGAGCCCGAGATCCAGGTCGCGATAGGTTACAACCAGGTCGCGGGACCGAATCACATCGATTGCCGTGAACGGCACCAATGTGAAGATGGATGCGATGATGTCATCCAGGAAGTCGATTTCCGCGTTGGTCCCCAGCTTCGCGCGAAGCAGGCAATCGATCTCGCTCAGGATTGCCTGGGAGATCAAGATAGGCCCGGTCTCTTGCTCGATTGCTTTCCGAAGCGCCCGATGATGGCGGTCCCGGCGGTCGTGGAGTCCATAGATGGCGCCCGAGTCCGCGATCAGCGCCATTTCCCTCGCTTCGCTGCGTCACGGAGGATCTGTTTGGCGCGCTCGGAGACGTCCCGTTCCCCGCTATCGTATTTCCCGAGACCTCGCGGAAGGGGGCGCTTGCCATCGCGTGTGTAGGCGACCAGCGCGTCGCGAATCAACTCCGCTTGCTTGCGCCCTTGGGACGCGGCCATTTGGCGGAGGGAGAGGACAATTTCGGAATCGAGGTACACGGTGGTCTTCACCATACGTATACGGTACCATATATGGCAGCCGTCACCCGCTAGGAGAGTTGCCGAAGAATTTCCTCTGGGACGAGAGCCCGGAGTGGCGGATACGCTTCCAGAATTCGTTCAATATCGAGCAGATCTTTTCGCCGCTTCGTGGGTCTCCGCGTGGGATCGGAGGCAGCCCAGATTTTGCCTTGCAGAACATCCTCGATCGCGGCGACTGGAAGGTTCAAGCCCAAGACATCACGCATCGATGCGCGTTCCACAAAATCGCCGTAACGCGGGTCGGTCTGGATCTGAACGCGAAGATTGGAGCCGGGCGATGAGATATTCAGGCTGTGCGGAAATTCCTCAGCGTGAAAGCGATCCTTGGCCAGCTTGCGTATTTGGTCGATCTGGGCGACTGCAACCGCGAGGTCGAGGTCCAAACTGACCAGCGGCTCGACATAGGCATTGACGGCCTGGCCGCCGATGACGCAAAAGCGTATTCCGCTCTCGCGGAGGAACGCGAAAACTTCTTCCAACAAGTCGGCCTTATCCATGGTGACGGCTTTCCAGAATGAGAGTGCTTTCATGGCGTCACCGTTCTCAGCTTAGCGCAGTCAGAAGTGCGGCCAAACTAAAGAAGCCCGGGAAGCTGAGCCCAATTCACGTACCGCTCCAATAGGCGAACAGCCTGACTCTTGGGTTCTACGCCTCCAGGGTGCGATGAACCGACATCGACGTGCCAAACCGGGGCGTCGATGTGAACTCTTGATTCCGATCAGCCTTGTTGTCCCCGGCGTGCCTTTTATCCGTTCGGATACGATCATTCGGCCAATGGTGATTTTTAAAATCCGACTGAGGCTATAATAATGGACGCTGTGTTGCCAGAGAAGTTTGGGGAGATCTTGTCGCGACAAGCAATTTCTGAATGGAGACCGGATGAACAGCTGGAAGAGATGGTCCCGGGGCGGTGATTTGATTCCTTCGCACCCGCAGCACTCCTCGGCACCTCTTGGCGTTATGTGAACCATGATTAAGTGGGCGCAGTCAAACCCCGTTATTTTCACAGCGCTCGTCAGTTTCTTTAGTGCGGTTTTTGGTGGTTGCTTCACTGTACTTATCTGGCCAGCGGCTAAAGTGGCCGTTAGCAATTTGTGGACCCGACTCCACAACCGACGATCTGGCAAGACGTTTGAAAACGAGTATCTTTCCTGGGTCATCAAGTCGCATCAATACTTACCTATTCTTCCAACGACATTAATTCCGATAACGGCTGGGAATCTCCAGGAGCTTGATCGAATTTACATCTCTTTAACGATTGGCTCGTCACGCGACGATCCTCACGACATCTCAGTGGCAGATGCGGTCAAGGCAAATCACCGATTAGTAATCTTGGGCGAGCCCGGTGCGGGAAAAACAACGATGCTCCGCTTTTTGGCCCTGACGTTTGCTCGTGGAAAGAGTGGTAATGTGATCACAGGTATTTCTGCCAGTCCGTCGCTAGACTCAGAGCGCGTCCGGTTCGCTCGCAGTCGGATACGGGCAGATTTCGGATATGAGGAGTTCCCGTTTCCAATCTTCGTGTACTTGAATCGCTTACACGATGTCGTTAAATGGCCGGCCGATGGTCGGCTTCTTCAATATATTGTCAATGAGTGGAACGTCGTATCTGGCGCACGATCCCTGCCTCCAGATTACCTTGAGAAAAAACTTAATAGGGGCGAGTGTATATTTCTCTTCGATGCTTTCGACGAGCTTGGCGCAAGACACCGCTCGGGAATTGATTGCCCGAAAGGTTGGGGAGCTCGCTAAACAT
>Ga0208691_1000133_pt1 | contig 23705 bp, 22 predicted proteins | sample June2015DPH_20_1_FD_184719 | JGI IMG/M metagenome (GOLD analysis project Ga0208691, IMG submission 184719) | Peatland microbial communities from SPRUCE experiment site at the Marcell Experimental Forest, Minnesota, USA - June2015DPH_20_10... | ecosystem: Environmental > Terrestrial > Soil >... | reverse complement strand
CGACTGCTGCGGATATTTTTCCGGGGGATGCGATTACGCTGAATGTGCCTTCACGCACCGCGTCATTCACCGCGATCGTACGGCAGGTGGAAATCGAGGTCGCGGATCCCGCTGACGATCGAGGTCTCTACACGATCGGGTTCGCCAACGATCTGGCGGCCGCGTTGGGACTGGAACTCGAAGCTACTACCACCGTCATTTCTCTTCAGGATATGCCTCCGTTGCTGCAGACCACGCAGGTTGGCAGCTACTACCAGATCGATCTGACGGAGGCGCAGATCACTTCGGTGTCCTCGACCACTGTAGCGATTGATATCGGGATAGCCTTGCCCAGCGGATGTGCGGTAGAGGTTCGGGAAAATGACTATGGCTGGGGTCAGGCGAACGACCGAAATCTGTTCGGAAGATTCAATACGCAGACATTTAGCCTCACACGATTAGCTCAAACGCAAAACTACTTCCTGAGGCTCTACGACAGCTCTTCTCCACCAAAATATTCGCGCTACTCCGCGGCGCTGTACGTGGACTACCCTCTCTAGAAATTTTGTTCTCAAGGAGCAGTGGGCATGGCGAGCGAAAGAGAACTCGCGCTGCGGACTATCGACTTTGAGTTTCAGCGCGAAGTGTTGGACAAGCTGGTCCGGTTGGAGACGAAGATGGACAGCCTGATTGGGAACGGCCAGCCGGGACGAATGAAGATAGTAGAGGACAAGGTTGCGATGCTGGAAAAAAATGATATGCGTAACACTCTTCACAACCGGCTGGTGAATGGGATGATCAGCGCCGGAATCAGCATAGCGATTGCACTGCATAAATACTGGGCCAAATAAGCACTTCAATTCGAGACTAAAGGAGAACCATGAGCACTGTACCGAGCACGACAATCGTCACCAACCTAAAAAACGTAACGCCTCCGACGGCGAATACTCTAGCCGACGCCACTGCCGGAGGAACGGACATGCCAGGCATGCTTGCTCTGGCGCTGGCCAAAGCGTACGAGCTGAAGCAATGCCTGACGCTGATTGTAGGAAAGACAGACAGCGCCGATCCCAACTTGACTACGCTGAACGATGTGTTAGCGAGCCTTACCTAATCGGGTGTGCGGCAGCCGGCCTGAGATGGTGTGACTGTCGCATATTTCATTCGTAGAACGACGAATACAGGGGGAATGTCATGAACTTCGTATCTGAATTGCTGCGGGGAATTGCCTTCGTTCCCGCGCTGGTCAATGGGATTGAGGGCTTATTCGCGAACAAATCCGGAGCCGAGAAGAAGGATGCGGCAATGTCGTTTTTGCAGAGTGCGCTGGCCATGACCGATGCCGTGGCGGCGCGGCAGATTGTCGATCCCGAGAGATTCAAGATTGGGATTTCTCAAATCATAGACGGGACCGTGCAGTGCCTGAATGCTTCCTCCTGGGCTAAAGATCGAAGTTAAAAAAATCAGTTCCGCGAGATACATGTGCGGCATCACAGAAAGAGTCACTCACATTCCCGAAACGGTCAAGGCTCGCATGGCTGTCGAACGTGGGAAACATCAGTATCGCACCCAGGGCCGTACGTTCAGCCCCTGACCAGGGATTGACGTACAATGGTTGAAGAACGGATTTGGCCTAAGGTTCTGTGCCTCCTTGCCGACAACCATTTGGATGGGCTGCGAACCTGACACGTTGGTAGTTGGGGCGTAGTTTGAGTTATCTAAGTGGTTACTATTGGACTTGCCCGTGACATTAGTAATCTTGCAACGGGACTTATGGCAGCTTACGCTGTCGTAATTTTCTCCGCGTGACAAGGCCGTCGAGTTGAAGATATGGTGGTTCGAAAATTAAAACCCGCCCGCAGAGGAATTATGGGCAAAAGTTCTCTGGCCACGGTGCAAGTTGAGGAAGTTGTTTCCGTTCCGAAACGCATCATATCTCGCATTCGAGTCTCCGGGCGGGCAATAAGCGCCGGAAAAACACTGAGCGTAAGTGACGTTAGAAAAGCGGTAGCAGATGCAGCGAGGGCCCATGGTAAAAAGCACGCACGTGCCTAGTTCATGCCGCCCGAAGCACCGGAAATTCGATGGGCTGAGCCGGTCCTAAGGCATTTCATTCGCCATCTCCATCCTACTCTGGAAGATTTGAACTCGATCCTTTCTCGTCTTGAGTACGTGCGGGACCACCCCGGCGACGTGCGTGTCCGCGAGATCGTTGACCATAGGCTCGTTGAGCAACTAGAAGGGATTGAAGGGTACGTATATCGCAGCACGAGCGTAAACGAACTTTGGGACGCCTATTACACGTGGGTCCCCGATCTCATTTTAGTGGTTCATGTAGAACCGAACAAGAAATGATCGGACTTGAGACGATCCACACCGTCTTTTCCGTTGGTGCCCCGGTCATTACCCTGATCGGTGTGGCTGTTTCTGTTTTGGGAACTTACTTGCTGACCAAAAAATATCATCCCTGGCGATTTGCCGACTATTTACGGCACCTTGTCGACTCGCCTATGTTCGCGATGGTTCTTTTTAACAAACAGAGTTCGATGCCCGGCGAGGAACCTTTGGCCGCCCCCCAGCCTGATCCGAGACTCGAAGAACTTCGTCTCATCGTAAGGGCCAGCGAGGTAAATCCCGAGCGCGGAACCGTCTCACTTGTGGGCATCGATTTGATATTTATAGGATTCGTTCTGCAAGCCGTTGGTGCCGTGTTTTCCTTAGTCGATGTGGTCTGGAACCGCGTCGGGTGCTCGTGAGACTTGAAGCTTTCAGAAACAGGAATGGCAACTGATGTCTCCTATGCCCTTCGTGTGGGAATTCAGATTCTCCGGGAAACTATCCCACCTCTTCGTTCCAATTCTCCAGAGTCTTCTTCACCAAGGCCATAAACTGATCGGCCACGGCGCCGTCGATAAGGCGGTGATCGTAGCCGAGCGTGAGGTGAACGACGGAGCGGATCGCAATCGAATCGTTGCCGTCCTTGTCCGTGACTACGAGCGGCATCTTCGTGATGCCGCCGACGCCCATGATGGCGGAGTTCGGCTGATTGATAATGGGCAGGCCGAAGACCGCGCCGAACTGGCCGGGGTTGGTGACGGTGAAGGTTGAGCCTTCGACGTCCTCGGGCTTGAGTTTCTTGTTGCGCGCGCGTTCGCCGAGGTCGGTGATGCCGCGCTGCAGGCCGAGGAAGTTAAGGTCTCCGGCATTCTTGAGGACCGGAACAATCAATCCCCAATCGAGAGCGACGGCAATGCCTACGTTAATGTGGCGGTGATAGCGAATATTTTCTCCCTCGATCGCCGCATTGATAATAGGCCACTGCTGCAGGCCGATAATCGCCGCGCGCACGAAGAACGGCATGAAGGTGAGGCGGACACCATGGCGCTGCTCGAAGCCGTTCTTTTGTTTCGCGCGCAGGTTCACGATGCGCGTGAAGTCGACCTCGTACATGCAGTGAACGTGCGCACTGGTGCGGCGAGACTCGATCATGTGCTTCGCGATTAGTTTGCGCATGTTCGTCATGGGGACGAGATCGCCGGGGTAGGCTGCGGGAGTCGGCTGAGGAGTCGGCCGGGAAGGCGGAGAGGACGGAATTGCGGTCGTTTCCGCCGGCGGAGCCGAAGCGGGGACGGCGGGGCTTGAAGCGGAGGACTGGCGCTCAACAAAAGAGAGAATGTCCTGTTTGGTGATGCGGCCGCCAAGGCCCGTGCCCGAGACTTGCGAGAGATTGATTCCGTGTTCGCGGGCGATCTTGCGAACCAGCGGCGACGAGCGCGCTTCTTCGTCCCCCGCAGCCGCAGACTCAAGCGTGGGAGCGCTGCCAGCCGCAGACTCAGCGGCCTTCGTGTCTTCGATTTTCTCAGGTGCGACCTGAGTGGGCGCTGATGGCTGCGGAGCGACGGGAGGAGCAGAAGGTTTGGGCGGAGCCGCTGATTTAGGGGCGGATTCTCCATCGGCAGCGATGGTGCCCACCACCGTATTAACGCCAACCGTGGTGCCTTCGGCAATCTTGATTTCCTGGAGAACTCCGGACGCCGGGGCGGGAATTTCGGCGTCCACCTTGTCGGTAGAGATCTCAAAGAGCGGTTCGTCGCGCTGAACCTTGTCACCCGGCTTTTTCAACCACTTTGTAATAGTGCCTTCCACGATGGATTCGCCCATCTGGGGCATAACGATGTCAGTTGGCATGAGTTCCTTCCACGCGTCCTCAGTTCACCCACGAAGCGGGACGCAACCGGATATTATAACGAGCCGTCGATGAACTGCGCTGGGAGCAACGCTTTCCGCGTCCCTGACGTGCGGTAGGTATGGCCACTAGTTCTGTTTTGGCATCGGCTTCTCTTCCTCTTCTTCGCCGGTCGGAGCGGGCACGCCGAAATTCGTTTTCCAATAATCCTGTACTGCGGGAGGAAGTTTTTCCATGTGCGATAGAAAGCTGGTGAGCTTCCATATATCCTGCTCGCTCAAAGTTTTGTCCCATGCGGGCATTCCCGTGTAGCGAACTCCTGTGCGGATCGTGAAGAAGGTATGCCATTCGGGATCATCTGGCGGATGGGAAACCAGGTTGGGAGCCGGCGGATAGAAGGATTTTCCCAGGCTCGGGGGTTTGCGATCGAGACCTCCATGACAAACGGCACAGTTCATGGTGTAGATCTTCATCGCGTCTTCATAATTCTGATCGCTGGCAGCCAGCGGGTTTGTGACCCGCGGAGCGTGACGCTCCATAGATGCGTCCACGGCGCTGTTGGCGATGTGAAACTCCCACTGTGGGGGAGCGACGTTCGCGTATGTCGGTAAGAAACCAAGCATGGCTGCGCCGAGAACGCCGAGTGTAAGGACCGCCAAAGTGACAATCACGCCCAGTACGAACTTACCCATGAATCCTCCGTTTGAGGTTACTATTTGTGGCCTCAATGATCGCGAAGAGATATTGTGTCAGATGGAGCGGGTAGGGCGCTAGTTTTGGGCAACGAATATGCCCGGGCACGCCGCTCCGCACGGACAGCTGAGGGGCTGTTCCCCGACGTTTTTCCAAGACCTCTCGATCCTTCAATAAGCTTTGAGTTTGCGAGCCTTCCGAACGATGTCGCTTACTTTGGGCAGGTAGTGTTCCTCCTGCGGCGGAGAAAACGGAATCGCCGAGTCGAGGCCCGCGATGCGGACAATGGGGCCGTCAAGATCGTCGAAAGCTTCTTCGTTGATGATGGCGGCAATTTCGCCGGCCAGGCCTCCGGTTCGCGAGTGTTCGTGCAGGATGATGACCTTGTTCGTCTTCTTCACAGTCTGAGCGATGGCTTCACGGTCGAGCGGCGAAACCGTACGCAGGTCGAGGATCTCGATTTCGATTCCGTCTTTGCTCAGGATCTCGGCGGCTTCGAGCGCGAAGTGGACCATGGCGGCATAAGTGATCACGCTAAGATCGCGGCCTTCGCGGGCGAGGTTTGCTTTGCCGATTGGGACGACGTAATCTTCCGCCGGAACTTCACCCTTGATTCGGCGGTACAAATATTTGTGTTCGAAAAACACACAGGGATTGTTGTCGCGGATGGCGGCTTTGATCAGTCCCTTGGCGTCGTACGGCGTCGCCGGGCAGATGACTTTAAGGCCGGGATTGTGTACGAACCACATCTCGGGATTCTGCGAGTGGAACGGACCGCCGTGGACATATCCGCCGCTGGGTCCGCGCAGGACGAGCGGCGCGGGCGCGCCCCAAAGATAGTGCGTCTTAGCAACCATGTTGCTGATCTGGTTGAAGGCGCAGCCGATGAAGTCCATGAACTGAAATTCAGCGACCGGCCGCATGCCGGTGAGCGACGCTCCGAAGGCCGCGCCCACAATGGCGGATTCGGCGATGGGCGTGTCGATGACGCGCTCGGGGCCGAAGCGGTCGATAAAACCGTCAGTGACTTTGAAAGCCCCGCCGTAAATGCCGATGTCTTCGCCGAGGCAGAAGACGGAGGGGTCGCGGTCCATTTCTTCCCAGATTCCCTGGCGGATGGCTTCGAGATAGGTGAGTTGCATAGGGTTCAGTTTGCCTTATAATAGCGCTTGATTACAAATTGTACAAAATGTTACTATGTTACGATACGTACAATAATCAAGCGGAGGAGACTCGAAATGCTCGACAAGATTACCGCCAGCGAAGCGCGGCAGAACTTCTCCGATATTCTAAACCGTGCCGCATTTGGGCGGGAAAGAGTGATCATCCATCGTGGAAAAAAGGCCGTGGCTGCAATCATCCCGATCGAAGACTACAACTTTCTTGAGCAACTCGACGATCGTATCGATGTTCGGGAAGCGCGCAAGCGGCGGAATGAACCCACGATCCCCTGGACGAAAATAAAGAAGGACCTCGGCCTGTAGAGTGTTTAAGCGCCCATGCGCTATGTTCTTGAATTCACGACGTCCGCCAGCCGCGAGTTCCGGGATCTCGACAAGCAACTGCAACGGCGCATCACCGAGAAGGTTACCGCGTTATGCGAGGATCCGTTTCCTCCTAGCAGCAAGAAACTCAAAGCGCAACCAGACCATTTTCGGATTCGAGTCGGCGACTATCGCGTGATATACCGAATCGACGGCAAACGGGTAGTGATTGTCATTGTGAGGATCGGGCATCGGAGAGAGGTGTACCGATAACGTTCCTCGACAAATAATTCATTCGTCCTCAATCCAGATGAGCCTTGCAGAATCAGCCGCACAACAGGGGCGACGGTTCTACCTGTAAAATCTTCGAGGGCCGAATTCTGGGTCGGTATTTTCCCAAATGGCCCCACATCCCCAGATGGCTCTCAGCGCCGACAAATCGCACGTGTAGTGCACTTGGACGTCCCAGTTCAATCCAACGCCTGCCCAATTCGATCGCGGCCTCTCCCTGAGGTTCAAGCCAGTATGGCGACGCCGAACAGTTTCCGCGCGGATAAAAATCCGATTTCTCAAATCCATGCTGCAAGACGCCGTCGTACGTACGATTCTTAGCGCCAGCGGCCCAATAAGCCAAAACAGCCAACAGAAGAAACCCGGCCACAAGGTAGCGAAGCGTATGAAAAGTTTTCATTTCAAGTGTACGGCCGCCTCAGTCTCCTTGAACCCACCCGTCCCCTTCTTTACTTTCGGCATCCCATACTTCGGCTTGATCTCGTGGCAGCCATCCTCGCAGAACACGCCACCTTCGGCCGACTCTGGCGTCGGCATCGGCGAGTTCACCGCGATTTCGCGCTCGGCCTCGATCACGCGCTCGACATCTGAAATCAACTCAGCGCTTTCTTTCGCCGTCAGCCACTTCTTTTCTTTCACCAGATAATTCTCAAATCGCGCGATCGGGTCGCGCTTCTTCCAGTACTCGAACATCGCCTTAGGCACGTAAGCGGCGGCGTCGTGAATAGCGTGTCCCTTCATGCGCATCATTTTGGCTTCAATCAAGGTCGGCCCTTCGCCGCGGTGGGCGCGTTCGACGGCGTCCCGCGCCGCGTCGTAGACCTGGCAGGCGTCGGTGCCGTCGACGATTACGCCGGGGATGCCGTATCCGATGGCGCGCTCGGCGAGGTCTTTGCAGCGGTACTGCATCTCCGATGGCGTCGAATAAGCCCACTCGTTGCTCTCGACGAAAAGCACGAGGCCGAGATTTTGCACGGCGGCGAAGTTGATGCCTTCGTAGGTGACGCCGGTGGACTGGCCTCCGTCGCCGATGTAGGTCATGACCGCGATGTTGCGCCCTTGCAACCGCGCGCCCAGCGCCACGCCTGACATTACGGGAATGAGATCGCCAAGCATCGAGATGGGCGAGACCATGTTGCGCTTTTCGATGTCGCCGAAGTGCGAGGTGCCGTCGCGGCCTTTGGTAGGCGAATCGGCCTTGGCCATGTACTGCATCATGGTGTCGCTGGCGCGGAACCCGCGCACCAGCAGTGAGCCCTGATTGCGGATCATGGGCGCGAACCAGTCGTCTTTGTCGAGCGCGTAGGAAGAGGCGCACGAGCAGGCTTCCTGGCCAAGTCCGAAATAAACTCCGCCCACGACCTTGCCCTGCTTGTAAAGATTTTCGAGCGCGATCTCCATCTTGCGGTTGAGCAGCATGTAGCGGTAAATCTCGATCGCCTGCTGCTTGTCCAGATATTTCGAGTCGCGAATCGGCGGGACGGGAGCACTCAGATCGCCTTCCACTTCGTAGCGGACGCGCTCGGCTCCGTCTTTGTCTTTTTCTATGGATTGACGGACGGCGAAGTTTGGGTGTTCTAGGCGGAAGTCGGGGATGGAGTAGGTGCGGAGGTCGGAGCTCTCCGCTGACGAAGATCTGGGTGCCCCATTTCTCGCATCTTTTGCGAGAAGTGGGGATTTCGAGGCCGACGCTCCATTGCGCGAGCGGTGGCCGTTCGAATTCGACTTGGATTTCGATTTCTTGTTAGGCATGTGATGCAGCGCGACAGGCGCGATGCATTGATGGTATCGCGAGCGAGGCAGGAAGGGCTAGGCCAGGACAGAGAGGACTAGGAAGCGGCCCGCTCCAAGAATCCAGATGACTGAAGCGATTAATCCCTATTCTTTTCCATCTGTTTAGTTTCATCATGTTGATTCGGGCGGATCCGAAACAGCGGGCTGCCGCGAAACACACGTGTTAGTGTGTTTCGTACTAAGGAACCTAGTCAAGTCCCCTTGCTGGTGACCGCCATTGGCGTTCGGGAAGCCGGGAAGAAGCTCGCATTCATGCCTACCTCACGTCGCACTCAGCGGACAATTGCCAAAGGTCTGCCGGGACTTTCACTGGGCCGCCCGTCACGCACGCTCTCAGCGATACCGTCGTATTTTCCAGCGCAAAAAATGCCAGAGCGAGCTTAGTCTCGCACGCAACGCCAAACCCAGTGACACGGGCCTGAAGGTCCATCACAAGTGCACTCCGCCACGGCGTGCGATCCCGGAAGACATTGTGGCGGAAACCCTCTTTCATTTGGATTGCAGGCCGATTGATTCTGCCCCGAAGAAACCGATCCTAGTAAAGCCAGCACGAAGACAGCTATGGCCTTTTTCATAATCCACCTCGCTTGCAGCAGACACACGTGGCTAGAACTCTCCATCAACCTGCTCCGAATGCCGGAGTAAAGTCAACGATCCGCGCCAGTAAAGTGTTGCTGTGTACCGGACTGGGAATGATCGCAGCAGTTTATCTACGCCCACGTCGGGTCGTCTTGTTGGTGGATTTTCCGGAGTTCGGCCGGCGGCTTCAACGGCACGCCGACGGCGCGTCCAAGCAGAGCATCGAGCGTATCGACCCAGAGCATCTGGCTCTGGAATACAACGCCAAAGTTTCGCGAGATGGATTCCGCTGCGGCGTTGAGATCGAGTTCGCGGCCGAGTTCGCGCTGCATAGAAGTCACCGGCTTCGAGGTGATACCGCAGGGGATGATCAAGTTGAAGTAGCTGAGGTCGGTGTTTACGTTGAGGGCGAAGCCGTGCGAGGTGACGAAACGGGAGATGTGCACGCCGATGGCGGCCAGCTTGGCTTCTGAAGCGGCAGTGCTCATGGAGGGACGGACGCATTCGTCCGTCCCTCCGTGGCCCGTCTGACTGTCGTCCGTCTTGTTCCCGTTGGTTCGGCGGACGAATGCGTCCGCCGCTCCATGGTTTGTTTCTGTCCACACGCCGGTTAGGCCTTTGACGCGCTTCGTCGGAATGGCGAAGTCGGCGCAGGTGCGGATCAGCACTTCTTCCAGGCGCCGGACGTAATCTACCGCGCCCAGGCTTCTTCGCAGAGCCGACGGGGCGTCCGCTGCTCCACGAGCGTGGCCACGGAGATCGAAGATGGGGTAACCGACGATTTGTCCGGGGCCGTGGAAAGTGACATCGCCGCCGCGGTCGCATTCGAAAAGTTCGACGCCGCGCTGCGCAAGCACTTCGGGGGATGCGATTACGTTCGCGGCTTTGGCGTTGCGGCCCAGCGTGATGACTGGCTTGTGTTGGAGCAGGAGAAGGACATCGCCGATCTTCTCTTCTTTGCGCAACGCGACCAGTTGCTGCTGCAGGCGCAGGCCCGTGGCGTAGTCGAGTGTCCCGAGTTGGACGACGGAAATCATTGACTCTTGGACGCCTCGAGCAGGCGCAGCTTAATGCGTTCGAGATGTTCGGGATGCCGCGTGGGTGAATTCGCTCCCGGCGAGCGGCCGATTGCGACAAGGGTGGCCAACTGTTCGTCTGCCAACTCGTGAGGCTGTTTTCCGAAGTATGCTCTCGCTGCGGCGCTGAACCCAACGCCGTTCTCGTGCGGCAGATAATGACAGTACAGTGCCAGCCGCTGCTGCTTATCGAAGTGAAAATGGAGCATCAAGTCCCACATCAACGAGTGATAATGCCACGAACCCATGTTCATCTGGCCACGCATTTCCGACAACAAACGGCTTGCCGCAAAAGTGTCGACGATATGGCCGTCAACCTTCCAAATGAAGCGTTGAACGTTCGGCGGAGGCTGGCGCTCCTCCGGTTCCATCGACTCGTAAACAGCCTCGATCCTCCCGGCGTAAGGACGAAAGTCATGAAGGTCATAAAACCCGACAAACAATACGGCACCCAGGAAAATCGCACCCAATGCTGCAAGAATTGTCCTAGCCAGAACGGTGATCAGTGGTTTCGGAGTCAGGGACAAATTCCCGCCTAACTGAGGGGAGCTTGAACTTCAATGTATCGAGAGTAAGCCTGAGGCTCTGGAATCCGCTCGCCACTTTGAGCCATGCCTTCCAGGTGAAATGCAATCGCTTCTTGCATCTCGCGCTCAACTTCATCTCGCGTTTGCCCTGTCGCTACGCAGCCGTCTAAATCAGGCGAGTACGCTGAATATCCGGTTCCGGTCTTCTCTACAACGATCAGATATTTCTTCATATCTTCAATCCTGCCTGCTTCAGAATACTGTTCAATGTGCCGGGTCCGAGATCGTCGTTCGGCTTGCCGGGCACAGTTACCAACCCAGGCTTCGTTGAGTGCTTGAACTGGCGATGACTTCCTCGTGTTCGATCGAGATTCCAGCCGTCGCGTTCCAGCATTTTCAGAACATCACGCACTTTCATTTTACGTCACAGCGCAAGCGCTCATGCATTAATCGCAATCCCGTACACGCTGTTCGCCGCGTCCAGCATGGCCTCGGCCAGCGTCGGGTGCGCATGGATGGTCCACATTAAATCCTCGACTGTTGCCTCGAGTTCCATCGCAACCACCGCTTCGGCGATCAACTCCGTTGCTTGCGGGCCGATGATGTGAACGCCGAGAATCTCGCCGTAATCGGCATCGGAGACGATCTTGATGAAGCCTTCGTGTTGGCCGACGATCGAGGCGCGCGAATTTGCCGTGAACGGAAACTTGCCAACCTTCAAGTTGTATCCGGCTTCGCGGGCCTTGGTTTCGGTGAGGCCGACACTGCCGATCTCGGGATGACAATAGGTTGCGCCGGGAATGTGCTCGGGATTGATCGGCTTTCCGGGCTTGCCGGCAATCTTGGCGACGGCACAAATAGCTTCCATTGCCCCGACGTGCGCCAGTTGTGGCGTGCCAAGAACGATGTCCCCCACCGCATAGACTCCGGGCTCGGCGGTTTGCATCCACGAATCGGTTTGGATGAAGCCGCGTTCGGGTTTGATTTTGGTTTTTTCCAGTCCTACGTTCTCCGTGCGCGGCTTGCGGCCGACCGCGATCAGAATTTTTTCGGCTTCAATTTTCTGCTGCTTGCCATCGACCGTGATCGTGACGGAAATTCCCGATTTTGTGTTTTCAACCTTATCCACCTTCGCGCCAGTATGGAAGCTGATGCCACGCTTGCGATACACACGCGCCAATTCCTTCGACACTTCCTCATCTTCAACCGGCACCAGCCGGGGAAGCATTTCGACGATCGTCACTTCGCAATCGAACGATCGATAGATAGACGCAAACTCCACTCCCACTGCGCCAGCTCCGACGATTACGAGCGACTTGGGGATCTCCTTAAGGCTAAGAATTTCAATGTTCGTGAGGACGCGGTCGTTCGCTTCCAGCCCGGGCAACATGCGAGCCTCGGATCCGGTGGCGAGAATAATGTTCTTCGCTTTGAGATGATTCGCTTTATTGTCATTGACGACTTCGACCGTAAAAAGCCCGTTCTGCGCGCCGCCGGTGAGCTTGCCGTATCCTTTGATCGTCTCGACTTTGTTTTTCTTCATCAGGAATTCGAGACCTTTGGTGTGCTTGGCGACGATCTTCGATTTCCGCTCCTGGATCGCGCCCCAGTTCAGCTTGCGCGCGTCAACGCCTTCAATGCCGAATTCCTTGGCCTCTTTGAGGTGATCCCACAACTCGGCGTTGAACAGCAAAGCTTTGGTCGGAATGCAGCCGACGTGCAAACAGGTGCCGCCGAGAACGTTGTCTTTTTCAATCAGGGCAGTTTTCAGGCCCCATTGGCCGGCGCGGATGGCGGCCGTGTAACCGGCAGGGCCGCTTCCGATGATGACGACGTCATAAATGGTTTCAGGCAAAGTAGGGCTCCTCTACAAAGAAGAGATGATGAAAGGCAAACTAATGATTCTAGAACAGGACACGGGAAGCGCCAAACCTCGCGGGCTGGTGGCAGGCCAGTGCGTTAGTTGCCGAGACGCTCGTAATTAGTGGCGTTCTCCAGCCGCCGCTCCGCGGCTTAGCGATTGCGGGCGCGTCGGTTGTGGATGAGTCGCGGAGTCGAGTCTCGATCGCTCGCCCAGCCCGTTCCCGCGCAGGGTGAACAGGCGAAAGATTTTCTCCAACTCCATGGCCATGGCCGAGAGTTCGTCGCAAGCTTTGGCGGCTTCGTCCGCTCCGTTGGACGACTCCTGGGCAAGGCGGGCAATCTCGCCTATATTGTTGCTGACTTGCTCCGAAGTGGCGGACTGCTCCGCAGTGGTGGCGGCGATCTGGCTGATCATGTCGCGTACCCGATCGTTCATACGAATGATTTCCTGCAACGACTCGCCCGTGCGCTCTGTAGCTTTCACTCCGCGTTCCACCTGGGCCGTCCCGGCCTCCATGGCCAGTAGCACAGTTGTAGTTTCCGTCTGGATAGTATTAATTCGCCCAGCGATTTCCTTGGTCGCGACCGTAGTGCGCTCCGCGAGCTTGCGAACCTCGTCGGCGACGACCGCGAATCCGCGCCCATGGTCGCCCGCGCGGGCGGCCTCGATGGCGGCGTTGAGAGCGAGCAGATTGGTCTGGTCGGCGATCTTCCCGATCACGGCGACGATCTCGCCAATCTGATTGGAACTCTTACCCAGTTCTCGAACTTTGGCTGCCGTGGCGTCCACCGATGTGGCGATGGAGCGCATATCGTCGCTGGATTGCTCCACCGCTTTTCCCCCGATGTTCGCAGTCTCAGTAGCTTTTCCTGCGGCGTCGGCGGCCTCACGTGCGGATTCGGAGACTTGCAGCACGGTGGAAGACATTTCGTGCATAGCGGTCGCCACTTGCGCTGTGCGATCCGTCTGCGTGCTGGCCGCCGCCGATTGCAGGGATGATGTCGAAGCCAGTTCGTGGCCTGCGCTGGCGATGCGCTCCGCCGTAGCGGCAATATTTTCCACCATGCTGTGCAGGTTGTTCTTCATGGTATTGAGAGCGGCGACAGCATCACCAACCTCGTCGCCGGAGACGACTTCGATATCCTCGGCGGAAAGATTGTTTGTCGCGATCTGCCGGGCTAATTCCGTCGACGCGGTGATTGGCCGAACCACCCACCGCCGAACCACCATGAAAACAACGCCGACAGCGGCGAGCAGAGTGCAGATACTTATGAATAGAAGAGCCAGGCTGTTGGCGCGGGCGGTTTTCGTAAGCTCATCCAGCGGAGCGGTCACAACGAACGCGCCTTTAATGTCCCCAGCCTTCATGCCTTCCTTGCGATATCCGAATGGATCCTTCGCTCCCACCGGATCGCCGTGGCAGAACAGGCAATCTTCCGTCAGGCGAACAGGCTGGGCATAACGCATCACCGCTTTTCCGTCGGCGGTATCGCGGCGGTAATACTCTTTCAGACCGGGATCTTGAGCGAAGGCGCGCAGCGCTTCGGTTTCGAACCGGTCCGCCATATTCTTCGAATTTCGCGGTGAAAGAGACGGAGTAGAAAATTTCATTCCTTGAGTTTCCGCGTATTCGCGTGCCACCGTCCAGGCGACTACGACCGGCACCTGTGATATTCGCTTGAAGTTGTGGTTGGGAACGTAGTCTTCCACGTGAGCTGAGAAAAAAGTCCGGACCTTTGCTGCCATCCCGTCCGTTTTTCTTAGCCGGTCCACAAATGATTCTTCGGCCTGCTTGTTGACGCGATGTTGCGTCACCAGGAATCCGGCTGCCGATGTGACCGCCAAGGTGACGAGGATAAGCCCGGCGATTTTTGCCGTTAGCTTCAGCCGTCCAATGCCTGCGAACAACGTCGTCGACATACCTCCGCCTTGGCTCTCCACATTGAATATCGGCAGGGGAATCATTTCCATGAATTGACGTCCGAGTGGCGGCTGCGGCGGACGTACTGTAGACACGGCAGAAGCGGCGAGGCCTTCTGACAGTTGGAACGAAGAAGAGGAAAAGCCGCCCTGTTGGCGGCTCATTAAGTGTTTGTGCTGCGGTTCAGTTGCCTTCGTTGCTGGCGCGCTTCCAGGAGATAAGCTCGCCGATGGTGGAACTCGTGCTCGAGACTGGCTGCTTATACGCCTCAACTTCAGAGCGGGAAGCCTCTTCGCCTACGGCGCGAATGCTGAGTCCGACTTTCTTATCTTCGGGGCTCATCTTGATGATCTTGAAGTCATGCTCGACACCCGGCTCAAGATGCAAGGGTTGGCCATTACCATCGACTGCTTCCGACTTGTGGCAGAGTCCTTCCACGCCTTCCGCAATTTCCACGAAAGCGCCGAACGCGGCCACGCGCAAAACCTTTCCATGGATTACATCGCCGACGTGATGCGTCTCAAAGAAGGTCTCCCAAACATCGGGTTGAAGCTGCTTCACACCTAGCGACAAGCGTCGCTTATCAGGCTCGATGGCCAGCACGATGGCCTTCACGCGATCGCCCTTCTTCAGCACTTCTGAAGGATGTTTCACGCGCTTGGTCCAACTGAGATTGCTCACGTGCACCAAGCCGTCGATTCCGTCCTCGATCTCGATGAACGCGCCGAAATCCGTAAGGTTGCGAACGCGGCCTTCCACGGTCATGCCCACCGGATATTTATCGTGCAGGGCATCCCAGGGATTCGACGCCAACTGGCGCATGCCCAAAGAAATTCGGCGCTCGGCGGGATTCACATTGAGCACCACGCACTCGACTTGATCGCCAACGTTGACCAGCTTCGAGGGATGTTTCATCCGCTTCGACCACGTCATTTCGCTGACGTGCACCAGACCTTCGATACCCTGCTCAAGTTCAACGAAAGCGCCGTAGTCGGTCACGCTAATCACGCGTCCAGAAACATGCGCGCCCACGGGATACCGATGTTCCGCATCCAGCCACGGATCGGGTGTCAACTGCTTGAACCCGAGCGATACGCGTTGCTTGTCTTTGTCGTACTTCAACACCTTTACCTGAATTTGGTCACCCACATTCACCAGATCGCGCGGGTGGGTCAAGCGTCCCCACGACATGTCCGTGATGTGCAGTAAACCATCCAGGCCGCCGAGATCGACAAAGGCCCCGTATTCGGTCAGGTTCTTTACCACTCCAGTCAGCACCGAACCTTCTTCCAAGTGCTCCAGCGTCTTGCTGCGCTTCTCGTTCTGCTCGCCTTCGAGCAACTCTTTGCGCGAGACTACGATGTTGCCGCGCTTTTTGTTGAGCTTGATCACCGTGACTTCCAGCGTCTGGCCCTTCATGCCGTCCAGATTGCGGATGGGCCGCAGATCTACTTGCGAGCCGGGCAAAAATGCGCGCGCCCCGAGAATGTCGACCGTCAAACCGCCTTTTGTTCGCTCAACGACCGTCGCCTCAATCGGCCGCTTCTCGTTGTGCGCCTTCTCAATTTCATCCCAGGCATGAATCCGAGCGGCCTTCTGATGCGAGAGGTTGATGTAGCCTTCCTCGTTGTGGCCCTTCTCGCGCATCACGTCGATTTCGTCGCCGGGTTTCACCTTCGGCTTGCCCTCGTGATCCAGAACTTCCGACAGAGGCAGCATCCCTTCCGACTTCGCGCCTACATCCACCACAACATGCGTGGGCGTTAGCTTGAGCACCGTGCCTTTAATTACACGGTCTTCACCCACGGCTTCCTCGGTCTCGGTGGTAAAGCTTTCAAGCGCCGAGGCAAAATCTTCGCTGGCCGGCTTTTCGTCGGCGGAGGACTGCAACGGTGCTGCGCTGGAACTCTCGTGATCCTCGGCTGCGTTTGCTTGAATGTCGTTCACCGGCGGTTCCATGTGGGTGGGTTCGGCTGCCATTGGTTCGGTTTCGGTTGCAACGGCGCTGTTGGAGTCGGAGTTGTGAGCGGTGGTGTCGTCGAACAAGGTTAAGCCTCTCTGCTGTTGCCTCGCACTCAGTGCGGGGAGGATACGGGGTCTGCTGCTGACTGCTGGAGTGAGTCGTTTGGTTGTGGTGGGCTCATCCTGGCGAATGAGCTTGGACAATCCCAGCTGCCGGACGTTTAACAGAAACCCGCGTCCAAAGGGAACTCTTCGACTATAGCAACGGCTCACAAACAGTGTCAAACGCAAATCTTGCATTGTTACAGCCAGATTGCAGGCGTTCGGATTTCGTAACGCACCGTTCATCTGCTAGGCTTGCCCTTGCTTATGGATTATCTCTGGACACCCTGGCGTTACGCCTATGTCAGCGCCGCGGAAAGGACTTCGAGCTGCGTTTTTTGTGAGGCCGCGAAGGGAACAGACGATGCGAAGAGTTTGATTGTGCATCGCGGTGAGCACTGCTTCATCATCTTGAACGCGTATCCCTACACGCCCGGCCACGTGATGGTTGTTCCCTATGCGCATCTCGACGAGCTGCGAAAACTCCCGCCTGAAGCCGCAAGCGAGATGATGGCGCTCTCACAGAGGATGGAAGCGTTGCTACGCGAGCTTTACCGTCCCGATGGTATCAACCTCGGCATGAACATCGGCAAAGCTGCGGGCGCGGGAATCGCGGGACATATTCACATGCACGTGCTGCCGCGCTGGGTGGCGGATGCGAACTTCGTTTCCGTTGTGTGCGAGACGCGGATTCTGCCGGAGATGCTGGAGGAGACCTGGAAGAGGATGACGGCAGCCTTCGACTTGAAGAGCCTCTAAAGTGCGATCCTTTTAAGAACGAAGGGAAGACCTGGGCACCTTCGCTTATGTTGCCCGACAAACTTCGCTAACGGCATTCACCTACCATGAAAATCCCGCATCGTGTGCGGGATTTCCATGGTACGTATCTTGAGGAAAATGACGGCATCAGCCCGCAAGCGACTCAAGTTCCTTTTCTCCAATCACCTCGATGCCCAACTCCTGAGCCTTATCCAGCTTCGATCCCGCATCCGCTCCCGCTACGACATAGTCCGTTTTCTTGCTGACCGAGCCGGCAACCTTCCCACCAGCATCTTCGATCATCTTTTTGGCCGCATCACGCGTAAAGTGCGCCAGCGTTCCCGTAAGCACGAACGTCTTTCCAGCAAGCTTTGTTCCCCGCTGTTTCTTCTGGCCCGTTAATGTGAGTCCGGCCTCGCGCAATCGCTCCACCAGTTTGCGATTGGCCGCGATGCTGAAGAACTCCACGATGCTCTCGGCGATCCGCGGTCCAACCTCATTGACATTCTGTAATTCGTCAACACTTGCCGTCTCCAACTCCTCCATCGATCCAAAATGCTCAGCCAGAAACTGCGCCGTCCGCTCGCCAACCATGCGAATGCCCAAACCGTAAATCACCCTTTCCAGCGGCAGCTTTTTCGAGCGTTCAATCTCATCAATAATGTTCTGCGCGGACTTGTCGGCAAAACGCTCCAGGCCCAATAAATCCTTTTTCGTCAGTTTATAAATGTCCGCCACGTTCTTCACCAGCCCGCGCTCAGTAAGTTGAGCCACTAGCGCGTCGCCCATCCCATCGATGTTCATCACTCCGCGCGATGCGAAATGCAAAATTGTCCCCTGCAGTTTCGCCGGGCAATTCGCATTCACGCACCGGTAATCCACCTCCCCCTCAGTTCGCACGACCCTCGTCCCGCACACCGGACACCTCTCCGGCATTTCAAACGCCCGAGTCCCGCGGGGATGATCCTTATCCTCGATCACCTTCGCGACCTTGGGAATCACATCCCCGCCGCGCTCCACCTGCACCCAGTCGCCAATCTTCACGCCCAGCCGCTCGATTTCATCCATGTTGTGCAGCGTGGCATTGCGCACGGTTGTGCCGCCGATCAGAACCGGAGCAAGCATCGCCACAGGCGTGAGTTTGCCGGTGCGTCCCACCTGCACTCGAATGTCCTCGAGTTTCGTGATCCCCGCCCGCGCCGCATATTTATACGCAATCGCCCAGCGCGGAGCCTTGCCTGTAAACCCAAGCTCATCCTGCAAAGCCGTCCGATCCACTTTCACCACGATTCCGTCGATCTCATACGCCAGCGATTCCCGTTTGCCTTCCCACTCCTTAATGAACGCCCAAACTTCCTCCATGTTGTGGACAAGCTTGCGGTTCGCATTTACCTTGAAGCCCGCCGTGTCGAGAGCGGCTAAAGTTTTCGAGTGACGGTCGAAATATGTCCGCCCATTTTGCAAGAGAAAGTAAGGAAAGAAATCGAGGCGGCGCTGCGCAGTGATGCTGGAGTCAAGCTGCCGCACAGTTCCCGCCGTGAAATTGCGCGGGTTTGCGAACGTAGATAGACCGGCACGCTCGCGTTCTTCGTTCAACTTCTTGAAAGCCGCGGTGGGCATGAGCAGTTCGCCGCGGACTTCAAAATCCACTGGCATTCCAGCCTTTTTCAATCCGTCCTTGGGAATTGACAATGGAATTGAGCGCACCGTGCGCACATTCAGCGTCACATCTTCGCCCACGGTGCCGTCGCCACGCGTAATCCCCCGCACCAGTTTCCCGTCTTCATAAATCAAGGCCAGCGACATGCCATCCAGCTTCAACTCGCAAACGTAATCCACATCGCTGCGGCCGCTAAGCTCGTGCACCCGCCGCTCCCAGTTGCGCAGTTCGTCTTCGTTGTAAGTGTTGTCCAGCGACAACATCGGTGAGGAGTGCGGCACTTTCACGAAGCCTTCGCGCGGCTTGCCGCCCACCCGCTGGGTGGGAGAATCCGCCGTCAGCAACTCCGGATGCTCCGCCTCCAGGCCCTTCAACTGCTGCATCAGCTGATCGAACTCGGCGTCGCCGATTTCCGGCTGATCGAGAACGTAGTACAAGTATTCGTGGTGGCGAATCTTGTCGCGAAGCGCCTCCATCTTTTTTTCTACATCTTTTCCCGAGGAAGCCATCGCGCAGATTATAGTCGGAGAGCGAATCGCGATTCGATTGCTCATGAAAAAGGCAGCCTTACTCTACAATCCGGACTCTGGCGGAGGGCGCAAGCGCCGGGCGGAGTTGGAATCCGTTCTCACGCTGCTCCGCGACGCGGGAGTCGACGCCACCTTGATTCTCACGGACTCGAAAGATCACGCCGGAGAGAAAGTCCGCCAGGCCGTGTTAGCGGGTTGCGATGCCGTTTTCGCCTGCGGCGGCGACGGCACCATCCACAACATCATTCAAGTTTTGGCCAACACGCCTGTCGCGCTCGCCGTTCTGCCTATGGGCACGGCGAATGCGCTGGCACACGATTTGGGCCTGCCCATGAACGTGGTTGCGGCTGGCAAAGCGGCTCTCAGCGCCAAGCGAAGCCGCGTTGCACTCGGCCGCATTCAATATCAGGACTTCACTGGTAACCCATCCTGCCGTTACTTCATCATCGCTGCGGGGGTGGGGGTGGATGCGCATCTTTTTTACAAACTTGTTCCCGGAAACAAACGGCGAATGGGCATGACCGCGTATTATCTGAGGGCGTGGCAGCTCTGGTTCACCTATGCCATGACGCGTTTTCAAGTCGAATACACAGAATCCGGTTCGGACCATCCGCAACGCGCCGACCTGACCGAACTCCTTGGGATTCGCATCCGCAACTTCGGTGGGGTGCTCAACGAACTTGCCCCCGGCGCATCGCTCGATCGCAACGACCTGCGGCTCATTCTGTGCGGCACCTCAAGCCGCATCGCTTATCTTTCTTACGTCACCGGCGCACTTCTTCGGCGTCACTGGCCAGTACCCGGCATCGATCTTGTACATGCCAGCACAGCGATTTGCAAATATGCGCAACCGGGAAGTGGGGCGGAGCGAGGTTCCAACGTCTATGTCGAAGCTGACGGCGAACTTCTCGGCACGCTCCCTGCGGAAATCACCGTGGTTCCTGACGCACTTACGATTTTGTGCCCTGGGCCGAGGTAGGAGTCTTCAGCCCCCCGCAATAGCTCCGACGACGAGCAAAGGCTCCGCGCCGGAGGCAACCGCAGCCGGCAACAACGCGTCCGGCGATTGGTGGGAAAGATCTTCTTCACAGGCGAAGAAGCGCAGAAAAGGCCGGCGCTCCTGCGTAACCTGATCCCGAATGGTCCCGCGCAACATGGGATAGCGACTCTCAATTGCTTCGAGAACAGCGCGGAGCGTGACCGGTTCTTCGACGTCGACGGCGACCTCGGTCCCCACATTGGCCAGCGTTCGCAGATGTTGCGGAAGGATGACTCGAATCATTGAAGATTCCTCGCAAGAAGGAGCTTTTTCATAATCTACAGGAACCCCCTGATAGCGATCAGCAATCCGCTGGATATTTAATCACTTACGGCTCCGCCATCGTATTCCTTGGCAACTCTTTTTAGCGGGTAAAAGTCAAACCGTAGATCACGACGGGGTACGCGGGAGACGGGGGTCTCTGTGTCCGCTCAGTAACAAGCCATGATCCCACCGCGCGTCCAAGGAGGCAAATGGCTTCTGCCATTAACGAAGTGAAATCGAAGTTAAGCGCCGAGTCCGAAGGCAGAGTGAGCACGGGCTGTGAGGGCTTGAATAACGTCTTGAATGGCGGTTTTCCTCGAGGTCGCATTTATCTGGTCGAAGGCGATCCCGGCGCAGGAAAGACCACGCTGGCCATGCAATTCATTCGAGAAGGTGTCAGCCGGGGCGAGCGCACCCTTTACATCACCCTCTCCGAATCAACCGCCGATCTAAATCACGCTGCTCAATCCCACGGAATTTCTTTGGAAGGTGTCGAAATCGTGGAGTTGCTTCCCGACGAAGACGATCTTCTTCCGGAAAAGCAGTACACAGTATTTCATCCTGCTGAGGTCGAGCTGAACGACCGCATGCAGCGCATTGTGAAAGAAATGCAGCGCGTGCGGCCCGAGCGCCTGGTCATTGACGCGCTCAGCGAATTGCGCATGCTGGCCAAGGACCCTCTGCGCTACCGTCGGCAAATCCTGTCGATGAAAGATTTTATGGCCGACCAGAAGTGCACGGTGCTGCTGCTGGATGACCGCACCTCGCGAGATTCCGATCTGCAACTCCATAGCGTCGTCCATGGTGTAATCAGCATGAACAAAGTGGCGAGAGAATATGGAAAGACTCGCCGGCAACTCGAGATCGTCAAGCTGCGCGGTACCGCCTATCGCGAAGGGTTTCACGATTACGCGATTGTAACTGGCGGAGTGCGCGTTTTTCCCCGGCTTGTAGCTGCCGATACGCGCAATGAGAGCGCGCCTGAGGTGGCGCGCTCCGGCATTACGGAACTCGATGCCCTCACCGGTGGCGGACTTGATCGCGGCACCAGCACTCTGTTGATTGGCCCGGCGGGCTGCGGCAAAACCAGCATTGCAGTTCACTGGGCGGCCACCGCCGCCGCGCGCGGAGAATGCTCCGCCATCTTTAGCTTCGAGGAAGCTCCGCGTACGTTGATCACTCGTGCGGCGGGTCTTGGCACTGATATTCGCCCTCACATCGCGAACGGGAAAATCACGATTCAGCGCGTGGATCCGGCCGAGCTCACACCCGGAGAACTCGTCGCCAGCGTGCAACATCAGGTTGAACACGAGAACACTCGAATCGTAGTGCTCGACAGCCTCAACGGATACCTGCAGTCGATGCCGGGCGAAAAGTTTCTCGCCGTGCATCTGCACGAGCTCCTGGCGTATCTCGGCAACCGCGGCGTGCTCACCTTGATGGTGTTGGCACAAGCTGGCACTATGGGTTCGCAACTGCAGAGCGCGGTTGACGTCAGCTACCTCGCCGATAACATTTTGTTGCTCCGCTATTTCGAGAACCAGGGGGAAGTTCGGCAGGCGATTTCCATCATCAAGCGCCGCAGCGGCAACCACGAACACACAATTCGCGAAATGAAACTGGGGCCGGATCGCATTTATATCGGGGGCCCGCTGCATGATTTCCAAGGCGTTCTTACCGGCACTCCCACATTTCTGGGAGGCAGAGAGAATTAGAAATGGAGTTCGCTCTCCAGTCCGACTACCGCGTGCTCGTGCTGGCTCCTTTCGGCAAGGATGCCCTGCTGGTGCAGACCGTGCTCGAGCGCTCGGGAATTCCGGTAGGCGTTGTGGAAGACGTACAGGGGATTGCCCGCTATGTGAGCGATGGGGCCGGATGTGCGATCGTGGCCGAAGAAGCGCTTAGCGATCAGTCTATCGATTGCCTTGGCCGCAGCGTGGCGGCGCAACCTGCATGGTCGGATTTTCCCATCATCGTTCTCACCGGCGGCGGCGCAACCACTCCCTATACGGAAATGATGGTCCGCTCGCGCACGCCGATGGGCAACATCAATCTCATCGAGAGGCCTCTGCGCCCAGCCACGCTGCTTAGCAGCGTCCGCACCGCCATCCGCTCGCGCTCGCGGCAGTATGAAATCCGCGACCATCTCGAAGATCGCAAGAGCGCTGAGGAAGATCTGCAGCGAGCGCACGATGAACTGGAGTCTCTAGTGGAGAGACGCACGGTCGCGCTCCGCAAGCTTTCGGCGCGGTTAATGCGCGTGCAGGACGAAGAACGCCGCCGCATTGCCCGCGAGCTGCATGACGGCCTGGGCCAATGGCTGGCCGCGGCTCAGATCAACCTCGATATCGCTTTGATCGGCAACAACGGGAAACCCGCGCCGATCCTGCAGGAAACGCGCCAACTTGTCGATCATGCCGTCTCCAGCATTCGCACCATGTCTTATCTCTTGCACCCGCCCTTGTTGGATGAAGCAGGCTTCGAAGCGGCGGCTCACTGGTTCATCGACGGTTTTTCCAAGCGCACGGCCATGCAGATCAAGGCCAATTTTGCTCAGCCTGAAAACCGCCCGACACGCGCGCTTAGTCGAATGCCGGAAGTAGTCGAGTTGGCCCTATTCCGTGCGCTGCAGGAAGGACTCATCAATGCGCATCGGCACTCGGCCAGCTCGAGCGTAGAAGTAACGTTCCAGCGGTTGCCCGAAGCAGCCACGTTGGAAGTCCGCGACTACGGCCGCGGCCTTCCGCAATCGGTCATGGATCGCTTTCAACGCACGGGAACCGGTTCCGGCGTAGGGCTGGCTGGCATTCGCGAGCGCATGAAGGAACTCGGCGGCGATTTCACGGTTATCTCCAGTGCAAACGGCACCACGCTGTGCTCGAGCGTCCCGTTCGGCGCGGAGCCGGACAAAATCCCAACTACGGTTGGTTCCGAGGCAGAGACGAAACGTGTTGCGCCTTCCACAAGAGATCGCAACCACGCCGCCAGCAGCGTC
>Ga0208691_1000132_pt1 | contig 23711 bp, 16 predicted proteins | sample June2015DPH_20_1_FD_184719 | JGI IMG/M metagenome (GOLD analysis project Ga0208691, IMG submission 184719) | Peatland microbial communities from SPRUCE experiment site at the Marcell Experimental Forest, Minnesota, USA - June2015DPH_20_10... | ecosystem: Environmental > Terrestrial > Soil >... | reverse complement strand
GCGGCTGGATGCGCGGGAGAAGCTGAGCGATGTCGCGCACAATCTCGAGCGCTGGGTCGACGTGATCGTGTTACGCACTTACTCGCAATTGACGATTGAAGGCATGGCGCAGCACGCGCGAGTGCCAGTGATCAACGCGCTTAGCGATTTGGAGCATCCTTGCCAGGCTTTAGCGGACTATCTCACGCTGACGGAGCGGTTCGGAGATATGGAGAGTCGTTGCCTGGCTTATGTCGGGGACGGAAATAACGTTGCGCACTCTCTTCTGCTTACGGCAGCTTGTTTGGGGTCGTCAATTCGAATTGCGACTCCGAAGGGCTATGAGCCGGATGCGCAGATCGTGGCCGATGCGATCGAAATCGCTGAGGAGACTGGCGCGCGCGTCGAGTTGATGAATGATCCTCATGAAGCCGTTGCAGGCGCCGATGCGATTTACACGGATGCGTGGACGAGCATGGGGCAAGAGCGTGAAGAAGCGAAGCGGGAGAAGATCTTCCCGCCGTATCAGGTGAATGCTAAGCTGATGGCGGAAGCCGCGCCCCATGCGGTGTTCATGCACTGCCTGCCGGCGCATCGGGGGTTGGAAGTCACTGACGAAGTGATGGATGGGGAGCAATCGGTGATCTTTGAACAAGCGGAGAACCGGCTGCACGTGCAGAAGGCCATTCTTTATTTGTTGCTGGGTGGTGGAGATCGACTGCCCGCTAGGAGCGCTCATGCCTGAAAAAATTGTGCTTGCTTATTCCGGGGGTCTCGATACTTCGATCATCATTCCGTGGCTCAAAGAGAATTATTCCTGCAACGTGATTGCGATGGTTGCCGACGTTGGCCAGGGCGATGACATTGAGGCCGTAATCGAAAAGGCTTATGCCACGGGCGCGAGTAAAGTGGTGGTCGAGGATCTGCGAGAGGAGTTTTTGACGGGATATGTTTTTCCGGCGCTTCGCGCGGGCGCGGTGTATGAGCATAAGTATTTGCTCGGAACATCGCTGGCGCGGCCTGTGATTGCTAAGCATCAGGTGGAAGTTGCGTTGCGTGAAGGTGCGAGTGCGGTTGCGCACGGGTGCACCGGGAAAGGCAACGATCAGGTTCGGTTTGAGCTGGCGTATCAGGCGCTGGCACCGGAGCTAAAGGTGATTGCGCCATGGCGGGAGTGGACATTGAAGTCGCGCGAGGATTGCATCGATTATGCGGAGCAGCATGGGATTCCGGTTGCGGCCAGCCGGGAGAAGATCCACAGCCGGGACCGGAATTTGTGGCACTTGAGCCACGAAGGTGGCGAGTTGGAGGATGCGGGGAATGCGCCGCTGGCAACGACTTGGCAGATGACGCGCTCGCCGCAGGAGGCGCCGGATAAAGACGAGCAGATCACGATTGGGTTTGAGAAAGGCACGCCGGTTTCGGTTGGAGGGATGAAGAGCGATCCGGTGTCGCTGGTCGAGTTGCTGAACGAGATTGGCGCACGCAATGGGATTGGGCGGGTGGATCTGGTAGAGAACCGCTTTGTGGGAATCAAGTCACGCGGGTGTTATGAGACGCCGGGCGGGACTTTGCTGGTGGCGGCGCATCGGGAGTTGGAGGCGCTGTGCCTGGAGCGCGAGGTTGCGCACTTCAAGCAGCACGTCGGGCTGAAGTATGCCGAGCTGGTTTACTTCGGACTGTGGTTCACTCCACTGCGCGAGGCGCTGGATGCTTTTGTCGACAGCACACAGAAGGAGATGACCGGCAGCGTGACGCTCTCCTTATATAAAGGAAACGTTTCCGTAGTGAGCCGGAAGTCGGAGCACTCGCTTTATCGAACCGATCTTTCTTCGTTCACGATGGGTGAGGAGTATGACCAGAAGGATGCGGAGGGATTCATTCGCATTCTCGGGTTGCCATCGCGCACGCGGGCGCGCACCCGCATTGAGGTTTCACGATGAAGATGTGGTCGGGGCGCTTTCGCCAGGCGCTGGATGCGGAGTTCGAGCGCTGGCAGCGGTCGTTTGAGTTCGACCGGCGGCTGCTGGGTTATGAGCTGGCGGCTAGCGCGGCTCACGCTCGGGCGCTGAAGAATGCTGGAATTCTGTCTGCGGATGAGTTGATCACCGTTCTGGAGGGATTGGAGAAGATTGGTGAGAATTCCCACGTCTCGCAAGAGATGCGAGACGTGGGGCACCCCAGTGAACCTCGCGACGACTATGCTGAGGATGTGCATCACTTTGTGGAAAAGCAGTTGGTGGGGCGGATTGGCGAACTGGGTTACAAGCTGCATAGCGGGCGCAGCCGGAATGAGCAGATTGCTACTGATCTGCGGTTGTATGTGAGGGCTGCTATCGATCAACTGCGTGCGGAGTTGGCGGAGGTGTGCGCTTCGTTCGTTGAACGCGCTGAACAGGCCGGAGGCGCGGCGATGCCGGCTTACACGCATTTGCAGCGTGCGGAGCCGGTTCTGGTGGGGCATTGGCTGCTGGCATATGTGGAGATGTTTTTGCGCGATGCTGTCCGGCTGGCCGATTGCCGTGTGCGATTGAACTTGTGCCCGCTGGGTTCGGGGGCTGTGGCGGGCGCCACTTTGCCGCTGGATCGGGCTTTCATGGCGGGTGAGCTTGAGTTCGATGGGCCCACTGCCAACAGCATCGACGCCATGAGCGATCGTGACTTCGTTCTTGAATTTGTGAATGCGCTCTCGATGTTGAGTCTGCACCTTAGCCGATGGGCCGAGGAGATGATTATTTTCTCTTCGCAGGAGTTTGATTTTGTGCAGTTGCCCGAGGCTTACTCGACTGGCAGTAGCGCCATGCCGCAGAAGAAGAATCCCGATCTGTTGGAATTAGTGCGGGGCAAGGCCGGACGCATGATTGGAAACGCTACTGCGCTGAGCGTCACGCTGAAAGGTTTGCCGCTGGCGTACAACAAGGATTTGCAGGAGACGCAGGAACCCCTATTTGATTCCGCGGAAACGATGCTGGCGCTGTTGCCGCTGGTTCCCGGGTTCATGAGGGCCGTGGAGTTCGATCACGAGCGCATGAACGACGCGGCGCAGTCGGGGTTTATGAATGCGTGGGCGGCGGCGACTCATCTGGTGAAGCGCGGAGTGCCTTCGCGGATGGCGCATGAGCAGATTGGAAAGGCGGTAAAGCTTGCTTTGGACAGGAACTGTGAATTGCGGGATCTCGCGCTCGATGAGTTGCGCACGCTGAGTCCGGCATTCGATGAGAGCTTTTACGATTGCCTAAAGCTCGAGTCGGTCCTGGCGATTCACGATGTGGTTGGCGGGACGGCGCCGGGCCGCGTGCGGCATGGGATTGCGGCCGCGAGGAACAGAGTGGAATCTCTGCGCGAGGAGGTCAGGATTCATGCGCACGCGTAAAGCGATTTTGCCGGATGCGGAGCACATTCATGCGCTCATTTCGGCGTATTCCGGAGACGGGACTTTGTTGCCGCGGACTTTGCCGGAGATTTGCGAGAACGTTCGCGATTTTGTGGTGCTGGAGAACGAAGGGCGCATCATCGGATGCGGCGCGCTGCATCTTTATGGCACGCACCTGGCGGAGATTCGCTCGATTACCGTTACGGCTCAGGTTAAGGGCAAGGGTGGCGGCAGCCTGCTGATGAAGGCTTTGATGGCGGAGGCGAGGCGGCATCGCGTGGATTGCATTTGCCTGTTCACGCGCGCGCCGGAGTTTTTTGCGCGCCAGGGATTTTCGATTGCGCAGCGGGAGGATCTGCCGGACAAGATTTACAAGGATTGCCATGTTTGTCCTCGGTTTCATCGATGCGATGAAGTGGCAATGGTGAAAGGCAAGCTGCCTAGGTTCGCGATCCTGCCGGAGCCGGCGAATTGGCTGGTGAAGTTGCAGGTTAGTGGGTAGGAGAAATTTCCAACACCAAGGATACTAAGGAACACGAAGGAAGTCCTTTCGGGTGCTATGATTCCGGTGCGGTCCAATTAAAATCTGCACACGGAGTGTGCCAGGAATCATGCCCATCGGAGCCCCGAGCAGCAGCCCCGCTCCAACTGCCGGTTCACAAAACCAATCTTCTTATGGCGGCCCACTGGCGGTCGTTACCACTTTGTTTTTCATGTGGGGATTTCTCACCTGCCTGAACGATATTCTGGTTCCGCACCTGAAGGCGATTTTCGATTTGAATTATGCGGAAGTGATGCTGGTTCAGTTTGCATTCTTCGGCGCGTATTTTATCTTTTCGATTCCGTCGGCGAAGATTATCGATTCGATGGGCTATCAACGCTCGATGGTTCTGGGCCTCGTGACGATGGGGCTGGGAGCGTTTCTTTTTGTGCCGGCGGCGAGTGCTCCTTCGTATCCGTTATTTTTGGTTGCGCTGATTGTGCTGGCGGCGGGGATTACTTGCCTGCAAGTCGCGGCCAATCCTTATGTGACTGTGTTGGGAAAACCAGAGACCGCTTCGAGCCGCTTGAATTTGACGCAGGCGTTTAACTCGCTGGGAACTTTTCTGGCTCCTTTCTTCGGCAGCCTGCTGATTTTGAGCACTGTGCCGAAGACGATGGAGGAAATACGCGCGCTCATGCCGGAAGCGCTGCATGCTTACCGTTTGCACGAAGCGGCTACCGTGAAGATGCCTTATGTGGGTTTGGGCATTGCGCTCGTCTTGTTGGCAGTTGTTATTGGCAGCTTCAAGTTGCCAAAGATTCCCCAGGCGCAACATCGGATCGGCGAAAAGGTTAACGACTCGATTTGGAAACATCCGAATTTGGTTCTTGGGGCGATTGGGATTTTTGTTTATGTTGGGGCTGAGGTCGCGATCGGAAGTTTTCTGGTGAATTACTTCAGCCAGCCGGAGATTGGCGGATTTACGGAAAAAGTGGCAGCCAGCTTCGTCGCGTTTTATTGGGGCGGGGCGATGGTGGGGCGGTTTATCGGATCCGGGCTGCTTCAGAAGATGAAGACTGGAAACTTATTGGGCATTTGTGCAGTCTGCGCGGCTCTGTTGGTCGCTACTTCGATGTTAACCAGCGGGCATCTGGCCATGTGGAGCATTATTCTCGTGGGATTTTTCAATTCCATCATGTTCCCCAGTATTTTTACTCTCGGGGTGGCTGAACTGGGGCCGCTGACTGGAGATGGTTCTGGGCTGCTGATTATGGCGATTGTGGGCGGCGCGATTATTCCCCTGGCGCAGGGGGCGATTGCCGACCGGATCGGAATTCATCATGCGTTTTTCTTGCCGGTGGTTTGTTATCTCTACATTTTGTTTTTTGCGCTGAGTGGGTCGAAGCCGAATAGCGAGCGGCGGACGCTGGGGCTAAGGCGCCTCTCTTAACGGGAGGATCTTTCGGCACGTCTAAAGACGTGCCCCGATACGATCCACTAATCGCGGCGATAAAGCCCACGTCTGAGATGCCGAAAGATTGAACAAATAGGAACATCGCGGCAATGCGGTCGCCATTTTGCTGGAGCGGCCCGTATACTCCCCAAAGTGATCTCCCTGGTCACCTTCATTGTTGCCGCCGCAATGCTGGTTGCGGCACAAGTTCTACTGTGGACTGCCAAAAGAAGGGGCAACGCCTTTTTTTCGGCTAGACCACGAGAGTCGTCTGGCTGGAGCCCCCGCCGACTCTGGCTAGCCAGCTTTCTGACTCTGTTTGCAGAAATGGCCTTCATTCGCTGGATCGCCGTAGAAGTGAGGGTCTTCGCTTACTTCAAGAACCTGGCGCTCGTTCTCTGCTTTCTGGGCTTCGGAGTGGGATGCGCCCTAGTCACGCAAAGAACACGTTGGCTGGCCGCTCTGCAATCTTTTCTTGCGCTGGTTCTGATGGTTCGGATTCCGCATCGGACGGACGGTTTGTTCGAAAACTTGTCCCAACGCCTGGGCGGGGCGGGCGACGTTAGCATTTGGGAAACGCCTGCATATACAGACTGGAGATCTTTTCTGGCGGCTGCCGCACTCTCAGGCTGCCTCTTCTTGTTGATCGTATCGGTATTTGTTCCGCTGGGGCAGGTCGTCAGCCAGCAGATGGATCGCGCCTGCAGTTCGTTGCGCGCCTATTCGTGGAATCTGTTCGGCAGCGTCGTCGGGATAGCGGCCTTCTTCGCGGTTAGCCGGCTGATGTTTCCGCCTTCAGTGTGGATGGGAGTCGTTCTTCTCGGGTTTGCCCTCCTGCAAAACACACGCCGAGATGCCATGCTGGTTGCCAGCTTAGTTGTCCCTCTGGCTCTGTTGCTGCACGATGCAGCCCAGCCCAATACCCAAATCCTCTGGACGCCCTACCAGGAAGTTCTGTACACACGCCGGTATACGCGGGCTGGCGATGCGTGGGGAGGAATCCTGCAGGTGAACCACACCTTCTATCAGAGCATCGTCGACCTCTCTCCCGAATTTCTTGCGCGCCACGCCGCCATCCAGAAGCAAGCGGATTACGATCCGTATAATCTGCCGTTTCGGTTTACGGTTTCGTCGCCTACCGTGCTGGTGGTCGGCTCCGGAACAGGAAACGATGTCGCGGCAGCGTTGCGCCATAATAGCCGCCGAGTGGATGCTGTGGAAATTGACCCGGCCATCTTGGAACTTGGAAAGCGCGAGCATCCGGAGCGTCCATACGACTCGCCGAAGGTGGCCGTTTATCTCGGAGATGCGAGGAATTTTCTAAAGCGCACCAACCAGCAATACGACTTGATTTTGTTTGGACTGCTTGACTCCCACACCCAATTCTCCGATTACGCGAACATGCGGATCGACAATTTTGTATATACCGAAGAGGCGTTCCGGGAGGCCGTCCGGCATCTTACTCCCAATGGAATCATATTCGTAAAATTTCAAGTCGATCGACCGTGGATTGCGAATCGTCTGATCGGCCTCTTGCGTCAGGCGGTCGGCTCTTCGCCCGTCGTGTTCAGGGCCAACTCCACTTATACCGCCTCCTCGTCCTGTTTTGTGGCGTCTCGCAGCGATCGCGTTGAAGAAGCTTTAGCGGCTGACCTTCCGCTCGCCACGTTGGTTGTCGAGAATCAGATATCGCCCGAGGCAGGCGTGGTTCCGGCAACAACCGACGACTGGCCATACTTGTATCAAAAGAATCGCAGAATACCGCTCGCCTTTTATTCCGTCAGCATTCTCGTAATTCTGACTGCGATTGTTCTGTACATTCGAGTGCGGCGCACACAACTTATCGATGCGAGGTTTTCGTTTTCCCTGTTCTTTTTCAGCATGGGTGCGGGGTTTCTACTTCTGGAGACGCAGATCATCAGCCGCCTCGCTCTCTTCTTTGGGACGATTTGGCAGGTTAACGCTATCGTTGTTACGGCCCTGCTGTTGGCTCTGTTGCTGGCCAACGCAGTCGTCGAAAAAATGAGAGCAGTGCCCAAGTTGCCAATGTGGGGCGGACTGCTTGCTTCCCTGGCTATCGCTTATTGGTTTCCGTTTGCCCGAATCCCGGCGTCGCCTACATGGGTTGGGATGATCGCGGTCGGGGTCTTCTCCGTTCCAGTGGTCTTCGCTGGAATCCTGTTTTCATCCGAATTCAGAAAAGCGCTTTCGCCCAGCGCGGCATTGTGCTCAAACGTGATTGGGGCTGTCGCCGGTGGACTGCTGGAAAATCTTTCACTCGTTTTCGGTCTGCGAGCTCTGCTTCTCGTCGCTTTTCTGCTTTATAGTGTCGCAGCAATAGGATACTGGCAGGAAAACCCTCGCTCGTAGGAAATCTCCCCGACAGCCGACGGTCCCCCCTACTGAGGATCACGTTTTCACGGCCGCATTTCTATTACGGCTGGACGATTTGTCCTGCGTAAGGGTGAACTTGTTCTTTCTGGATTTCGCTTGCGTCCCATGCGCCGCCCAAGGCCTTCACTAGATAAACGGAGCTGACCATTTGCTGGCCTAACAATTGCGTCTCCAGGCGCTGACTGCTTAGCAGCGTGGTTTGCGCGGTGATTACGTCGAGATAATTGGTGACGCCGCCTACGTAGCGATTGTTGGCGATATCGAGGGCGCGGCGGGCGTCTGCGACTGCGGCGGCTTGCGTGGCCAACGCTTGCGACAGCGTGCTGAGATTGCTGATGCCGTCTTCCACCTGCTGAAACGCCGTGAGCACCGATTGGCGATAGTTGGCGACAGACTGATCGTAGGCGGCTCGTGCGGCGGCGTAGTTGGCGCGGTTTCGTCCGCCTTCAACGATGGGTTGCAGCGCGTCCGCGCCAATCGACCAGAATAAGCTCGGCGCATTGAGGAGATTTGCGATTGATGTACTTTGCCAGCCGCCGGAGCCGCTGATGGTTATATGCGGGTAGAATGCGGTGCGGGCCAGTCCGACTTCGGCGTTTTCATAGGCCATCTGGCGTTCGGCGGTGGCGATGTCGGGACGGCGCTCTAACACGTCGGAGGGCACGCCGAGTGGTACTGGCGGCGGGGTGGCGTTCAACGGCAGGGCCGGAATCGTGAAGTTTGACGCGGACTGGCCGATGAGAACGGCGATGGCATGCTCATACTGCGCACGTGACTGTTGCACCAACGATAGCTGCGAGATGGTGGAATCGAGAACCGTCGCCTGCTGCGCGACTTCGAGCCCGTTGGCAATGCCGCCGTTGTGGCGGTTCTCCACCAGATCGAGACCCTTACGCTGATAGCCGACGGATTCCTGCACCACGTTGAACTCTGCATCGAGCTCGCGCAAGGAAAAGTAGTCAGCGGCAAGTTCTGCGGTGAGGACCAGCTGGACATTCTGAAGATCAGCTGCGCTGGCTTGCAGAGATGCGTTGGCGGCTTCCACGTTGCGGCGCACGCGGCCGAAGAGGTCGGCTTCGTAGCTGAGCGAAAATGGAATTGTGTAGACGCTTTGCGTGTACGGAACGATCGGCTGCACTACGCCGTTCACAACCGGAGGCGAAGAGCCGTTTAGCGGCCGATTCCCGGAGCCGCGCTGGCGAACGGCACCGGGATCGGCGGAGAGTTGCGGAAAATAATCGGCGGTGGCGACGCGGGCCAGGGATCGCGCCTGATTCAGACGATCTTGCGCGGCCACGAGCGATTGATTGGCTTTCAGTAGTTGTTGCTCATAACTGTTCAGAGTCGGGTCGTTGTACACCTGCCACCACACACCTTTTGGAATGGCGTCTTTTGGCGCGGCTTGCTCCCATGGCGGCTGCGTCTTCCAGGCGTCAGGCGCCGGGGTGGGAGCGGCAGGACGGCTGTATCTCGGCCCGACGGTGCATGCGGTGCTGAAGGCGAGCAGTCCGATGAGGGCGAAGGATGGAACTCGCTTCACTGCGTGTTGCCTTTCTGGCCGTTTTGCTGCTGGCTGGGCGCAGATTGTGCCACGTTTACCTGCTGGCCATTTTCGAGCGAATCCGGCGGATTGACTACGATTTGGTCGTCGGGGGAAACGCCGCCGAGGATTTCGAGGCTTGTGCCGTAATCGCGGCCGATGTTGATTGGCCGCAACTGGATTTTATTGTCGGCACCAACCACGGCGACTTGCGGGCCCTGGGAGCGGAACAGCATCGTGTTCACCGGAACGGTAACTTTGTTTACGTTGTTGCCGACGGCGAAGTGAACTTCCCCGAATGAGCCGGGCAAGAGGCGTCCGTTTTTGTTGGGAACGTCGACCTCGGTCAACAATGTACGAGTATTGGGATCGATGGATTCGGCGGTGCGCGCGATGGTGGCTACAAATTTTTCGCCGGGGAATTCTTGCAAAGTGATGACGGTTTTACCGCCGACCTTGATGAACGGCGCATAAGCCTGCGGCACGCTGGTGAAGACGCGAAGCGGATCAACGCGGGCGAGATCAAAAAGCTCGCGTCCGGCCGCGCCTGCACCGGCGTTGATGAGTGCGCCAGGATCGACATTACGGCGGGTGAGCATGCCGTCAAAGGGCGCATAGACGTCTTTGAAGCCTTCGAGTTGCTCCAGGCGGCGGACATTAGCATCGGCTGCTGCGAGATTTGCCTGCGCCTGTTTGTAACCGCTGCTCTGCTGGTCGGCTTCCTGCGCGGAGACGGAGTCGGTCTTGCGTAAAGCTTCCCAGCGGTCGGCGCTGATTTTGGCGAGATCCAGTTGGGCGACGATTTGCTGGCGCGCGGCGCGCGTCTGATCGAGCTCCTGATCGACTTCGGGAGTGTCGATTTTGGCGAGCAACTCACCCTTTTTTATGCGACTGCCCATGTCCTTATACCACTTGACCAGATACCCGCTAGTGCGAGCGTAGATGGGAGATTCTTCATAGGCTAATAAGGAGCCGGGAAGCACCAGTTCTTCGTCCTGCTTCTCGGCGAGCGGCTTAACGACGGCTACGGTCGGAACGGTTTCGCGCTCGGTCTCTTTGGCGAGGGCGCGGTCGTGGCTTGCCCGGCTCAGCATGGTGATAGCACCGGCGGCCAGCAGGATCAGCAGCAGGACTCCGACGATGGTCAGAGCCTTGCGTGGTGGCGCGGGCGGGAGTTCGGGGGCTCTCTGAACTGTGACGGTGTGATGCTTGGAGCGTTTCTGAATTTCTTCGATTTCCTCATCGCGCCGGGCCTGTTCGCTGAGAGCATGGTGCTCCTCGGGCGCGACCGTTGGCTGTTGGTTGCCGTCCAACTGTTTATCATCCGGTCGATTGCCATCCGTGCCTGAGTTCGACTTCTGTACCTCGATCGTGTATCTTGGTTTTGTCTCTTCAGTCATGCTTCGCTCCACTGGCTCCCACTCTCCCTATTGTTTCAACGAAAATCGTTACTTCAACTAAAACTGTCTTAATTCTCAAATACAACCTCTTCCAAGATTCAAGTCGCCTAAATTCATTGCTCAAATTCTTCTGCCCACGTTCATGCCGATGCATTGGCGCGTTTCTTTTCCCGGCGGCCGTGCACGATAGCGAAGACGCTGGGCACAAAGAATAATGTTGCCACGGTGGCGAAGAGCAGGCCTCCAATGACCGCGCGGCCGAGCGGCGCATTTTGCTCGCCGCCTTCGCCGAAGCCGAGGGCCATGGGGACCATGCCGATGATCATGGCAAGAGCAGTCATCAGAACCGGGCGCACACGCGTGTAACCGGCGGTTACCGCGGCTTTCACTGCTTCTATTCCCTCATCCATTTGCTCGCGGGCGAAACTGACCATCAGGATGGAGTTGGCGGTGGCGACGCCCATACACATCACAGCGCCGGTAAGCGACGGGACGCTGAGCGTGGTGTGCGTGAGCAGCAGGAACCAGCAGATACCGGCGAGCGCGCCGGGCAGCGCCATGATGATGATGAAGGGATCGAGCCACGACTGGAAGTTCACCACGATGAGCAGGTAGACCAGCACGATCGCGCCGACAAGACCGAGGCCCAGCCCGATGAAGGACGAGCGCATGGTTGTGACCTGTCCGCGAATGACAATTTGCGTACCGCGCGGGAGGGGGCCTTTTCTAAATTGGTTAACGATTTTATCCGTGTCGGCGGCGACCGCGCCGAGGTCGCGATCCTGGGTGCTGGCATACACATCGATGACGGATTGAATGTTGTAGTGATTGACGGAGGCAGCGCGGGTGGTCGGTGTCAACTGCACCAGGTTGCCCATCAGCTGCGGGCCTTGCTGGGAGGTCACGGGAATATTCAGCAGGTCCTGCATGTTGGTCATGCGATATTGCGGTGACTGCACGGCCACCTGATAGGTAACCTCGTTCTTGGGACTGAGCCAGAAGTTGGGCGAGGTCTGAAAGCTGCCGCTCAGGGAAACCAAGGCGCTGGTGGCAACGTCGCGCGCGGTGAGGCCGACCTGGGTGACTCGAGTGCGTTCGATATCCATGTGCAGGGTGGGCAAGGAGAGCAATTGCTGAACGTGCACGTCGGCGGTGCCGGGGATGTGCCGCATCCTATTAGCAATATGCTGCGCGATATCGTAATTGCTGTACATATCCGCGCCGATAATCTGCACGTCGATGGGCGCGGGAAGCCCGAAGTTGAGGATTTGCGTAACGATATCGGCGGGCTGGAAGAAGAACTCCACGCCGGGAAATTCGCGGGGCAGGACTTCGCGCAAATGGCGGGTGAGAGCTGCGGTGGGCGGATGGTGCTCGGGGTCGAGTGCGATCAGGATTTCGGAGTCGCTGGTGCCCATGGTCCCGTTCGAAGCGTAAGACAAGTTAATGCCGGAGTTGGGCAGGCCGATATTGTCGAGAACGGTCTGCAGCTGTCCCTGAGGGATTTCCCGGCGGATGACATCTTCCACTTCGTCGCACAAGCGAGCGGTTTCTTCCACGCGTAAACCGGCGCGGCCACGTACATGCAGACGGATCAGGCCGGCGTCAACTTGGGGAAAGAAATCCTGGCCGAGGAAGAAAAACAGGCCGAGCGAAAGAATGCAAAAAGCGAGAAAGCCGATGGCGAAGACGTTGCGATTGGCGATCGTAGTTTCGAGGACGGCTTCGTAGCCGCGGCGGAAATCCTCGAACTTCCGTTCGAAGCCGCGCTGGAAGCGGCCGAGGAACGACTTCCCTGTTTCCGACCGATGCTCGTGGCCGCGCATGATGTACATCACCAGCGTGGGAATTAGCGTTCGCGAAAGGAAGTAACTGGCTAGCATGGCGAAGCTGACGGCTTCGGCGAGAGGAACGAATAGGAATTTTGCCACGCCCGAAAGAAAGAACATGGGCACGAACACGATGCAGATGCTAAGAGTGGAGACGAAGGCAGGGACGGCGATCTGCTGCGCGCCGTCTAGAATGGCCTGGCGCATTTCTTTGCCCAGAGCGAGGTTGCGCTCGATGTTTTCGATTTCGACGGTGGCGTCGTCGACGAGAATGCCGACGGCGAGCGCCAATCCGCCTAGCGTCATGATGTTGATGCTTTGGCCAATTGCTCCGAGCACGATGATCGAAACAAACACCGAGAGAGGGATGGAGATCAAGATGACGATGGTGGGCCGCCAGTCCCCAAGAAAGATGAGGATCATAATGGCGGTGAGGATGGCGGCGATCGCGCCCTCGCGAATCACACCATAGATCGACGCTCGGACGAAAAGAGACTGGTCGAAGAGCGCGGTGACTTTGAGTGCCGGCGGCAGCGCCTGCTGCGCCTGCACCACGATGTTCTTAATTCCTTTGACGATATCGAGAGTGGAGGCGCCGCCGATTTTGTAAATCGACATGAGTGCGCCGCGGTTTCCATCCTGGCGGACAATGTTAGTTTGCGGCGAGAAGCCGTCGCGGATGTGCGCGACATCGCGCATATACAAAGTTGAGCCGTTGACGGTCTTGACGGGGAGATCGTTTAACTCCGGGATGGTTTGCGGAGTGCCGTTCATCTCGACGTTGTATTCGAGCTGGCCCATCTTGATGGTGCCGGAGGGAAGAATGATGTTTTGCGCGTTGACCGCATTGACGATGTCGTTCGGCTGCAGGCCATACTGTTGCAGTTTGGCAAGATCCAGATCGACCTGAATCTGGCGAACTTTTCCGCCGTAGGGATACGGTGTAGCCGCGCCGGGAACGGTGGCGAGATAGTTCCGGAGAAAATTCTGGCCCAAATCGAAAAGCTGCTGCTCAGGCAATGTCTTGCTGCTGAGGCCAAGCTGGATAATCGGCGTGGTGGAAGCGCTGTAGGAAATAACCAGCGGCGGCGTCGTGCCGGGAGGAAGGCTGCGCACGGTGGTCTGTGCGATGGCAGTGATCTGCGCGATGGCGCCTTGCACGTTGGTTCCGGGGCGGAAAAAAACTTTGATAACGCCCATCCCATAGACGGACTGGGATTCCATGTGCTCGATGTCGTTGACCGTGGTAGTGATGCCGCGCTCGGAGTTGGCCACGATGCGGTCAGCCATATCCTGCGGCGACATGCCGCCGTAAAACCAAACGACCGATACGACTGGAATATCGATGTTGGGAAAAATATCAACCGGCGTGCGGGCCACGGTCACGAAAAACATGATGATGATGACCAGCGCCATCACCACGAACGTATAAGGACGCCGAAGAGCTAACGCTACAATCCACATCGAACGGGCACCACCCGGCTGTTGAGCTAAAGCTTAAAGCGAGATTCAGGAAAGGCTGCCTTCGGGGGGACAAGCCCAGCCAATCCCGGTAAACTTAGATTCGATACGGTACGTATCGGATTCTGAATCCCACGCTTGATTATATGGTAGTGTAAGGCCATGCGCCAAAAACTTCGGGGCCATCGCAACGGCCACGAAAACGAAAGTAAGCGCGCTCCCGGGCGGCCGCGGAGCGAAGAGGCGCGCCTATCGATCCTGCGCAGCGCATTGAAATTGCTGGCAAAAAAGGGCTTCCCCGAATTCACAATTGAGGCGGTTGCGGCGCATGCGGGCGTGGGCAAAGCGACCGTATATCGCTGGTGGCCGGATAAGGCGGCTTTAATCGCGGATGCTTTTGCCAGCAATACAACTCGCAAGCTCCATTTCCCCGATACAGGTTCGCTGCGAACGGATATGAGTCAACAAATGCAGCAGCTGATCAAGGTCTTTCGCAGCCGCCGTGGAAAGATCGTTTCTGCAATGCTGGGAGCGGGACAAAGCGACCGGAGCCTGATTACGGCATTTCGTGAACGCTTCATGATGCCTCGCCGGCAGGAGGCGTACGCCACGCTGCGGCGCGCCATCAAGCGCGGGCAGTTAAAAAAAAATGTGGATATGGACTTGCTGCTCGACTCGCTTTACGGGCCGATCTACATGAGATTTCTTATTCGGCACGATGATTTGACGCCTGCGTTTGTGGAAGGTCTTTGCGGGCTGACGTTAGGTGGGGCTGTTTCAAAGGCGCCGCGCAACGGCGCACGCTCATAAGCAGAGCGGACGGCGGCGCGGATGTTCTTTACAGTTAACATTCGTCCAGCGCTTTCGTTTGCTGTTCCGATGCAGGATTAATCCTCGGCGTATCCGCGGTTGTCCCCGACCCTTCAGCAACGGCGGAGCTTTCTTTCGACTGCGGTCCGGGTGCAGGCAAAGGGGTAGCCGAATTTCTGATGCGCCGCTCCTTTATGCCGGGGTACTCCGCGAGCCTAGCGCGGAAGTACTCAATGTGCTGATGCAAACCTTCCCTGAGTTCCGCCAGCTTTGCTTCCAGTGCTGGATCGTCCCCTGTCGTGATTATCTGCGCGCACAGGTCGCGAATCCTGTCTTCGATTCGGCGATGCATCGACTCGCTTTGCTGGGATGAAGTAGCCGGGTCGGATTCCGGGGAGTTAGTGGAGTCGGACGTCAGCGCTTCGTGAACCGCGGAAACCAACGCCGACGATTCCGACTTGGGCACGACCTTCCGCACTCCCATCTTGGCGGCTTCGATTTGGATTTGTGAAGAGTAGTACAAAGTGTGCATGAGGATGGGAGTCTCGGGCAGCAGCTTGTTGATCTCTCGTGCGGCCGTCAGCCCGTCCTTTCCGGGCATGGCGAGGTCGAGGATAATCAAACGTGGCTTGAACTCTCCCGCTTTGGCGACCGCCTGCTCCCCATTTTCGGCTTCAATGATCTCCCAGTCGCCGCTGCTCTGCAGCACATCGCGCATTGCGGCCCTGACTGACGGATTATCATCTGCGATCAATATTGGGATCGGCATAGCGGGGCTCGGAAAAATCTTGCGTACTTTGAGGTGAAAGCTGTGGTAAGGGTTTACTGAGAGGTTGCGAAATTAACTGACATTTAACCAATCGGAAGTCTTGCATAGGCGTTCGTTGCTCGATGACCTCTGCTATCGGCCCGCCATTTACGTCCGCCGAAATCTAACTCTGAGTTATAATCGCCCACCGATGAACCTGACTGCGGGCACAAAGCTGGGACCTTACGAAATCGTCAATCTGCTGGGCGCGGGAGGAATGGGCGAGGTGTATCGCGCCCGCGACTCGCGCCTGAAGCGCGAAGTGGCCGTCAAAGTCTTGCCGAAGGCGCTCTCTCTGGACGCCGACCGTTTGCGGCGTTTTGAGCAGGAGGCGCTGGCTACCGCCGCGCTGAATCATCCGAACATTCTTGCAGTGTTCGATATTGGCAGCTACGATGGTGCGCCTTATGTCGTCTCCGAGTTGCTGGAGGGTGAGACACTTCGCGACCGCTTGCGCAACGGAGCGGTTCCGCTGCGAAAAGCTCTGGATTACGCATTGCAAATCGCCCACGGCCTGGCGGCGGCGCACGAGAAGGGGATTATTCATCGCGACCTCAAGCCGGAAAATCTCTTCATCACGAAAGATGGCCGCGTAAAAATTCTGGATTTCGGTCTCGCCAAGCTTACACAGCCTGATCCCAGCGGAAGTCACACTTCCCTGCCGACGATGACGCACGCCACCGAGGCAGGCGTGGTGATGGGAACTGCGGGGTATATGTCGCCCGAGCAGGTGCGCGGGACGGCAGTCGATCCACGCTCCGATATTTTCAGCTTCGGCGCGATTTTATACGAGATGATTTCCGGCAAGCGGGCGTTTCACCGGGACACTCCTGCGGATACGATGAGCGCGATTCTGAAGGAAGAACCGGGCGACCTGAGCGAGACGAATCGCAACGTGTCTCCGGCGCTGGAGCGGATTGTTCATCATTGTTTGGAAAAAAATCCGGAGCAGCGGTTTCACTCGGCCAGCGATATTGCGTTCGATCTGGAGCATGTGTCGGGAGCATCAAGCACTAGCTCGAGGCTCACGCCGATTCCGGTGGTGCGGCCGAAGATTGGGTTGGCGCCGGCGATCATTGGCGGGGTGGTTGTGGCTTTGGTGGTGCTGGCGGCGGGCTGGTGGGCGGGGAGAAACAGCGTTCGCGTGCCAGTGGCGGAGTATAAGCAGATCACATTTCGCACGGGAACCATCGGCAATGCACGCTTCACGCCCGATGGCAGCGTGGTGTACAGCGCAGCATGGGACGGCGGAGAGGATGAATTGTACCTGGCGCGCACCGACGAACCGGGAGCGCGCGAGTTGAGCCTGAAAAACGCCGAACTGCTTTCCATCTCGAAAAATGGAGAGCTGGCGCTGCGCTTGAACTCGGTGAACGTAGGCGGCTATGCACGCTCGGGAACGCTGGCGCGGATGCCGTTGAGCGGCGGCACGCCGCGCGAGGTGCTGGAGAATGTTCAGGACGCGGACTGGGCTCCCGATGGCGAAAATCTGGCGGTTATCCGGCTGGCGCCGGAGACATTGCACTGGCGGCTGGAGTATCCGGTGGGCAAGGTGCTGTTTGAGAGCACCGGCTGGCTCAGCCATCCGAAAATTTCACCGGACGGGAAATGGGTTGCTTTTGCGGATCACGAAGTGCCGGGCGGCGACGATCAGGGCTCGGTGGCGGTGATTGCCGCGGACGGCAGCGGAAAAGAGAAAAGACTTTCTTCCGGCTGGATTTCGGTGGAGGGAATTCTCTGGTCCCCCAGCGGCAACGAGATTTGGTTCACGTCAGGGAGAACCGGCAGCGCGACGAATCCGAGCGCAGTCACCCTCAACGGGAAAATTCGGAGCGTCACCAATACTCCGGGAGGCGTGTGGTTGCAGGATCGAAGAGCCGGCGACGTGTTGGCGGTTACGCATCGCGAGCGCGTGGGGATTCGGGGCGTGGCTCCGGGCGGAAAAGAGGAACACGAACTGGGCTGGTTCGGCTGGTCGATTTTGCGCGGGATGACGCCGGACGGGCACAAGATTGTTTTCGAAGAAGAGGGGAACGGCGGCGGGTCGAACTATACGGTGTATCTGCGGGACACGGATGGTTCGCCTCCGGCGCGCATCGGCGAAGGATTGTGCTTCGGCATTTCTCCCGACGGAAAGTGGGTGGCGACGCGGCTTCCGAAAGGCGGCCCGCTCAAGCTGGTGCCGACCGGTGCGGGCGAGGCCCGGCAGCTTACCCACGACGCTGTGACTTATGGAACGGCTCGGTGGATGCCTGACGGCAAGCATCTGCTTGCGGTTGGCATTGAAGCGGGGCACGGCAGCCGCACCTACATGATCGACCTGGCCACCGGCGACTCGAAGCCGATTACGCCGGAGGGGATCAACGGAACACAGCTCTCGCCGGACGGAACGAAGATGATTGCGTTTGGGAAAGACGGCAAGTTGGGGATCTGGCCGATGGACGGAAGCGGGCTGCGTGCGATTCCGGGGCTGGATGGAAGCTACTATGCAAGAGGTTGGACTCCCGATGGAGGATCGGTGTATGTGGCCTCCGGCAAAATGTCGGACAAGGTGGCGAAGGTGTATGTGGTCAACGTTGCCAGCGGCAAGATGGAGCTATGGAGAACGTTTGGGGAGATGACTCCCGGGATGAGCGGCGCGGGCGCGCCTTTGTTCTCCGAGGATCGCCGGGCTTATGCCTACGTTTATGGGAGCACGTTGTCGGAGGCGTACGTGGTCACGGGGCTTAAGTAGCTCGGTGTCGGTTTTATCCCGCGAGTGTTTCGATTGTACGGATCGCATTGGGCGGGAGATCGAGCGACAAGCTGGCGAGATCCTGCTGCATGTGCTCGGGGCTTGATGTACCGGTCATCGGCAACATGCCCACAGCGCGAGCGAAGGCGAATATGATTTGCGCCGGGGTGGCGCTGGAGTCCTTCGCAATGTGCGCCACAAACGGGTGGTGCAGGATTTCTGCATTCGCGGTGAGCAGGGAGAATCCCTGATAAATGATCTTATGGGTGCGGCAGAATTGCCGGATTTCGCGATCCCAGCCGAGTTGGGCATAGCAGCGGTTTTGAACGAAGTAAGGAGCCTCTTTTTGGGACGCGATCATCTGCTCGAAATGGTCTAGAGAAACGTTGCTCACTCCTAGCATGCGCGTGTGGCCTGCGTCGCGCTCTTTTTTCATTGCCTCCCAAACTTCGGCGTCGGCTTCGCTCCAGCCGTAGCTCGAGGCTGGGCCGTGCAGAACGAAGCTGTCGACGTAGTCGGTGCCGAGGTGTTCGAGCGAACTGGCCATCGACTGCGCGACTTGCGTCGAGAGACTTGCGGAGGGATCGTAAGGCAGGCGATGGTCCTGGCCGGGGCGGTAGGTGAATTTGGTTTGGAGAAAAAGATCGCCGCGGGTGACTAGGCCCTGGCGATAGGCGGCTGCAAGGCCTTCGCCGACTCCGGCCTCAAAGTAGTGGCGGCGCTGGTTGGCGGTGTCGATGGCGCGAAATCCAGTGCGGATGGCGAGTTCCACCAAAGCCGGAGTGCGGTCTTCTTTCCATGCGGTTCCGTAAATAAACGCGGGGATTGTGGATTCGTTGGTCATGCGGTTTCGTTCGTGCATCCAATATATTCAGAACTGCTTGATCTGCCCGGCAATAGAATAGAGGTTCTTGCAATAAGGAGCAGTATATGTCTCAGGACGATCTTACGATCTCGCCCGGCACGCAATTTCGTACGGCCATGCTGGTGGCAATTCTTGCGGATGCTTTACAGATCATATTGCTTCCCGTGTTCGCTGCGGGGGCTGTATCCCCGGCGGATGACGTGCTTGACCTCGGCATCGCCGCAGTGATGGTGAAACTCCTGGGCTGGCATTGGGAGTTTCTGCCCTCGTTTTTCGCGAAGCTGGTGCCGGGAGTTGATCTGGTTCCTCTGTGGACGCTGGCCGTGGCGAATGTTTACCGGAAGGCGAAGAGGATTGCCGTTGCCGAGGATCAAGATGGCGCAGCGGGGCATGCGCTTCCTGACCCTGGCAAGAGGTAGCGATTGGTTGGTTCGAGGCCGAGTGCGGGGCGAGACCTCAGGGGCTAAAGCCTTTTTCTTCGAGCGGTGGCCTGGCGGCACGGCTGAAGCCGTGCCCTGATACGAACCCCTGTGCGAATCCTGATGCGAATCGTGTAGGAATCGTGTTTTTCGCGACTCGCATTTTCTGAAGCGGATCGGGCCTTGTTCTGGTACGCTGCTATGCCATGCGCCTTCAACATACTCTTCTTTTTCTTGCCCTGGTTTCATCCGCCTTGCTCTTCGCACAAAACTCGAAGCAAGTGGCGGAGCGCGTTGCTGCGCAGGATGCGCTCTTCGAAGAGCAGTATGAATCCGATCTGCGGAATTTTCCTGAGCGCGCGACTGCTTTCGGCGACTATCGCTACAACGATAAGCTCGCGGATTATTCGCTCGACGCGATTTTCCAGCGCAACAAGACGAACCATGAATTTCTTGCGCGGCTGGAGGCGATCCCGACTACGGGCTTCACGGATCAGGATCAGCTTTCTCACGATCTGCTGGCGCGGGTGCTGCAGTTGCGCATTGCCGACTTTGACTTAAAGGAATATGAGATGCCGGTCAACCAGCAGAACGGTATTCATACTGGCCTTGCCGATTTGCCGCTCTCGGTGCCGTTTGATTCTGTGAAGCACTACGAAGACTACGTCTCGCGATTGCATCAGATTCCGCGGGTGCTCAACCAGACTACCGAGGTGATGCGGGCCGGCATGAAAGACAAGCTGATGCCGGTGCGGTTTCTGTTGGAGAAGCTTCCGGTGCAGTGTGATGGGATTATTGAGGCTGATCCTTTTCTGCAGCCGACCAAAAAGTTCCCGGCGAGCATTTCCGCAGATGATCAAAAACGATTGACGCGGGAGATTACGGACGCGATCAATAGCGACGTGATTCCTGCTTATAAGACTTTTGCCGCATTCCTGCGCAATGAGTATGCGCCGCAGGGGCGTACCGCGCTTTCGGTTACCTCGCTTCCCGACGGGGAAAGGCGTTACGAAAATGATATCTACGCGCGGACTACCACGCACATGACTCCCGAGGAGATTCACAAGTTGGGGTTGCGCGAGATGAACCGCATTGAAGCGGAGATGCTGGTTATCGCCAAGAAAGAGGGATTTGCCGATCTTGCTTCTTTTCGCGCTTCGCTGAAGACCAATCCTAAATACATTCCGACGTCCGCCGAGCAGATCCTTGACGACTTCCGGCATTACATTGCGCAGATGGAACCGAAGCTGCCGGAGTTGTTCACGCTGCTTCCTAAGTCACCAGTTACCGTGGAAGCGATACCGGCATTCCAGGCTGCGGCGGCGACGCATTACGTCACGGGAACGCCAGACGGCAAGCGGCCGGGGCGCGTGGTGGTTGCTACTTCGAACTTCGCCGAGCGGTCGCTGATCGACGATGAAGCGATTGCTTACCATGAAGGGATTCCGGGGCATCACATGCAGCTTTCGGTGCAGCAACAGCTCACCGGCTTGCCGAAGTTTCGTCTGCATGGGCTTGGGTTCAACGCTTACATCGAAGGTTGGGCGCTATACGCCGAAGAGTTGGGTAAGGAGGTCGGTTTCTATCAGGACCCGGTTTCCGATTACGGCCGATTATCTTCGGAGCTTTTTCGCGCGGTGCGGTTGGTGGTGGATACGGGGATTCATGCGAAGGGATGGTCGCGCGAGCAAGTCGTGGAGTTTTTCCGCAAGTCAGGCGCGGTTGACGAGCCTACGATTCAGTCCGAGACAGATCGCTATATCGCATGGCCGGCGCAGGCCCTCAGTTACAAGCTGGGGCAGCTCAAGATTCGCGAGTTGCGCGAGCGGTCGCGGACGGAGCTGGGGGCGAAATTCGACATCCGCAAATTTCACGATGAGATGCTGGACGGCGGGACGCTTCCGCTCGATATGCTTGAGGCCCGGACGGACAAGTGGATCGCAGAACAAAAGGCGAGGTGAAGAGTTTGCTGCGGGTGCTTCTTTTGCTGGCCGTTCTGCCGGTTGGATCTTCCTTTGCGGTTTCCCAAACAGTTCAGACGTCAGCGGTATTCGCGCGGGTGAAGTATTTGCAGCATGGAATCAATGCTAGCGAGTGGTTTGCCCAGGTGTATGACAAGCGCGGATATACACGGGAGCATTTTCAGGCGTGGACGACGGCGGAGGACATTGCGCTGATCAAATCAATGGGCTTCGATCATGTGCGGCTGAGCGTGAATCCTCAGCCGATGTTCAACGAGCGGGAGCCGAATAAACTTTCGCCGGAATATCTGGAATATCTGGATGCAGCGGTGAAGATGATTCTGGATCATGGGCTGGCGGTGGTGATCGACATGCATCCGGAGAGCGACTTTAAAGCGCGTTTGACGAAAGACGATGATTTTGTCGAAGAGTTTGCCGATTTCTGGCGGGCACTCGCGCAGCATTATTCGACGTGGGATGCGGATCGCGTGTTCTTTGAAGTGCTGAATGAACCGGAGTTCACCGACCGCTATCGCTGGCTGGGGGTGCAGGCAAAGCTCGCGGTAGCGATTCGCGAAGGCGCCCCGGCGCACACGATTATTGCGGCGGGGGCGCGATGGTCGAACGATGATGAGTTGCTGTTTCAAGAGCCGCTGCACGATTCTAATGTGATTTACAACTTTCATTTTTATGAGCCGCACATTTTCACGCATCAGGGCGCTAATTGGGGCTCTTATTACTGGCATTGGCTGCGGGGGTTGCCGTATCCCTCGACCAAAGAGGCGGCGGCGCAGGCGGCGGCGCTCGAACCGGACGATGTAAATCGTTTGCCGGTGATCCGGTACGGACTCGATCATTGGGATGCCGAGCGGATCGAGGCCGAGATGGAAGAGGCCGCCGGATGGGCGCGCCGACGGGGCGTTCCGCTGGTGTGCAACGAGTTTGGAGTTTACCGGGCCTACGCTGAGCCGCAATATCGCGAGGCCTGGCTGCACGATGTGCGAATCGCTTTGGAGAAGAACGGGATTGGCTGGACGATGTGGGATTATTCTGGATCATTCGGAGTTGTCACCAAGAAAGATGGGAAGACTGTGGTGGACGATGCAGTGTTGAAGGCACTCGCTTTGAAGTAAAGGCGGCCTTCTTATTAGCTCTGCCGTTAACTCTCTTCGCGCATGCCGACGGGGGGAGTCGCGTTAAACTATTTCTCCATGCCACTAAACCTTACGATCCTTCCCGGCGACGGCATCGGCCCCGAGGTCACCGAGCAAGCGGTTCTCGTTCTTGGCGCAGTCGCAGAGTCCTTCGGACATCAACTTCAACTACAGTACAAAAACATTGGCGGTGCGGCGTTGGCTGCGGTCGAAGACCCTTTGCCGCCGGACACGCTACAGGCCTGCCTCGCATCTGGCGCGGTGTTGATGGGCGCGGTGGGCAATCCTGCGTTCGATCATTATCCGAATCATCTTCGGCCGGAAGCGGGGTTGCTGCGGCTGCGGCGGGAGCTTGGAGCTTATGCAAATCTGCGTCCTGCGATTTGTTTTCCGACACTGGAAGATTGCTCGCCGTTGCGCTCCGAGACGGTTCGCGGGACCGACATCATGATCGTGCGGGAGCTGCTCGGTGGCTTGTATTTCGGCGAACCGCGGTCGATCACGGGCGATGCCGGCAAGCGCGTGGCTTTGAATACGATGACCTATGACGAGCTGGCGATCGAGCGGATTGCGCGCGTCGCGTTCGAACTGGCTCGAAGCCGGCGCAAGAAGGTGCTCTCCGTCGATAAGGCCAATGTTCTGGAGTGCTCCCGATTATGGCGTGAAGTCGTCATTCGCTGTGCGAAGGAATATCCGGACGTTCAGCTTTCTCACATGTATGTGGATTCGGCGGCGATGTCGCTGGTGCAGCGGCCACGGGATTTCGATGTGGTGCTTACCGAGAATATGTTCGGGGATATTCTGTCGGATCAAGCTGGCGGAGTGGTTGGTTCACTGGGATTGTTAGCGTCGGCCAGTATCGGCGGACCGGTGGGATTGTACGAGCCGGTGCATGGTTCGGCGCCCGATATTGCGGGGAAAGGGGTTGCGAATCCTTTGGGCGCGATTCTTTCGGTTGCGATGTTGCTGCGGCATTCGTTCCGGCTGGAGCGGGAAGCGGTGTGCATCGAGGGCGCGGTTGAAAGTGTTTTGAACGACGGTTTGCGG
>Ga0208691_1000129_pt1 | contig 23994 bp, 23 predicted proteins | sample June2015DPH_20_1_FD_184719 | JGI IMG/M metagenome (GOLD analysis project Ga0208691, IMG submission 184719) | Peatland microbial communities from SPRUCE experiment site at the Marcell Experimental Forest, Minnesota, USA - June2015DPH_20_10... | ecosystem: Environmental > Terrestrial > Soil >... | reverse complement strand
AATAATATAAAATGTACGATAAACTTACCCTCCTTCGCTTCGAAGGAGGGTGGCAGCGTTAGCTGCCGGGTGGATGATAAAATGAAAGAAAGTTACACTTTTAGTCGCACCCCTTAGTATACTCTAACTTGAATTTTAAACGTTTTAATAAATATAATGTATTATGCAATTAAACAAAAAAATCATTTATTTAATTTGGCTTATGTTCTATGGAACAATTTCTTGTGCATTAACCAATAACTATAAACCAAACCCAACTTTTTTTGAAAGTAGTTTTCGTCGGTTTTTGCAAGATGTAAATGAAAATTCCATAAGAAACCGTGATTGGAACAAAGAAAATTGGCAAAAATATATAAATACCCAACTAAAAAAATTACCTATTAATAATAAACAAGAATTTAATGAAGCGGTTCAATCTGCATTAAAAGATCTAAACGATAATCATAGCTTTCTTGTAATAGAAAAAAACCATCATTCAAACACACATCCACATAATTACACTAATAATTTTATTCGAGTTAAAGATGGTATAGGAATTATACATATTACAACCAATATTACATTAGATTTTATTAATCAAAAAGATGCAGTATTGAATGAACATACCGTAAAACGTTTTCATGACGAACTAGCAAAAATAAAATCTAGCGTTTCAAAAGGTTGGATTATTGATCTTCAAAATAATGAAGGAGGAAACATGTACCCCATGCTGGCATGTTTAAGCGATTTTTTATCTAAAAAAAATCTTGGTGGTTTTTATATGTACAAAAACAATAATAAAACAACCTTAAAACAAATTGTATCTTTTGATGGTAAAAATTTTTTATTTAACAATAAAATTACATTAAGTTATAACAATAATTATCCTGTTGGAACCATAACTTTGCCTACAATAGTTATTATAAATAATCGAACAGCTAGTAGCGGAGAATTTATTGCTCTAGCCTTACAAAGACAACCAAATGTAATTTTAATTGGTCAGCATTCTTCTGGGACGGCAACCGCTAATGTTAATATGAAATTACCTAATAAATTAGGGTGTTATATGCTTGCAGTAGGATATTATTTAAATAAAGACGATAAACCTTTACTCACAGAAAAAGTTAATCCTGGCATGTTGTTTTTAGATCCTAAAACAAATTTTATTGAAGAAGCAAAAAAACTTATTCTCAGACTTTCTTAGGAAGCTAAAGCAGGATAAGTAAATCCTATAAAATGGACAGCATTTAGTACAAAATGAGTAATAATACTTGATTCGATACGCTTGGTTTTTTGATAGGCATAACCATAAAACAAACCTGCAACACTAGCTAATATAATATAGTTAGTGCCTCCTTGATAATGTTTAATTCCAAACAGTACCGATGCTAATACTAGTGCTAAATAATTACCACCACGACATGACTTTAAAGCAATACTAACAGAACCTTGAATCAATCCCCTAAACAACGCTTCTTCTGCTATGCAAGTAAATAATAGATTATTAAGCGCCCAAATAATAAAAAATGAATTTAATTTTAAATCATACCTAACATAACCTAATAGCATAGCTAAACAATAAACTAGCAACACACCCATGATAGTAATTGGAATAGTCTTTTTTAACATTGCCAACCATTTTGTTTTAGTTTTTAATAGAGGTACACTACTAAACCCTAAAATAAATAAACCAAATAATGGATGGTCAAAATTTAAAAACAACCTATAAGGTATGGCATCTTTGCTAATAAATATTTCTTTTACTAACAACCAATTTTGAAAACCTGGAATTTTATGTAACGGTGAAACCAGAATGCTAAGTATAAACACCATGCCCCCACAAACAACTTTGATATAAATTGACTTGGCATTAAAAGTAAAATAGCAACCACTAGCCACCACCATAATAAACAGCAAAGCAGGCCATTGTAATATATTTGCAAACCAAGCAAGTACTATAGCTACAAACAAAAAACCACCAAAGATTATTGGCTTTTTATTAAACCAAAGACTACTAATAGCAATTGATAAAAAAATATAAGCAATTAAATTTAATTTAAAATTTAATAATATTGCGTAATCAAATAACATTTTTTATTCCTGTTTTTTTATTACTTTATTAATTATTTAATTATTGTTTCTTGGATTAAGTACGTATTCGACTAACTTTGTTCAAAAAATTTCTACCACTTTAGTTTAGTGTTTTTTTAAATTTATTACTGGATAAAAAAAAAAAATAATGTACAATGGGCCACAAAATTAGGATCCATAGTATAGTAAAGGAAAAGTAGTTTAGATCCAAAATTTAAATAATACTTTAAATAATAAGCTCAATAATAATCTTAAAAAAAGAGCTTGCATCTATCTTGTAATCTTTAGAATAAAAAATGATGTTGACGGTTTGGTGGCAGTATTGACAATTAGTAGAATACAATGAAATGGTATTTTTTAAATAATGTAATTAATAACTTATTTTATAACTTATTTTATAGACGTACGGATAGGAGTATGGGTAGAAGTACGGAAAAGAAAAATAATGAGGTTGCTAATCAAGCCTGGTATAACTATCAAGATTTAGAAATCAACACAAAGTTGTTTAAAATGGGAGTTATAGTCATTAAGCCTTATGGTAAACAGATAGAAACAGTTGAAGGTTCTTTAAACGATGAATCTAGTTTTTTTATTGGTTCAAGAAAACTTTTTTTTAGTCAAATAGCAACAATTATAAATCAAAGTAGCAAAAAGAAAACAATAGCAGCAACTCTTAAAAAAACCACTTTATTACTAGATAAATTACAAAATTATACTGAAACAGATAATAAATTTGAAGAAAAGCGAGATTTAATTATTGCTAACTCTGCACGTAGAGAAGAAGTTTTTTTCCCTTTCTCCGTTAAAAATAATCAACAAAATTTTGGCTTTTACATTTATCCATGGTTATCAACAAACAATACTAATGATATTAAAAATTTTACCTTTTCTGGATTTAAACGGTTTTCAACTGCTGGATGTATGTTTGGTTCAACCTTGAAAGGAATAGATCAACTTGAAGCACGCCTTGACTTAATTAAACATGATATTAAATTTCATAAAGAACAAAAAATATCTACGATTGATTTTAATCCAAAAGCTTCTAACCCCTATGAAGAAGTAATGTTTAATGAATTAGACAAATTAATGTTACTCATAAATCATTTATCTGATAAGAGCAACCCAAGTCAATTATATTACCATTTACCTCATTATGACTATATGTTATTTGGTATCGAGCTATTTATTCGTGGTAGAATGGAGTTAGTAGCATTGGAACAATTCTTTAAAGCCATTATTTTAAAAACGGTTGAGCATTTAAACAGGATTGAAGAAATTTGTAAACATCACTTAATCAATTGTATAATTGAATCTCCATTTGAAAATCTTTTTGGACAGTTCAAATTCCAAGAGATCGCCAAAATAATAACTGAGGATCCAAAAAACATAAACATAGTTGAAATGATCCTATCAGCGTTAGGTATAGAGCCTAATAATGAATTGGATGAATTAAATCCAGAACAAGAAAAAGTACAAGAAGAACTTTTAGTTCAACATTGTCTAAGAAAATTACAAGACAATAACTTTAATTTAAGGCATAAACAAGTATGGAACGATTTTATTAAATTTTCTGATAAAAAAATAAATACTTTAGAAGACTTATTTAAAATTGCTAATGCAGTTATGATTTTAGTTGCTTGCAAAGAAGGAAAAGACTATGAAACCTGTTCTCTGTTACCTATTTCAGAAAAACAAATACAAGTTAGCTACGCAAAATTTAAAGAATCAAAAGAATCAAGGGTTAATTATCCAACCGTTTTTAATATAACTACGATAGATCCTATAGTAAGTTATGATCTTATTAGCAAAAAAGGTCTTCTATTTTATTTTGGGTGTTGCCAAAATAGCTTGAGCAACCTAGTAAAACACGATATATTAACCTATGCTCATAAAAATGTTACTACTATTGCTGAAAATACAGACAATACAGCAGTAGAAGACATTTTAATAGGCCTAAAAAAATGTCATATATAGCATTATTTAATAGAATAAATTTTCAGTACACCACGAAAATTATTTTTGTACAGTGTTAAAATATAATATTTAATCTACTTTGGGCTTTTACAAAACATATTTATAGTATATAATTTTCTCCAAAGTTTAATTCACCTAGAAACTTATTGTATCTTTCGAGTTTAATAATAATGATTAAACAATTTGTATTAGTTATGTTGAGAAGTTAAAATATAATTTATACTTGTTGGAGAAAGTAATGTTATGGATAATAGTATAAATAAAGATGATAGTAACGACTCTGATGAACAAGCTGAAAGTTGTGGTGAGGACGTATTAAGTAATCAAGAACAATTTAGAATTTACGATGAAGAGTTATTGAGCAATCAGGGAAGAACTACTATAAGTGAACAAGACACACCTACTAACACTCCATCAATAGAGCTTATGAGATTAGATGATAGTAAGGAAACAACTAGCTCAAAAGATAAATATGAAAGTTTAAGCCTTGGGCTACGTTCAAATTCAACAGAGGCTTTCGACGATGCTACTTCAAGCAACCCATCTATACCAATGAGTGACAGCAGTTCAATTAGCTCTATAAGCCCAAAATGGAAACGCTATGGTAATTTAGAAATTAATAAAAAACTTTTTAACAAAGGAATTGTAGTAATTGAAACTTGTAGCTCTTTTGTATCAACAGAAACCTATAACAATACCTTATTAGACAGCCCTGTCTTAACCTGTTTACGTAATAACCCTGCTTTTAGAAAACTTTATTTTAATACAAAATTAGAAAACATACGCCAAATATGTGACGAATTTAGTTTTTCTGTAGGTTCCAGGACACTTACTTTCAGTACAAAGGCAGCGCTTATAGAAAAAGGTAATAAAACAACAATTAAAACACTTAACAAAACTGTTGCATTATTAAATGAATTAAAAAAATATGTTGTTGCACCTATAATTTTACCAGGTTTACAATATACCCTTATACCTGGGGATGGTCATTGTTTATACAATGCAGTAGCACTTTATCTTGGACAAGACGTAACTACTTTACGTCAAGAGGTAGCTGATTATCTTGAAGCTCACGTAGAAAACTATAGAGACGTAATAGAAGCAAATTCTAGTAGAACTATAGAAGAATATATCTATGATGTTAGAAACACTAACGAATGGGCAGATGACTTAGAAATTAATGTGTTAATGAGGATATATGGTAGACCAATTTATGTGATAGATCCTGTCGGTAACATTAGAAATCGAGCTAATGAAGTTGAAGTGAACGGTGAACCTATTTTTGTTTATTACAATGGACATAATCACTATGATGGTTTAGTTAGGATAGAAGGCTTTACTTCTGAACAAATATTGGAATCATTATCAATTAGTAATCGTCCACAGGAAACCACCGTTAAAGCAGAACAAGACTTTATTATAGCTAATTTGACACGTAGAGAAGAAGTATTTTTCCCATTTCTAGTTAAGAACAATCAACAAAATTTTGGCTTTTACGTTTATCCATGGCTATCAACAAATACCGCTAATGATTTTCAAAAATTTAATTTTTCTGGATTTAAAAGATTTACAACAGTCGGATGTATGTTTGGCTCAACCTTAAAAGGAATAGATCAGCTTGGAGCAAGGGTAGATTTAATTAAACATGATATTAAATTTCATCCTACACAAAAAATTGTAACTATTGAATATTCACATTCATATAACCCTTATGAAGAAGTAATGTTTAATGAATTAAACAAATTAATGTTACTCATAAATCATTTATCTGATAAGAGCAAACCAAGTCAATTATATTACCATTTACCTTATTATGACTATATGTTATTTGGTATCGAGCTATTTATTCGTGGTAGAATGGAGTTAGTAGCATTGGAACAATTCTTTAAAGCCATTATTTTAAAAACGGTTGAGCATTTAAACAGGATTGAAGAAATTTGTAAACGCCACTTAATCAATTGTATAATTGGATCTCCGTTTGAAAATCTTTTTGGACGGTTAAAATTCCAAGGATCTGATGGATCTGATCTCAAACTTCGAGATATCGCCAAAATAATAACTGAAGATCCTAAAAAAATAAACATATTTGAAATGATCCTACCTGCATTAGGAACGTTAGGTATAGAGCCTAATAATGAATTAGGTGAATTGGATGAATTAAATCCAGAACAAAAAACAGCACAAGAAAAAGTACAAGAAAAACTTTTAGTTCAACATTGCCTAAGAAAATTACAAGACAATAACTTTAATTTAAGGCATAAACAAGTATGGAACGATTTTATTAAATTTTCTGATAAAGAAATAAATACTTTAGATGATTTATTTAGGACTGCAAATGCAATTGTAGTTTTACTTTCCTGCCAAGGAGAAGAAAATTACAAAGTATGTTCGATACTACCTTTTTCAGAAAAACAAATACAAGTTAGCTACGCGGCTTTTTATGGTAAATCTAATGGAAAATACCCTGTTATTGTTAACATAACTACCATAGAGCCAGTTTTATCTTACGACCATAATAGACAAGGCCTTTTATTTTATTATGGCAGTTGTCCAGATAGCTTAAGTAGACTAATAACTGAAGGAGATATATTAACAGCTGCTCATGAAAATATTGCTCGTACTGTAGAAAACAAAGAAAGTATTGCTATAGAACAAGTTTTAACAATGCTAAAAAAATTTAAGCTATAAGATAAGAGAATAGAAATGCCATCAAAAAAACCCTTTACTAATAAACATTTAAATCCAAAAAATATATACGAGTTAAAACGTTTGTTATTAGATAAATATCAAAATATTATTGGGGAACACGAAGACACACAACTATCTATCGAAGAAATTGTAGAATATGTTGTCCATTATTATGAATCCATTATTTATTGTATGCCAGGAAATGTTTATTGGCTAGATAAGCATGGTACTGCGCTTGGATGTAATAAAAATGTATTAAACATGTTTGGCCTTAAATCTTTAACACAGTTTAAAAATTTAACTTTTGAAGAAATGGGTAAAATAGGCAGCTGGTCATTAGAAGCAACCCAATCTTTTAAAAAAGATACTTTAGAAGTAACTTATACCGGTAAAGCAAAATTAAATATCGAAGAACCTATTATTCCAAATAGTGATGGAAAATTGATTCATTTTTTAACTAGCCGTGTCCCACTATTTGATAATGTTGGTTCTGTTATTGCTATTGTTGGTATTTCAATTGATATTACTGATCGTAAAAATATGGAAAAAGCACTGCAAGAAGCCAAAGAAAAAGCTGATGCTGCTAATAATGCCAAAACCGAATTCCTTAAAAACATGCGCCACGATATTCGTACTCCCTTAAGCGGTATTGTTGGTTTTGCAGAACTTTTAAATAATGAAAATAATAAAGAACGAATCAAAGAGTTTACTGATGGTTTAATTCAAAGTAGTAAAGAACTTCTTAGATTCCTAAATGAGGTATTAGAATCAATTAATGTCGCTTCAGGTGAAATTCCTCTCTTAAAACAAACTTTTAATTTAAAAAATAAACTCACGGATGTTATAAAACTTTATCGACCAAAAGCTTTTGAAAAAGGATTAAATCTAGATTTTATTTTCGATGAAGCCATCCCTAAATATGTAATTGGAGATCCGGTCCGTATTTATCGTATCGTACTTGAACTAGTTGGTAATGCTTTAAAATTTACCAAACAAGGCCATGTTAAAGTTTATGCAAAATTGGCTAAACAACATGAATCTAAACTCGTTATCAGACTTGAAGTAGAAGATACGGGTCCCGGGATCCCCGAAGAAAAAAAACAAGAACTTTTTATCCGCTTTAAACGATTAATTCCATCTTATGGAGGCGTATATCAAGGATCTGGATTAGGACTATTTATTGCTAAACAATTTATAGACGATTTAGACGGAGAAATTTATATTGAAAGCAATATCAACAAAGGTACTAAGTTTATTTGTTTGATCCCTATGCGTGGTTCTCTAATAGATGAATATTTTGCAGAAGAGATGTCTATAGTTGATCATGTTTTTTTTGATAAAGAATTAATTAATTTACTACCACCTTCATCTGATAATTTAAAACTGGAAGGTAGAATTTTAATTGTTGAAGATCAAACACAATCAGCAATAGTAGTAAAAAACATCTTAAATAATTTTGGATGTCATGTTAGTGTTGCTAAAGATGGGGAAACAGCGATTGAACTTTTTAAAAATAACCACTACGATTTGATCTTAATGGATATCGGTTTACCAGATATCAATGGTTATGAAGTAACTAAACAAATCCGTTTATACGAAAAAGAAATGTCTTGTAACCAAGTACCTATTGTTGCCCTCACGGCACATTTTAGCGCAGAAGAAAAGCAACGATGTTTAGAAGTATCGATGAACGCTATATTTATCAAGCCACTTTTAAAAGAAAAAATGATTGATATTTTAAAAGTTTTTGTGCCAAAACATGCAATAAAAGAAGAAACCTTTATAGTTTAAAATATTGATTTTCTTTTACTGCTTGATCAATTTCTTTTAACGATTTTAACAATAATCGCATTTTATTTAATGGCCAAGAATTTGGGCCATCACATAAAGCTTGCTCTGGATTTGGGTGGGTCTCCATAAAAATTCCAGCAATACCAACTGCAACAGCCGCTCTTGCTAAGGCAGGTACAAATTCTCTTTGTCCTGATGATCTATCTCCTAAACCACCTGGCAATTGTACCGAATGAGTAACATCAAAAATAACTGGACAATTAGTATTACGCATAATTACTAAAGAACGCATATCTGATACTAAATAATTATAACCAAAACTTACTCCTCTTTCGCACACCATAATATTATTATTACCGGTAGATTTAGCTTTTTCTACCACGTTCTGCATATCCCAAGGGGCTAAGAATTGGCCTTTTTTTATATTTACTGGCAAATTAGTTTTTGCAACTTGTAGTATAAAATCTGTCTGCCTACATAATAACGCAGGGGTTTGTAAAACATCTACAACTGCGGCTACTTCTTCTAATGGGGTATCAGTATGTACGTCTGTTAAAATCGGTACTTTAATTTGTTGTTTTACTTTACTTAAAATATTTAATGCTTGATCTAGTCCTAATCCGCGAAAACCATTTTTAGAAGTTCTGTTAGCTTTTTCAAAAGATGATTTATAAATAAAATTAATACCAAACTCATTAGTAATTTCTTTTAAAACACCGGCAGTATCAATAGCTAATTGTTCACTTTCAACTACACATGGTCCTGCTATTAAAAACAATGGTTGTTCTAAGCCTATTTCAAAGTTACATAATTTCATAATGTTTTAGCCCTAGCAAGCGACGCTTTAATAAAACTATTAAATAATAAATGACCAAATTCTGGTTTAGAAGTAAGTTCTGGGTGAAATTGACAACCGATAAACCAAGGATGAGTAGGTATTTCTAGTACTTCAACCAAATTATCTATAGAATATCCAGAAAATAATAGGCCTGCTTTAGTTAATTGGTCTAGATATTGTTCGTTTACTTCGTAACGATGTCTATGTCTTTCAAAAATTTCTGCTTGTTGATAAATTTGTTTAATTTTAGAATTATCACTTAAAATACTTTTTTGTTTACCTAAGCGCATAGTTCCACCTAAATTCGTATTATGATCACGTTGTTCGATTGTTCCTGCAGCAGTTAACCATTCAGTAACTAAAGCTACAACCGGATGTTGAGTATTATGATCAAATTCAGTGCTATTAGCGTCTATCCAACCAAGTACATTTCTAGCATATTCAACTACCGCAATTTGTAACCCCAAACAAATACCTAAAAATGGTATATTATTTTTTCTTGCAAATTCACAAGCTTTAATTTTTCCTTCGATGCCACGTTTACCAAAACCACCAGGAACTATAATACCATTAACAGTTTGTAAAATTTTAAATTGTTCAGAATTAGGATGTTCTAATTCTTCTGAATAAATATTAATAATTTTTAATTTTGTTAAATTATTAATACTTGCATGAATTAACGCTTCATTTAACGATTTATACGCATCATTAAAATTTATATATTTTCCAACTATAGCAATAGTAACCGCATTATCAGATTGTTCGGCGATTTTTAAGTTATTAAGCACTTTATGCCAAGCAGATAAATTAGCTATTGGTGCCGTAATTTTCAATTTGCCTAATACTATTTTATCCAAATCTTGATTTGCTAATACTACAGGAATAGACAAAATAGTAGGCATATCTGGACAAGAAATGACAGCTTGCTCTATTACGTTAGTAAATAAAGCAATTTTAGCACGATCGTTGTTAGATAACATTTGCGCGCTACGACACAACAAAATATCCGGTTGGATCCCAATAGAACGTAATTCTTTAACCGAATGTTGAGTAGGTTTGGTTTTAATTTCTCCGGCTGTTGGAATGTATGGTAATAGTGTTAAATGAATAAATAAAGTATTTTCGTATCCATATTCAATACGCATTTGACGAATAGCTTCTAAAAATGGTTGCGACTCAATATCCCCAACTGTCCCGCCAATTTCTATAATGCTTACATCAAAACCTTTACTACCATCAATAATTTTTTGTTTAATCTCGTCGGTAACATGAGGAATAATTTGTACGGTTACACCTAAATACTCACCTTTTCTTTCTTTATTAATTATTGAATCAAAAATTTGTCCACTAGTGATGTTATTTTTTTTACTCATCTTGGTACTAATAAACCTTTCATAATGACCAAGATCTAGATCTGTTTCTGCTCCATCGTCAGTAACAAATACTTCGCCATGCTGTAATGGATTCATGGTACCTGGATCCACGTTTAGATACGGATCAAACTTTATTAAGGTAACTTTTAATCCTCTAGATTCTAAAATAGCCGCTAGTGATGCCGATGCTATCCCCTTACCTAAAGAAGAAACCACCCCACCTGTTACGAAAATGTATTTGCCTACTGCTTTATTTATCATTGTTTTTCTATTTTTCCTTCTTAACCCATAACCCAAGAATGGCAATTAATTTTCCTTGCTGAAATACTAAAGGATAATCTTTACGCTGCCAAGGCGGAACCCCTAAATTTTGAAATATTTTTTTGGCTTTATTTGCTCCAACTAGATTAATAGAGTCACCAAAATAAATTTCTAAATCATCTAGAGTAGTTTTGAAACTTAATTTTTTTCTATTTAAATCGTTATTATGTAAATATTCAGTAGAATATACATATAATTGATCCCGATAACGATAAATTACATATTGTCGTAAATTTAACTTTGGTTGGCGGTCTATTTTGGCAGCAATAATTTCTGTATATATTTTATTTAATCTTGCTTCATCTGGTGGATTAAATCCTTGTTTTATAATAAACATTCTTAAAATTTCTGCCTGCAAAAAAGAATCGTATTTTAACAATTCACTAATTATCAAAATATTTTTAAACTTTAAATTTTTACAACACTGCATCAAAGCTATGCTTGCTTGATGCTTTATAAACAAATCTGCTTGTTGCAAATGTTTAACTGTACGCCCAATATTATTTATACATTTTGGCCACTTAGTTATTAATTTGGAGAAAATTTCATGTCGTAAAAAATTTCTAGTAAATTTTTGATCATAATTACTATCATCTGTTATATAAGACAAATTATGTTGTTTAGCGAAACACTCTAATTCTTGACGAGTAAAATGTAATAATGGGCGAATTATTTTAACTTTATCAAAAAAACATACTGGATGGATTGCCCCCAACCCTGTTAAACCAGATCCTCTTAATAATCTTAAAAATACTGTTTCTGCTTGATCATTTAAATGATGCGCCAATAATAAAGTATCTTGTGGAGCCAATAATTTCTGCCAAACTTCTTTTCTACAAATTCTTAATGCGGCTTCTAATCCAAATTCTTTTATTTGTTTTGGATCTGCAGTTACTGGTATTGCTTTAAATTCTATATTGAATTTTTTGCAAATTGTTTGACAGTGTTGTTGCCAATAATTAGCGTTTTTATTAACACCATGATTAATATATACTGCATATAATTTATAGTTTAGATTATTAGAAAATACTAAATAACTTAAATATAACATTACACTAGAATCTAAGCCACCGCTAAACCCTATCCAAACATTGTTATTAATATTATTCTTTAATCCTAATTCTAAGCAAATATTATAAAAATATTCTTTATTTAGTAAACCACACTTCACTATTATTGACGACCAAATTTCATAAGACGTAAATATCTATTTTCTAAAAGAGCATCTGTAGACCATTTACTCAATTGCGATACATGGGTTACTAATCGCTCTTTTAATATATTGGCCATGTTTGGTATAGATCGATGCGCACCACCTAATGGTTCTGGAATAATCTCATCGATTAAACCAATTTCTAGTAAACGATTAGCGGTGATCCCCATAACATGAGCGGCTTCAGGAGCTTTTTCTGAATTTTTCCACAAAATTGCTGCACATCCTTCAGGAGAAATAATGGCATAATAGGAGTACTGCAACATTAAAACCTTATCTCCAACTCCAATACCAAGCGCCCCACCAGAACACCCTTCTCCAATAACAACACAAATAATTGGCACCTTAAGAGTAGACATTTCTTTTAAGTTATAAGCAATCGCTTCACTTTGACCACGATTTTCTGCTTCAATACCAGGATAAGCTCCTGGTGTATCAATTAAAGTAATAATTGGTAAATTAAATTTTTCAGCTAATTGCATTAATCTTAAGGCTTTACGATAACCTTCAGGATGCGGCATACCAAAATTACGAATAACTTTTTCTTTAGTATCTCGACCTTTTTGTTGGCCAATTATCATAACTGGAATATTATCTAATAACCCAATACCAGCCACCATTGATTTATCATCAGCAAAATTACGATCTCCATGTAACTCATCGAAATCTTTAATCATGTAATTTATATAATCTAGAGTGTATGGACGTTTAGGATGTCTAGCTAACTGGACTATTTGCCAGCTAGATAAATTTTTAAATATGTGCGCAGTTAATTCGCGACTTTTTTGCTCTAACCGAGCAATTTCTTCGCTAATATTGATTTCTGCATCATTGCCAACTAGTCTGAGTTCTTTAATTTTTTCTTCTAATTCAGCTATTGGTTGCTCAAATTCCAAAAAATTCAAATTCATGCGAATATTGTAATATGAGAAAGACTTTGTTTACAATCAAGTTGTTTACAATCAAAGAAAATGGCTTAACTTTTGCTATAAAAGTTAGTCCTAAAGCCAAAAAAAATTGCATCGGCGATGTTGTTTTAGATCAAAATAACCAACCAATTTTAAAAATTTATACTACTGCCCCACCAGAAGACGGTAAAGCTAATAAAGCCATTATAAATTTATTATCAAAAATATGGGGGTTAAAAAAAAATCAAATCAAAATTATTTTGGGCTCTAATCAAAAAAATAAAATTGTTTATATTGAGGGTGAACCATTAGAATTGCTGTCTTTATGCAACCGAGTGGAAATATAAGAAAGCAATAGCATTATTTAACCAGTGAATTAAAATAGAAATCCACAAAGATCGACATTTATGAAACGCAAAACAAGTTATCAGCCCAAATAGAAATAATGATACTAGCCGATCTCCCATAGCTGTAATACTCCAGTTTTGTATTATCCACCAACCAGGTAAATGAAATAATGCGAAACAAATAGAGTTGAGTAATGCTGATCTGCGAATTGAAAATCTTTGTTGTAATACTTGAAACAACGTCCCTGTAAAAAAGATTTCTTCAGCTATAGGGCATAAAATGATCGGTAAATTAAGGCCAAATTTTTTACATTTAAAACTAATTATATATATCAAACAGATACAAGTAACCATGCTAAAGACAGCATAAATAGGGTTGTTAAGCTTCAAGAAAACAAGCATTGGTTGTAATTCAAAATTCTTAATATATGTAATAGTAAACATTAGTAGCAAACATGAAAGAAAAAAAGAAGAAGAAATATATTTAGTAGCATAGTAAAGAAGATTTTTAATCATTTCACTATCGAAAGAATGACTAATTATAATAAGCCAAGCACAATACAACCCGAGCGAAACTAGCATAAAAGCATATAACGCAAAAAGTTTTTTTTCAAATGCTAGCTTCATGTTCAAAATAAAAAAATTGCTCCACCTATTGTATTTTAAAAATTATTATTGCATATTTACACCCAACAAACAGTAATCTACTAATACAAGCATAGGTTAAGGATAACCCCTTAACAAGGAGCAAAAATGTTGTCGAATAATATTAATGTTATAAGAAATCAAGTTGATAATATCATTGCTGATCTTATCATGAATAAACAATTTACCAGTAAGATTATTGAGGATCCAACAAGTGTATTGCATGAATACAATATAATTGATGAACCAGATGAAGATGGCAACCCATTATATGCCTGGATTCCAATTCCAACCCTTTTATGCCCATCTGAAGCAGGCACAACATCTGATTCATGTAGTAGCCTAGTAAGTTGCTGCAGCCCATGTTGCCCTAAGCCAAAACCATAATCATAATCATAATCATATATACTTAACACACATGAATGCTAATGATTTTTCAGACGAAAGATATCTAGAAAAAATCTTTCGCCTACAATGTTGTGATGAAGATAACAGAGGAGGTAGATCCTTAAAAAATGTAAAATTACATATTAAATGGCTTACAGAAAGGCTTTTGCATGGAAAAAACAACTTGCAAATACTAGATATTGGCTGTGGAATAGGGCATTACACAAGAGAGCTAGCAATCCATGGGCATCATTCTATAGGTATAGATATTTCCCATTATGCAATAGATTATGCAAAAAAAACTACTCCACAAAATTTAAACTGCCAGTTTATGGTTACTGATATTACCAAAGAACCATTACCACAAGCTAATGACTTAATAATTTTTCCTTATAGCATATTTAATATTTTTAACAAAACTTTAGCACAAAACATCTTGTACAATATTCGTGCAGCACTAAACCCCAGAGGAATTTTTTACCTTGAAGTCATGAAGTATATAAATTTAGATAATTATAAAAAATATCGAGCTTGGAGTGCTAAAAAAGACGACTTTTATTGTGCTCACGATCATACTGTGCTCAATAAAAACATATGGAATACCGAAGAAAAAACATTAGAAGCAAAATATTTTTTTATTAGTAATATTGACTTTTCTGTTGATACTCTAAAGAATACCATTCAATTTTATCAAGATGATGAATATGTATCTTTATTACAAAAGGCAGGTTTTGAATGCGTAGAATATTGTGGTACACCACCAGGAGCTGATCAAGATCCTGATCTAAATTACATATCATTTATTTCTTATTCATGAACACTCAAATAAACTGGAATTTAAACATCAAAGAAAAATTACTTGTATTACTTAGTGAGCGTGAAATTGCCGAGCAAAAAGCATACCATAAAGACAATAAAGAATTTAAATGGCTAGTGGTATACCCTATAGATTATAAAAATAGAACATGTGGGTGGAAGCTACATATTTCAGCTAATCTTCAAAATGCCGGAGAAATACTTGAATATGTCTTACCAATCTTAGTACAAGAGAAAGCTTGTTTTAAAGTAGCTGATTCTATAGAATTTTTAGCAAATCTAAACCACAATCCCTATAATACTGTTCAAGCTGGTAAATTTATAACAGTTTATCCAGATAACGATCAATTTGCAGTAAAAATAGCAGAATTACTTTATCAAAAAACTCAAGGATTAATTGCTCCTAGAATAATGACCGACAAGCAATACAAAAATTCTATTGTATATTATCGATGGGGTTCGTTTACCCCAAGATATCAACAAAATTTATGGGGGGCAGTACTGCCTACTATTGACGGAGAAGAAGGTAAAGATCTATTTGATATAAGAGAGCCTTTTTATAAAGAATTCAATCATGTTTTAGATCCTTTTAATTATGCAGACAAACCAAATGAACCTGTTCATATTGTAGAAAATAGATATTGGAAGTGTATTCAACTTAACATAAGCATATCAAGCGAAGTTTTTTTAGCTATAGATTTGATTAATAAACAACGTTGCATTGTAAAAATAGGGTATTTTAATTCATTTCTTGATACCCAGGGTAACACCTCTATAGATAGGGTTATTAATGAAGGAAATATTCTACTTAAATTAAACAATTCAGAATATACTCCAAAATTATATAATGCATTTCACGATAAAAACAAAAATTATGTGCTAATCATGGAAGATATCCATGGCAATAGTTTATATGAAAATTTACAGAACTATATTACGAACTGTAGATTTTTAACTAATGATGAATTATATAATTTTGCAAATCAACTAATTAAAATTATTATTGATCTTCATGAGAAAGAAATAATCCATGCTGATTTAAAGCTACAAAACTTCCTCTTGACACCAAAGAATAAAATTAAAGTTATCGATTTCAACTCAGCATGCGATACAAAAAATAACATCTATTTCTATACTTGTGGCTCACCTGAATTTGCCACTAATCCACGATTAAGTGGCGATAAGCCAGAATATAGTGATGATATCTATAGTTTTGGAGCAATACTTTATTACCTAGCTTCAAATACCGACCCTGGATTTAATCCACTAGAATTTGGAAAAGATATTTTATTACCAAGCAAAATAAACCATACTTTAGATCCATTAATAGAAAATTGTATATTACGTTGTTTGAATTTGGAATATAAATCCTTAAAAGATGCAAAAATAGATCTAGAAAAAAGGAACGACCATATTTACTTGGCTTCATTATCATCTCAAAATTTCATGATGTCTGCTGCTCGCATCATAGATAATTTCCTTACATCAACCATTTCTAGCTCAGAAGAAAAGATTATATATCATACAACTAACGAAAATCAAAAAATATACGATTTAAGAGGAACTGCTGGAAGTGTGCTAGGCTTATCTCATTATTTAATGTCAGAAAAAAACAATCTGCTCTTACAAATTGTTAAAAAAAACACCATACATTTATTACATTCCAGAGACATGCATTATAATACCATCCCTGGGCTGTATGTAGGAGATTCTGGTTGTTCATTAGCTTCTTTATATGCAGGATTAGCTTTGGACGATCCAAATATTATTCATAACGCTCAAAAATTCCTGTCAGCTACGAATAAACATGCATTTTTATCAGTAGATCTGTTTAATGGCCTAGCAGGCAGAATACGAACTAATTGTATCTTCTGGAAAATTACAAAAAAGAATGAATATCTGGAATGCGCCCGCCTAATGTATGCTTATCTTAAAAATACCGCCATACAAAATAATAATGAAATTTATTGGTATAACCCTTCAAAATATTCAACTGAAAAAGATTTCAAGTTAAATAAAAAAGATATACATTTAGGATATGCACATGGAGTAGCTGGTATAGCCGATGCTATTTTAGATTATTTTTTAATAAGTAAAGATGAAGAAGCTGTATCTTACATTAACAAATCCCTTAAATTTCTTCTTAAAGAAGCTAAACCAACCATAAACAATATTAGTTTAGCCTGGCCTGATAAGAAGGATGGTAATCTAACTCTACCATTTTGGTGCAATGGGTCTCTTGGAATAGCAAAATTATTTTTAAGGACATATAAATATGGTATTTTTGAGGATGGTCTTGAAATAGCCAATAAGGTAGCACAACTACTAATAAAAAATACTAAAGCAAGCCTTCCTATACAATGTCACGGTTTTATTGGTAGTATAGAGTATCTATTGGACTTATATCTTTATACACAATCTAATTCTTATTTGAATATGATACATGAATTAGAAGAAATATTAGAATATTGGGTCGAAAAGTTAATACAATGCTGCTTTAACCTTGAAAATCCCCACTTTCAACCAAAAGATTTTATGACTGGAGTACCTGGCATTTTATCATGCTATATTAGATTAGCTAATAAACACCAACCACATATTTTGAGTCTGGAGTTTGCAGAAATGCTTTACTTACAGTATAAGAAGAGCGAAAAATGGCTATAGTTCTTATTTATGGACACGATAAAGACCAACACATTAACGCCATTTCTAAAGAATTATTAAAGCTCGGTGTTACTCCTTTACTACTTGAACGGTATAAAAAAGGACACCATTTGACACATACTATTACGATGAGCGGACATAAAACTATTATTAATATAGATAACAAGAAATACGATATTGAAAAAGACATTTTAAGCTTCTATTGGAGACCAAAACCACAAACTGATTCAGAAAAATACTGGGTCAACAGTAGCAGAGAAGATATTTATAAATCCAGCGAATGGTATATCTCTTCGAATGCTATTAATTTTTTAAATAACAATCTTTTTACCGTTAATAATATCGATGCAGAAATACGCACAGATAATAAAGCATACCAATTGATGTTAGCCTCTAAGTGTGGATTAATAATACCAGATACTACTATAACTAATGACTATGAAGAAACGATTAAATTAAAAACAAAGTTATTAGCCCGCAAACATCTATCTTGTATTTTTGAAGAAAATGGTAGACAAATTTTTACTGAAAAATTTAATATAGCCGATCCAATATTAGCAAAAGATTCTATCGTAATGCCAAGAATATACCAGCCTTTAATTGAAAAAAGCTATGAACTTCGAGTTTATGTGGTTAATAATCATGTTTTTGTTATTAAAATTGATTCTCAATTAGATAAAGATGGTTCTATTGATTGGCGTACCGCAAGCAATATGGATTTTTTTAGTATCACTGAATTAAGTCGAGAAACACATAAGAATATTATACAGTTTCAACAAAAAGCTAACCTTACTTATGGTGCCTATGATTTTATTGTAGATCAGGAAGGAAGAGAGATTTTTTTAGAATGTAATCCCTCTGGTAATTGGCTATTTGTAGGTGACGAAATTGCTAATGAAATATCAAAAACCATAGCTAATGCTTTGGTAACGTAAGTATACATTAGTTTTATATATTGACTTGTTTCTCCCAATCTACTAAAAAATCAACAGATCGGGAGAAACAGTTTGACATTCTCAATCTCCCGATCTATAGTATAAATAAATTATCTTATAAAAAAACAACCGTAAAATTAATAAATGAAAGTTAAAGAACTAATTGGTCGACAAGAAGAAAAGCAAATAATATTCAATGCGTTAAATTCAAAAAAAAGCGAACTAGGAATACTATACGGTCGACGCAGAGTGGGAAAAAGTTTTTTATTGCAATCAATAGAATTTAAACAAAGTTATTTCTTCGAAGCTGTAAAAAATTATTCTGTAGAAAAACAAGTTGCTCATTTTCTTAAACAATTTTCAGAACAAGAAAAATTGCCTATATTGAAAGGTAGTACTTGGGAAGAAGCATTTGATATAATTACTCCATATTTTATAAAAAAATCAAATTATGTTGTATTCGATGAATTTCCTTGGATGGCATCGGAACGAACAGAATTAGTTTCACTATTAAAATACTATTGGGATAATAAATGGAGCAAAAATCCTAATTTAACCTTAATACTTTGCGGTTCTATAGCAAATTTTATGGTAAAGCATATACTCCATTCTCAAGCTTTACATAATAGAAAAACTTTTGAAATAAAATTAAAAGCGCTACCTTGTAACGAAGCTAAAGATTTTTTCCCAGAAAAATACTCTTTATACGAAAAAACACTTTTTTTAATGACTGTTGGCGGTATTCCAAAATACCTTGAACAAATGAATACTAAAATTTCTTTTTACGATAACATCACAAATAATTTTTTTAAACAAAATGGTTTTTTTGTAAATGAATTTGAAACTATTTTTAAAGAACAATTTAAAAAATATAAAACTTATACTGATATAGTCTACCTTTTATCTAAAAACAAAATGTCTCAAAGTGAATTAAGCAAAGTTATTCATTTATCAGGCGGCGGTTTTAAAGAATACCTAGATACTCTTGAAAATGCTGATTTTATAACACATTTTAGATCTTTAGATTTTAAAGGAAAAGAAAAAAAGAAAACCATAAAATATAATATAAGCGATGAATTTCTGCATTTTTATTTTTATTTTATATATCCAAATAAAAAAAAAATTGAACAAGGATTAGGAGAAGAAGTTTTTAAAGCACTTCAAGGAAGGAAATTAGATGCTTTTATGGGTATTGCATTCGAACGTTTTTGTCAAAAAAATATAAAAAAAATTATACAATTATTAAACATACACCCAGAAAACATCATAAATTTTGGTCCATACCATTCTCAAAAACACAGATCTAAAAACGAAAAATCACCAATGGCTCAAGTAGATTTAATGATCGTGTTAAAAAAAAATAGACTATTGATTATTGAATGTAAATTTACTAATCAACCGCTTGGAATGTATATCATCCAAGAAATTCAAGAAAAGATAAATCGGCTTTGTATTCCAAAATCATTTTCTATAAGCCCTGTTTTAATATCAGCCTCCGGAGTTATAAAAAATGTTATGGAACAAAATTATTTTGATTCAGTTATAACCATTGAACATCTATTGGCATAAAAAAATCCTAATCTCAAAATGCCCTATCGTGTCGTTTTTTATCCCAAGTTTATCACTAAATTGTTTATATTGAAGGTGAGCCAAAAGATTTGTTGAAGCATTTAAATAAAAATTCTATTTGACAAAACACTTATTTTTTACTTATAATTAACTTATATAAAGAACTGAAGTTAATATTTTGTTTAAAATACTTTGGAAACCAAAAGCTGCTCGACAAATTGAGAAAATTAAAAACAAAGAAACTTGTAAGATTATTTTTACATCTATAGAGCAATTAGTTAATTTTACAAATTGTACAAATATTAAAGCTCTTAAAAACCATGAATATAATTATCGTTTAAGAGTAGGAAAATACAGAGTGTTTTTTGATATAAATGGAAATATCCAAGTTATTTCGATCGAGGAGGTAAAAAACGTGATGAAAGCACATATTGAATATCAAACGATTACGAAAAATGGTAAACCAGAATTCGTTGTTTTGCCTTATAGCGATTTTTTAAAAATATACTCTGATCCCACAATATCTAACACTATCCCTAATGAAGTCATGAGATTAGTAATTAATAAAGACATGAGTCGTATTAGAGCATGGCGAGAATATTTAAAAATTACCCAAAAAGAAGTTGCTAATAAAATAGGGATCTCTCAAGCTGCTTTATCTCAAATAGAAGCTCCAAATTCAAAAATACGTAGAATTACCCTAGAAAAAATAGCTAAAGCTTTAGGGCTTAATATAGAACAGCTTAGATGAGATTCAAGAACGTTTTTGTCTCAAAATGCCCTATTATATAAATATAATAACAATAATTCTTCTTCTAACTCTGATTTTTCTTGTTCTAACTTTTCAATCTTTTCATCATCCCATTTAATAGATGTTACCATACCAAGCTTTTCGTGCCGTTCTTTATCTGTCTTGGCTATTTTAATTACTTGACTAATATCTACAATTTGTTTGGTTAAATCTTTAAATTTAGTTGCGCTTACATCATTTGCAAAACACAAATTAAACATTAAGACATTAAGACATTAAATACTAAGGCTAATAAAATAAGAATTTTTGATATTTTAAACATTACTACAACTCCCATTTAATTTTCTAACTATTGTATCATAAAAAAACATTAATTCTACTAACTTTTAAAAATGATTATCACTTAATAACTTAATATAAGACTATCTGTTTATTGTATATGCAGCCGAAACCCTTAGTTGTTTTTCTCTATTGAATATGCAACCCATGGCACATGGCAATAGCCAATGCATCAGCAGGATCTGCCTTAGGCATTTTATCTAAACTCAATAAAATTTGTACCATATGCTGCACTTGTTGCTTATCAGCTTGCCCATACCCAACTACTGCTTGCTTAATTTGCCTGGGGAAATACTCATGTACTTTAAAACCACAACTAGCCGCAGCTACAATTGCAGCTCCTCTAGCTTGCCCTAATTTTAAAGCACTATTAGGATTTTTATGCACAAAAACTTTTTCAATACTAATTTGATCTGGCTTATATTGATTAATAATCTCTAATAAATCATCATAAATTTGTTTTAAACGTAACGACCAGTCGGTACCTATAATTTTTATACAACCACTAGCAATATAATGTTGTTTTCGCTTATTAGACTCTATTATTCCAAAACCTGTAATTCTTGAACCAGGATCAATTCCCAAAATCAGCATGATCAGTATAATCTTTAAAATCAACATTAGAGTATACATTTTGTACATCATCTAAATCTTCTAAAGCATCTAAAAATTTTATAATTTTATTAGCTGCCTCTAAATTTTCTGGTTTAATATAATTTTTAGCGATGGTAGCAATTTCAGCGCTCTCTATAACTACGTCTGATGGCATAGTTTTCTCTAAAGCAAGTTTAATATTATGAAGATCTTTGGGTTCTGTAGTTATTAAAATTAAACCATCTTGTCGCTCAAAATCTAAAACTCCTAAATTAATGGCTGTTTCCATAATATTATCTGTCTGCTCCACAGATAATGCTATTTTAGGCTTAAGAATTATATGTCCTTCTTTAGTAAATAAATAACTAACCGAACCGTCTACTCCTAAATTACCCCCATATTTAGTAAACATATGTCTTACATTAGACACTGCTCTAGTATGGTTATCTGTTAAACATTCTACCATAACTGCTGTACCACCTGGACCATATCCTTCATAACTGATCTCTTCTAGATCTTTGTCTTCTCCACCAACTACACGTTTTATAGCCCGCTCAATAGCATCTCTAGTTAAGTTTCCACTTAAAGCCTTATCTATAGCCGCTCTTAATCTGGGATTAGTACTAGGATCGGGACCACCTTGCTTAGTCGCTATAGTAATTTCCCTAATAAACCTAGTAAATAACTTGCCACGTTTTTGATCTTGCGCTTCTTTTCTAAATTTGGTATTTGCCCACTTACTATGACCCGCCATGCTACGCCTCTTTTGACTCTTCTGAACCTGCTAAATTACGTTTTTTCTCTTTGCTGGATTTAAAATCTGTTTCATACCAACCTTGGCCCTTTAATCTAAAACTTGTTGCAGAAATTAATTTTTTTACCGTATCGCTATTACACTCTGGACAAATCTGTATAGGTGCATCAGATATTTTTTGGATTTTTTCAAACCGTATTCGACAAGTTAAACATTCATATTCATATATTGGCATAACAACTACTCCCATTTATTTAATTATTTTCTAAGTTCAGACCACATACGTTGCTTTTCTCGTTCTAAAGCTTCTTTACTATTATAAGCACTAGGGTAACCATTATTATTTTTGATTAAATCGCGCATATGCTCGTAACAAAAACTATTACCCTGCTCCCAACCTGTAAAATAATCATTTTCTATAACTGCCCTATGTTCATCTTTAATATACTCAAATAAAGTATCTCCAGCCTTATTTTGCCCAGATTTACAACCATCTATATAACCATCTACAAAACTAGTAGTATGCCCTTGCATAAGCAAATTATCACGATTTGCCATTAAATACCCAGTTGGTCGATCAACTGGTTTGCCGGTTTTTTGTATATTATTACTGCAATTACTACAACAAATCAGGCATAATAATACAAATAAATTTAAATATTCTATTCGTTTTAACATAATAAAAACATCCGTTCTAAAAATAAAAGTTTAAATTTATATAATACCCGTATTTTAGGAGAAACTTAATGCTAAGGCTAATAATTATTTGTTTTATATTCATGTTATTTAAAATTTGTTGGAAGCTAATAGCATCAAAATTGATTATTAAAAACGATAAACAATATAATAATAACCATAATAACAAAAATTTAATTAAAAACTTAACTAAATGTGCTACTTGTAATTTATATTTACCTATGGAAGATGCTATTCATTGTGATGGTAAAATCTTTTGTTGTAAAGCACATGCTGATCAAAAAAAATAAACCTATTAAATATACCCAAGCAATATCATTA